>OHZB01000227.1_pt1 | contig 17304 bp, 16 predicted proteins | sample 1580351 | NCBI WGS metagenome assembly OHZB01 (sample SAMEA3882512, study PRJEB24775) | human gut metagenome | biome: human-associated habitat; feature: intestine environment; material: feces | place: Netherlands | collected 2009/2010 | reverse complement strand
GCAGCTGCCGCACCTCGCTCGCCGTATCGGCACTTAGAATTATGCGGTATTGCCCTTAAACGGGCAAATCGCCACGGGCGGATATAGAATCCGCCCCTACGGTGCCCCCACAGACGGGCAACCGCCATAGGCTCTCCCCTCATCCGGCCCTGCGGGGCCACCTTCTCCCCCAGAGGGAGAAGGCTTGAAGGTCACGCTTCTTCCTTCTCTTTTTGTGCCTTGATGACCTTCAGACGGCTGAATTCCTCGCGCTCACGCTCGCTCAGGACCTCGTCGATGGACTTGATGGTCTTTTGCATCTGGGGGATCTGCACGTTGCCCAGGGCGTTGGCGCGCTTCTGGGTCTTTTGGATGGCCTCGGCCAGACGGATGACGCTGGTCTCGACCTCGGCCAGCTCGACGGTCAGAGTCTTGACCTCATTGAACTTGAGGTAGGCCACATCCAGCGTGCCGTTGGTGGATTCCAGGTCATAGTACAGCCCCATGGGCGAGGTGGTGTTCAGGCGCAGCGTGGGCAGCTCAACGCCCATGACGCTGCGGGTGGACATCTGCACGCCGCGCTCCACCGGCACACCGGCAGCATAGCCGCCGACAGAACCCAGCATGATGTTGGCCTTTTTCAGCGCCTCATACGCCTCGGCGTAGGCCGCGCTGATGCGGTCCTGAATGCCTGCGGCGCGGTCAATCAGCTGCATCATCTCGCGCACAAGGATGTTGCGCTTGCGGTCCATCAGGTCATAGCCCTGGGTCGCCAGCGCCAGACTGCGCTTTGTCGCCATCAGGTTTGATTTTGTGGGAAAAACCTGCTGTGCCATTGGGTACTCCTTTGATAAATAATAAAGAATAAATAATAAATAAAAAAGAAAGTGGATCGCCGCTGCGCGGCTCAAAATGCGGGCGGATATGGAATCCGCCCCTACGGTAAACCCGAAAATCGTGCAATAGCGGCAAACGGGCGGGCGAACAATGTTCGCCCCTACCTCCCCCTGCCGGGGGTGCTGCCGCGCATCCACATTTATTATTTATTATTTTTTATTTATTATTTGCTTTACTGATTCTCGCCTTCGCCGGTTCGTAATACTTATCCAGCGTCGCGGCGTCGCAGCGGTCCAGAGCGTTGCGGGGCAGGGTCGCCAGCAGCTCCCAGCCGAGGTCGAGGGTCTGCTCCATCGTGCGGTCGGTGTTGCCCTGGCCGATGAACTCCTGCTCAAACGCGCGGCCAAAGGCCATCAGCTGCTTATCGCTCTGGGACAGCTCCTCCTCGCCGATGACGCTGGCCAGCGCCTTGGCGTCCTGCACCTTGGCGTAGCAGGCGAACAGCTGGTTGGACAGTGTGACGTGATCCTCGCGGGTGTAGCCCGCGCCGATGCCGTCCTTCATCAGACGGGACAGGCTGGGCAGCACGGACACAGGCGGATACAGGCCGGTGGCATCCATGCCGCGGTCCAGCACGATCTGCCCCTCGGTGATGTAGCCCGTCAGGTCGGGGATGGGGTGGGTAATGTCGTCGCCGGGCATAGTCAGGATCGGGATCTGGGTCACAGAGCCCTTGCTGCCCTTGATGATGCCGGCGCGCTCGTACAGGCTGGCCAGATCGGAATACAGGTAGCCGGGGAAGCCCTTGCGGCCCGGGATCTCGCCCTTGGAGGACGAGAATTCGCGCAGGGCTTCGCAGTAGCTCGTCATATCGGTCAGGATGACCAGCACGTTCTTGTTCAGGTCAAACGCCAGATACTCGGCCACGGTCAGCGCGGCGCGCGGCGTGATGATACGCTCGATGATGGGGTCGTTGGCGAGGTTCAGCAGCATGACGACGCGCTCCATCGCGCCGCAGCTCTCGAAGCTCTCGCGGAAGTACGACGCAACGTCGTTCTTGACGCCCATAGCGGCGAACACGATGGCGAAGTCCGACCCGTCGGCCACGCTGGCCTGACGGACGATCTGGACGGCCAGCTCGTTGTGCTTCATGCCGGAGCCGGAGAAGATCGGCAGCTTCTGGCCGCGGATCAGCGTGGCCAGGCAGTCAATCGAAGAAATGCCGGTGTGGATGTAGTTGCGGGGGTAGACACGGCTGACGGGGTTGATGGGCGCGCCGTTGACATCGCGGCGGGCGACGGGGTAAATGTCACCGAGGCCGTCGATGGGGCGGCCCAGACCGTCCAGCACGCGGCCCAGCAGCTCGGGGCTTAAATCCATCATCATCGGGTGGCCGGTCAGCACCGTGCGGTTGTTGACAAGGCTCAGCCCGCGGGTGCCCTCAAACACCTGAATGACGCAGCGGTCACCATCGACACGGACAACACGGCCCACGCGGGTCGAGCCGTCGTCGAGGTGCAGCTCTGCCATTTCGTCATACTGGACGCCCTTGACGCCGTCCAGCACGACCAGACTGCCGTTGATTTGGGAAAGTCCGATATGTTCCAGAATCATGTTGTTCCCTCCTCATCAGCCCTGGGCCACGGCGGCCAGCTTGGTGTCGATTGCTTTTTGCAGCTCGTCCAGCTTGCTCAAATCGTCGTTGGGCACGGTATACTTCATCTGGACCAGCTCGTCAAACAGGCCGGTGGCCAGCAGACGGCTGACAGGCACCTGCTTGGCGACGAGTGCGGCGCACTTGTCGTACAGGTACAGAATGGTTTCCATCATTTTCAGCTGCTTTTCCAGCGGGACGTAGGTGTCAACCGCGTGGAAGGCGTTCTGCTGCAAAAATCCGACGCGGATGACGCGGGCGATCTCAATCGTCAGCTTCTGGTCGTCGGGCAGCACGTCAGAGCCGATCAGCTTGACGATCTGCATCAGATTGTTCTCCTGCAGCAGCAGGTTGGCGATGCGCTCACGGCAGGACATGAAGTCGTGGCCGACGTTGTCGTAGTACCAGCCGCCGAGGTCGCCCAGATACTCGCTGTAGGAGTCGTTCCAGTTGATGGCGGGATAGTGGCGGGCGTAGGCCAGCGACTTATCCAGTGCCCAGAAGCAGCGGGTGAAGCGCTTCGTGTTCTGGGTGACAGGCTCGGAGAAGTCGTTGCCCTGCGGGCTGACGGCGCCGATGACGGAGACAGAGCCTTCCGCGCCGTTCAGCGTCCTGACGTAACCGGCGCGCTCGTAGAACTCGGCCAGACGGCTGGGCAGGTACGCGGGGTAGCCCTCGTCGGCGGGCATCTCCTCCAGACGTCCGCTGATCTCACGCAGAGCCTCGGCCCAGCGGGAGGTGGAGTCGGCCATCATGGCGGCGTGGTAGCCCATGTCGCGGTAATACTCAGCCAGCGTGATGCCGGTGTAGATAGAAGCCTCACGGGCGGCGACAGGCATGTTGGAGGTGTTCGCGATCAGGACGGTACGATCCATCAGGCTCTTGCCCGTGCGGGGGTCGACCAGCTCGCTGAACTCCTGCAAAGCCTGCGTCATCTCGTTGCCGCGTTCGCCGCAGCCGACGTAGATGATGATGTCGGCGTCGCACCATTTTGCGATCTGGTGCTGGGTCATCGTCTTGCCGGTACCGAAGCCGCCGGGGATGGCCGCAGCGCCGCCCTTGGCCAGCGGGAACATCGTATCGATGACACGCTGACCCGTGATCAGCGGGCGGGGCGAGGTCATGCGCTCGGCAGACGGGCGCGGGGTGCGGATAGGCCACTTCTGGCAGAGGGTCAGCGTGTGCTCCTTACCCTTGGCATCGGTCAGCTTGACGATAGGCTCGTTGACGGTGTAGCTGCCGTTGTCGGCCACCCAGGTGACCGTACCGGAGACCGTCGGCGGCACCATGCAGCGGTGCTCGATGGCCGGGGTCTCGGGGCAGGTGGCGTAGATCTGGCCCGCGGTCAGGGTGTCCCCCTGCCGTACGGTCACGGTCACGTCCCACTTGGCGGCCTCGTCCAGAGACGGCTCATGCGCACCGCGCTCAATGAAGCTGCCCATGTGCTGCTCGATGGCGGGCAGCGGACGCTGGATGCCGTCATAGATATTGCGCAGGATGCCGGGGCCGAGGGTCACGGACAGCGGGCCGCCCGTGCTCTCGACAGGCTCGCCTGCCTTCAGGCCGCCGGTCTCCTCATAGACCTGGATGGTGGTTTCCTTGTCGTTCATGCGGATGACCTCGCCGACAAGGCGTGCCTTGCCGACATAGACCATCTCCATCATTTCCAGATCAGTCTTGCCCTTGATGGTGACAACGGGGCCGTTGATGCTGTAAATTGTATTTTTCATAGCTTTGCCCCTCAAATGTTAATTTCCAGACCGGCGTTTTCCAGGAACCAGTCGTGCTGGGCCTCCAGACGGGCCTCCAGCGTATCGTCGGCAGCCACGCCCTTCGCGGGGTTTGCGCCCTTCAGGCCGCCCAACGTGATGCTGTCGTCGGCCTCCAGAACGGTGCCTGCAGGCAGTTCGACGTTTTTCAGCAGCGGCAGGTCGGCAGCGCGGGCCGTGATCTTGGCGTTCTCGCCTAAGGTCTCCGCCAGAGAAGCTGCCTCTTTCTGCAGCCAGGCGGCGTAGTCCTTGCCGGCCACAAAGGCAGCCAGCTGCTCACGGGCCTTCGAGAAGGTCTCGTCGGCGATTTTCTGGCGCTGGGCAGCCAGCGTGGCGCGGGCGGCCATGCGGGCCGCGCTCAAATCGCGGTTGGCGCGGGTCTTGGCGCGCTCGGTCTCAAAGCGCAGGGTGCGCTCCACGCGGTCGTTCTCGGTCCTGCGCGTCTCGTCCAGCTGGCTGTTGATCGCGCGCTCCGTCTCCTCACGGATGGCGGCGCAGGCAGCCTCGCCCTCGGCGCGGATGGACTCGAGGAATCGCTCGGCGCGGGTATCTAATTCGTTCATGGTCACACCTCTTAAATCTTGACGCCGATGGCCTCGCGGATATAGCGGGTCAGGCGGTCCTTACCGGCAGCACCGCCGCCGGTGGAGGGCACCGTGATGAGCAGCGGCCCACCGGCAGCGCGGGCGCTGTCCAGCGTGGCCGTGTAGGTCTCGGCGATCTTCTCGGTCACGAGCAGCACGGCGATGTCGGGCTGCTGGGCTGCCATTTCCAGCGCGTTGCGCAGGTCGGCCTCGCTGCGGGCGACGGTGCCCTCAATACCCGCAAGGCGCAGACCGTTCATGGCGTCGGAGTTGTCGCTGATGAGAAAGAACCGCATGGCGTTACACCAGCTTGGACAGGATCATGATGGAGATGACCAGGCCGTACAGAGCGATGGACTCGCCCAGGGCGACGAAGATCAGGCTCTTGCCGAAGGTCTTTTCGTTCTCGCTGTTGGCTGCGATAGCGGCAGGCGCAGCGGAAGCGACGGCCATGCCGCCGCCGATACCGGCAAGACCCGTAGCCAGAGCGGCAGCGACCAGGCCGATGCTCAAAGAGCTGTTGTGGTCATTGTCGGTGTTGACGGTCTCGGAAGCGGTGGTGGCAGCGGTGGTGTCGGCATTGGCATCATCCGCGGCAAAGACGCCCAGTGCGCCGCAGCAGGTCACAGCGGCCACGATCAGGATGGTAACGAACAGTTTGCTGAACTTGGTTTTCATAATGGAACCCTCCGTAATTTTTTGTTTTATTCCGCGCCCCTCTGTCAAGGCGCTTTTGCAGGAGCCGGGCATGCCCGGCCCGCGGCTTCGATTCTATCGTCCGATTGTGGGATGGTTGCGGGCCGGACATGTCCGGCCCCTACGGCGCATCTTACGCTTTTGCTTTCTTCAAATCAAAGGCTACGAACTTGCGGCCGCCGCCCTTGTAGCAGCGGCTGAACATCTCGTAGAACTCCAGACGGATGCCCTGAATGGCGGAGAGCAGTGCCTCGAGGCAGATGACCACGAGGTTGCCCAGGATGACCACAACAATGTTGTTCGGCGTACCGGCCAGGGTAAAGACGACCATCATCATGCTGGCGTGGACGATGACGAACGCACCGACACGCAAGAACGAGATCGTGTTGGACAGGTAGCTCAGCACCGTTTCCAGCAGCTCAAATACGCTCTGCATCAGGTAGTTGCCCATACCGCCCGCAGGCTTCCAGGGCTTGCCCTCGACCATCGGGGCCAGCAGCTCCGCAAAGAGCAGCAGCACCAGACCGACGACCATGCCGACCACCGCCAGCACCTGCGGCATAAACGTGACAGCACCCATATAAGCGGACGCCAGATCAACGCCGCACAGGTAGGTCACCATGCCGACAAGGCCGTTGGGCGAGAAGATGAACTCGCCCCACTCCTTGTGGCGGGCGTGGGTGTACATATTCAGTACCATGGCGGCCAGCACCAGCACAATGCCGATGTAGACAGCCACCATCAGGATGCCGGTGATGGAATCCATAACGGAAACGGGCTTGCCTGCCATGCCAAGCGCATGGTAGAGCGGGTCAAGGGCCTCCTCGTAGCCAAAGAGAGAACCGTAGACCAGGCCGAAGATCGTGCTCGAAATGCCGCAGGGGATCATCAGATGGAACAGGTCATTGTGCTTGACCTTCCACATGAACGTGCTGAACAGTGCCAGCACAATACCCTGCCCGACGTCGCCAAACATCATGCCGAACAGCACGGTGAATGTGATCGCTACAAAGCCGGTGACATCTGTCTCGCCGTAAGCGGGCAGACCGTACATTTCGACGAAAAACTCAAAAGGGCGGCTCCACCAGGGGTTTTTCAGTTTGGTGGGGGGCGTCATCTTACCGGCGGATTCCGGTCCGTCCACCGTGACGCGCAGCCCATGGATGCCGCGGGCCTTGCCCGCGACCTCGTCCACCTCCGACGCCGGGACCCAGCCGACGCAGAAGAAGTGCTCGCCCTTGACCGCGGCCATGCGGCGCAGGTCGTAGACCGCCGCGTAGTAGCAGGCTGTGTTGTACAGCAGCTGGACCTTGTCGGCGTTTTGCTGCCACAGGGCGGCAATGCGGGCGTTGACGTCCTCGACGCTCTTGTTGACAACGTCGAGGTTCTCTTTAAAGTGCTCGATGATCTCGGCGGGCGAGCCAGCCGCGCCGGGCACATGCACCGGCTCAAAGTAGAGCATCGAGAAGATGCCGTCGGTCTCCAGCGCGTGCTCCCGCGGGGTCATGTAGACGCCCCAGTAACCGGCCTTCGTCTGGTTGCAGGGGGTGAACAGGATGTACGGGTCGTCGCCGTAGTTGTTCATCAGCTTGTTGTAGCCCTCCGTCGGCAGGAAGCCGAAGCGGATCTTGACGTGGGCGCAGTCGAGAATATCGTCCACGTTGACCTTCAGACCGGTAAAGTGGCTGTACTGCTCGATGCCGTCCTCGCAGAGCTTCTTCTGGTCCAGCAGGACCTTGCGCTCGGCGCAGAGGTCGTCGATCTTTTCCAGCAGGTCGCTCAGATAGCTGCGGCCCTCGGCATCCACCGGGTCGCTGTGCTGCTGCCCCTCGTGCAGCTCCATATTGGCCTCTTTGGCCATCGTCTCGATCTGGTCGCGGATCGCGGTGTGGGGGTTCTCCTCATTCAGAGCGCCGTATCCCAGCGATTCCGACATATATCTGGTTGCGGGCTCAAGGTCAAAGCGTCCGTCCATGCAGCACGAGCCGATAAACTCGTTCAGCTGGGGCATCGTGCCCTGCACCCGCACCAGTTTCATCTTTTCAACCAATCAGTTCACACTCCTTGTTTCAGCTTGCCTCCCTCGGCGAGACAAACTCCCCCGACACGGGGGAGGTGGCGCTTGCGCCAGAGGGGGACGGTGCCCCGCAGGGGCGGAGGGAGCGAACCTTGCCATCACCCGAAATATTTCGGGCTGCCGCGAAGCTCTCTCCCCCACCGCCTGCGGGCGGAGCCCCCTCCCAGAGGGGGCCAAGGGTCACTCAATCCTTCTCATCAAACCCCACCAGCAGCGGCTGGACATCCTCGGGCGGCAGCTTGTAATGCACGCCCTCAATGATGTGATCCAGATCCTGCACCTCACACCGGGCCAGCCAGACGTAGCACAGCATGACCAGCGTCGGGTCAGTGGAGAACCGCAGCCACTTGCGGCACCAGTCGCATCGGTAGTGGAAGAAGCCCTCCTTCAAAACGCTGTACTCATGGTGTTCCAGCAGCGGGCCGTACTTCGTCCTGGCGAACCGCGCCTTGAACGTGTCCAGATCGCGGGCGGCGAGCAGGTATTCCCACTCGTCGTTCGTCAGGGCCGTGCAGTCGCGGCGGGCGTTGGTGCGCACCACCGAGTCCGGCGCGCCGATGCGGATGAGCCGCGCAGCGTTGGAAACAGCGGAGGTGTCGCATTCCAGCTCGACGAGGTCGCGCAGGTTCGGCGCAGCGCTTGTGCCGCCCTTAGCGGGGGCCAGCGCCACCAGTGCGCGGTGGCGGAAGTCCTGCAGAAGCGGCTCGGCCTGGGCGGTCAGGCCGCGGTCCGGCTTGGCGTTCTGCAGCGGTGCCAGGACCTTTTCCCACCGCGTACCGGCCACAACGGCCAGGATACCGTCCAAACTCGTGGCCTTGGCCAGCGCGTAGAGGTCGATGCAGCAGCGCTGCTGCAAGAACTCCGGCAGGCGGAACAGGTAATCGCCCGGGCGGCCTGCGTCCAGGCACCGCATGGCGGCAGTCAGCTCATCGACCTCACAGCAGAGGGTGAAATACTCATACACTTTGCTGCCCGCGCTGCGGTCATAGCGGCAAAGGCTGTCGTACCGGGTGTACAGGCTCTGGCGCAGCAGGTTTTCCAGCTGGACGCGGCGGGCGTACTGGGGGTTGACCTCGGCCAGCGCTTCGCTGTACAGCGGGTATTCTTTCAAGGCCGCGGCCAGCTCGGTCATCGTGCGGCAGGCCATCAGGCGGCGGTAATCGTCGGCCCGCAGGCGGCTGCCGTACAGGGCGCGGGCCTTGGCCAGCACGGCGTTGCCGCTTGCCTTGCCCGTGGGCATCATTGTGCGGCCTCCCCGCCCAGGGTGCGCTGTACAAGCGTAGCGCACCATTCGGCTTCATGGGCCTTTGCGGCGGCGGTCATGGCCTCGGCTGCCTGGCTACGCTGGGTCTCCAGCGCGGCCAGTGCGGCGGCGTTGCCCTCCTCGGCAGCTCTTGCGGCGGCGGCGGACTCGGACTTCTCGCGGGCGTCACACTCCGCGATGATCTTCTGCTTCTGCTCGTCCAGAGCAGCCAGCCGGGCAGAGCGCTCAAGCCTGGCCTTCTCGCTTTCGCGGCGCTGGGCGGCATCCATCTCCAAAATGGCCTGCATCAGGTCGTTGACATCTTTCATGCAATGCACCTCACTCTTTGGGAGCTTTACCTGGGTTGGGTTCCCTGCCTCCCTCTGCGAGGGGGCCAAGGGGCTTTTCTCTATATAAATAGGTACACCCAACTTTCAGGTTCAGCCGTATTATAGCACTATTACCAAATATAGCAAGTGGTTTTTGTGCAGTTTTATTGGTACAAAATCAGGTTTGTGTTTTTTCTGTCGATGTATTAGATGTATTATGAAATCGTTATCACTTCTTTTTCATAGCGGCCAGACCCTTGCCAAACACGAACCGCACCAGCGGGCCCGCGCCGCACAGCTGCCACAAAAATGCCGTGGGATAGTTCATCGCTGTGGTCTGCACCCACATGGCGAAAAAGTTCGCGTTGTGGCTGTCCTTGAAGAACAGCGTGGCGAAAAAGCTCATCAACGGGCACATCATCCACGCGGACAGACAGGAGATAGCGGCCACCAGGAACACCTGCTTGTCCTCGCCTGGGGTGAACCAGCCCGTGGCGATGCGCATGGCCGTGGGGCCGACCAGGAACGTGTCCAGCAAAAAGCCAATGACGCCCATGATGGGCAGCTCACTGAGGGCAGCGGCGAAGATGAAATTCTGCATCCCACCCACATCCAGTGCGATATTGTAGCAGACCATTCCGTAGACCATGACGCAGACCATCATGACGGTGTAGACGATTTCCTGTTTCTTTGTTTGCGGCATTGTAATTACTCCTCATATATACGTTATTTTCTCCAAAACAAAAACAGCCGCAAGGTGTCGCTCAACTCGTTGCGACGCCCTGCGGCTGTTGTCTCACTGCGTTGGAAAGTGAAGCCAGTATACCGCAAAAGTTGCGCCCATGTAATACTCCTGCACAAATTTCTGCACTTTGTATAAAATCTTTCTCCGTTTTGCAGCGTCACTTTGGTACAAAACGCCGCATGTGTTGCTGCAAACTTTACAGCGGCGGCGCGGCGCGCTATAATGGCGGTGTTTATACGTAATATAGAGAGGTCGGAAAGTCATGTCAAAATTATTCCCGCATCACCGCGGCCAGATGTCGGAGGCATTCCGCACGGTCATGTTCTTGTCGGCGTCGGGCGGCCTGCAGGACGCCTACACCTACATTGGGCGCGGCAAGGTGTTTGCCAACGCCCAGACCGGCAACATCGTGCTGATGAGCAAGAGCCTGTTTGATGGCGATCTATCGCGGTTTGCCCACTATTTTATCCCCGTTCTGTCCTTTGCGCTGGGTGTGGCCGCGGCGGAGTGCATCCGCCTGCGCTGGCGGCAGGCCCGCCGCATCCACTGGCGTCAGCTCGTCGTGCTGGCCGAGATCGTGCTGCTGTTCGCGGTGGGCTTCTTCCCTGCCGGGTGGGATATTGTCGCAAACGCGCTGGTCTCGTTTGCCTGCGCCATGCAGGTGCAGGCGTTCCGCAAGGTGCATGGCTACCCATTTGCCAGTACCATGTGCATCGGCAACCTGCGCAGCGGCATGGACGCGCTGGTCGCATTCGGACACAGCCACGATAAAAACGCGCTGTGGAAGTCCCTGCAGTACTTTGCCATTATCTTTATCTTTGCGCTGGGTGCGGGCATCGGCACACAGTGCGTCGGCATCTTCGGCGAGAGGACGATCTGGCTTTCCTGCGCGCTGCTGCTGGTGAGCCTGTGCTTTATGTTTATCAAAGAGGATCTGCCGGAGATCGAGGAGGAGCTGAAAAAATAACGCATCTTCCCTGCCGGAATGGCTGTAGGGACCGGACATATCCGCCCGGGAACACCGTGGCCGCCGCCAGGCCCCGCGGAGGGGTCAAGGCCCCTCCCTGCGATTTCCATTTCTCATAATTCCCTTATTGCAATTATAATTTTGATAAAACGACAGCCCCACCCGTTTTTCTGCGGGCGGGGCTGTCGTTTTATACGTGTTTTCGTGCTTTTTTATTTTTCCAATCGTTGACCATGCCGTGCAGCCGCTCGCCCATAAAGACAAGCCCGGCCAGAGTCGGGGCGCTCAGGGCCAGCAGAACGACCAGCACCAGCGTGCCGCCCAGATCCAGCCGCACCAGCGGCAGCCAGCGCGCCAGCAGGAACACCCCGCCGACGCCCGCCACGGTCATACTGCCCCAGATGGCCCAGTGCAGCGGCGTGAACGGGATGCAGACACCCCACAAAATCTGCAAGCCCACGCACAAAATCACCAACGTGCAGATCGTACCGACCATGTCGGACGGGATGTCGAACGCATAGCCGAACCCCTGTGCGCAGAACACAAGCAGGAAATCCGTCAGCCCGCCGGGCAGCGCCTTGCGCAGCACGTTCCGCATGAATTTACCGTGGACAAGCTCGTGATTCGGCTCAAGCGCCAAAAAGAACGCCGGTGCGCCGATGGTGGCAAACGTGACGAGCGACAGCTGCAGCGGCTGGAACGGGTAGGCCAGCGGCAGGGCCAGCGCGACGATGCTGAGCAAAAACGAGAAGATGTTCTTGACCAGAAACAGCGACGCCGAGCGCTGGATGTTGTTGATGACCCGCCGCCCCTCGGCCACAACGCCGGGCAGCGCGGCAAAGTCCGAATCCAGCAGCACAAGCTGCGCGACCTGGCTGGCCGCCTGCGCACCCGATGCCATCGCGATGCCGCAATCGGCATCTTTTAACGCCAGTACGTCATTTACACCATCTCCGGTCATGGCTACCGTGTGGCCCTTTGCCTGCAAAGCATGGACGAGCTGGCGCTTCTGCTCGGGCGTGACTCGGCCAAAGACCGTGCATTTTTCGGCAGCCTCGGCCAGCGCCGCCTCACTTTGCAGCGTGGCGGCATCAACCCAGTGCTCGGCCCCGGCAATGCCCGCGTTGGCGGCCACATGGCTGACAGCCTGCGGGTCGTCGCCCGAGATGACCTTGATCTTCACGCCCTGCTTCGCAAAGAAGCGGAACGTCTTGGGCGCACTCTCGCGGATGCGGTTCTGCAACGGCAGCAAGGCCAAAAATTCCAGCTGTGCGGGGTCGAGCGCCGCGGGCGGGTCCGGCAGGGTGCCGTTATATTTTGCCAGCAGCAGCACGCGGCGGCCCTGGGCCAGCAGCGGGGTCAGCCTGTCGGCAAGCTCCCCCGCCCGGCTGCCCGCCAGCACGTCGGGCGCACCGACGACGTAGCACCCCTGCGCGCCAAAGTCTTTGGCACTGTACTTGTACGCCGTGTTGAACGGGATGGTGCGCACGGCAGCCCATGCCGTGCCGCCCTGCCCAAAGCGGGCTGTCAGGGCGCGGGCCGTGTCGTTATCTGGCTTCCCACCCGCGTAGAACGCCGATAAAATCTCGGTGATGGGTGTATTTTCCGTCAGCGGCAGCGGGTCATCCGCCTGCATGGTGCTCTCGGTGATCGTGCCGGTCTTATCCACGCAGAGGGTGTCCACCCGGGCCAGCGTTTCAATGCAGTTCATGTCGCGGGTCAGCACCTTGCGGCGGGCTAGCCGCATCATGCTCACGGCCAGCGCAACGCTCGTCAGCAGGTACAGTCCCTCCGGGATCATACCGATGAGTGCTGCCACCGTGGCGTCGACAGTCTCCTTCATGGAAAGCTCCAGTACCCAATGCTGCTTCCAGATCAGCACCGCGCCGATTGGGATCAGCGCCACACCGATGAATTTTATCAGCCTGTCCAGGCTGCGCATCATCTCGCCGCGTGCGACCCTGTGACCGTCGGCCTGCGCCTCAGCGGTCAGGCGGCTGGCGTAGCTCTCGGCCCCGACACGGGTCAGCCGCGCCACGCAGCGGCCCGCCATCAGAAAGCTGCCGGATTTCAGCTCCGCGCCGCGCTCCTTGGGAATGGCCCGCGCCTCGCCAGTGATGAGGGATTCGTTCGCCTGGGCGCTGCCGTCCAGCACGACGGCGTCCGCTGCGATCTGGTCACCCGCGCCGAACTCGACAACATCGTCCTGCACAAGGTCGTCGGACAGCACCTCGCACCACCGGCCGTCGCGCAGGCAGCGGAGCTTCTGCGCTGAGACAAGCGTCAGCTTGTCGATGGTACGCTTGGCGCGAAGCTGCTGCACAATGCCGATGAGGGTATTCCAGAACACGATGCCCAGAAATCCCATATTCAGCCAGGAATGCACGAGCGCCAGCATGACGGCCAGCACCAGAAACACAAGGTTGAAGTAGGTACAGACGTTATCCCGCACGATCTCGCCGGTGGTTTTGGTCTGAGATTTGGGCGGCTGGTTCGTCTGCCCCGCCGCGCGGCGCGCTTCGACCTCGGCGGCGGTCAGGCCGGTGATGGATGGCATAGTAAGGGGTGCTCCTTTCGGGGGTGAACGATTTGTAGGGGCCGGGCATGCCCGGCCCGGACGTGTATGGTATATGGGCGGTTATGGGAAGGCCGCGGGCCGGGCATGCCCGGCCCCTACAGGGCGGCGGTGTTTTTGTTGGGCAGCTTGGGAAGGGCGGCAAAGCCCCTCAGGCCTCGCAGGCTCGGCCAGCTCCCCACTGCGTGGGGCGCCTCTCTGCGCGGGCTCCGCCCGCAAGAAAGCCTCCCCACTTGTGGGGAGGTGGGCAAGCGCAGCGATGCCCGGAAGGGCTCTGCCCGTTCCCGGGCGTGACGTCCCCTCCCTACAGTATAAACGAATCACATCGCTTTATCATGGCAAGTATACCCACCAAATATGAACAAAACAAGTGCCCGGCTGCGTTTTGGGGCAGCCGGGCAGTTTTGTACATTATTGAATTTCCAGCGGCTCAAACGCCTCCGCCGGGTCGGCATCGACAGCCTCAAGATTCCTCGTCAGCTGGTCGAGCACCTTATAAAATGTCGCTAAATCGTCTGGGTCTATTCCCTCGTCGGCGCGGCGCTCTACGTCGGCCACAACAGCCCCCACGCGGGCGGCGCGGTCATGGCCTGCGTTGGTCAGCAGGTAGAGGGCATTGTACTTGCCGCTCTCGGCGCGCTTTTCCACCAGGCCGCTGCGCACCAGTTCTGCCAGCACGCGGGAGATCATGGCCGGGTCCAGACCGCACCGTTCTGTCAGCTCCGAGAAGTGCAGGCCCTCCGACGCGGCGGCCAGCCGGCAGAGCACCAGCGTGTGCCCGGCCTTCAGCTCAATGCGGCTCATGCCGCTCGCCTTGATGCGCTGGATGACCTTTTGCAGCCGGGCCAGCGAGATGGACAGCCGGATAAAACGGTCATTCATATCAATCTTCCTTCAGTTCGCCGCGGGAGGCCGCCTTCAGGTAGGCAAAGATGAAACCGTCCAGGTCGCCGTCCATGACAGCCTGTACGTTGCTGCTCTCGTAGCCGGTGCGGTTGTCCTTGACCAGCGTGTAGGGCATAAAGACGTAGCTGCGGATCTGGTGGCCCCAGGCGATCTCATTCTGCACGCCCTTGATGTCGTCGATCTTGTCCTTGTGCTGCTGCAAAGCGATCTGGTACAGCTTAGCCTTCATCATCTCCATGGCGTACTCGCGGTTCTGCAGCTGGCTGCGCTGGGTCTGGCAGCTCGTCACGATGCCGGTGGGCTTGTGGATCAGGCGGACGGCGGAGGACGTCTTGTTGATGTGCTGGCCGCCTGCGCCGGAGGAGCGGAAGGTATCAATGCGCAGGTCCTTGGGGTTCAGTTCCAGCTCCACTTCCTCGGCTTCCGGCATGACGGCAACGGTGGCGGTGGAAGTGTGGATGCGGCCCTGGGTCTCGGTTTCCGGCACGCGCTGCACGCGGTGAACGCCGCTTTCAAACTTTAAGCGGCTGTAAACGCCGGGTCCTTCGATCGAGAACGTGATCTCCTTTACACCGCCCAGCTCGGTCTCGTTCAGGCTGATGACGGAGCAGGCCCAGTTCTGGCGTGCGGCGTACATGGTGTACATACGGTGCAGGCTGTGGGCAAACAGGGCGGCTTCCTCGCCGCCGGCACCCGCACGGATTTCCATGATGATGCTTTTTTCATCGTTGGCATCTTTGGGCAAAAGCAGCAGGCGGATTTTTTGTTTCAAGTCTTCCAGTTTTTGCCAGTTTTCGCGTAATTCCTGCTGTACCATATCGTTAAAGGCAGCATCCTCCGTGGGGGCATCCAGCAGCGCTTTTTCTTCGTCCACTTCTTTTTGCAGGGCGGTATAGCTGCGGTATGCCTCCACCAGGGGGGTCAGTTCCTTATACTCCCGCATCATGGCTGCATAGGCCGCGGGGTCATTCATTGCTTCGGGGGTGGTCATGCGGTAGGCAAGCTCCTCATAGCGGCGCTTTACCTGGCTTAAATCGTCAAACATAGGGGCAAATCTCCTTACATTAGGGGCACAAAATTGTGCCGGATGGTTAAAGAGCTTTTGCCGCTACTCTTCCCCGCTGCGCAGGATTTTTTTGATGTTCTTTTCAATCTTTACGCGCGGCAGCATAATCTCATGGCCGCATTTTTGGCAGCGGATCTTAAAATCCATGCCCACGCGCAGTACGTCAAACCGGTTGGCCCCACAGGGGTGCGGCTTTTTGGTTATGATCACATCACCAACCTGAACGTCCATTCTTCCACCGCCTTTCTTTGATCTGGTCCGCAGGGCTACAGGCTGTGCCTGTGAACAATGCGATACAGATATTATTATATACCATCCCGGCAGTTTTGAAAATAGCCCTGCCGGGAAAAGCTGCCCCCGCCAGGAGAATCTTTTGTGAACTTTTGGCGGTAGCGGCAGCTATGATCGTTGTTCTTTTATTTTATATATAAGAAAAGAGGAAAACAAATGCTTGAATACCGTGCTGAAGGACTTTGCCGCAACGCTTCCCACCTGCGGCGGGAAGAGCTGGATCATTGCATTGCCGCCGGGGAGGTGCTGCAAAGCACAGCCCTTGCCTTTGATACCAACCGCCGCCTGCGCTTTGAGCTGTGCGGGCACCATGCGTATATGCCGTTTGAAGAATGTCTGGACACTGCCCCCGGTGAGACAGTCAAAGAGATCGCTGTGCTGACCCGCGTGGGGCGGCCGACCTGTTTTGTGGTCCAGGGTACGACGCAGGATGAAAGTGGCGAGGTCGTTTATCTGCTTTCCCGCGCGGCGGCGCAGCGGGCCTGCCGGGAGCAGTACCTGGACCAGCTGGAAAACGGCAGCGTGATTCCCTGCACGGTAACACACATTGAAAACTTTGGCGCGTTCTGCGATGTCGGGTGCGGCATTTCAGCACTGCTGCCAATCGACTGCCTTTCAGTATCGCGGATTGCTTCCCCGGCAGACCGTGTAACGGTGGGCCAGCAGCTGCTGTGCGCCATCAAGAACCGGGACGCGCAAGGGCGCTTTGTGCTGACCATCCGGGAACTGCTGGGCACATGGGCAGAGAACGCCGCCCGGTTCACCGTGGGCGAAACGGTGGTGGGCATCGTGCGCAGCGTGGAGGAATACGGTACCTTTGTGGAGATTGCGCCGAACCTTGCGGGGCTTGCGGAGAGCTGCTCCGGTCTTGCGCCCGGGCAGGCGGTAAGCGTCTACATCAAAAACATCCTGCCGGAAAAGATGAAGATCAAGCTGGTCATCGTGAACCATGCCCTGAGTCAGCCCCACCGGTTTGAGCTGCGGTACTTCATCACCGAGGGACATCTGGACAGGTGGGTGTACTCCACCGGAATGCCCCAAGCGCATTGAGACAGATTTTGCCGTTGCGGCTTGCAATCCGGGTTGAAAGTCTTTATACTAATAGAAAGAGTTTTTGTCTGCCCGCTGCCCGCCCTTTTGGCAGCGGCGCAGACCTTTGATACCATGTGAAAGCGCAAGGGGGATGTAAGGAACGATGAGCGCCAATGATGCTTTTACCGCCGGTGTCCGTCCCGGCGGCCTGACCAGCAGCACCGAGATCCGGCTGCTGCTGTGCTATCTGGTAAAAAATGCCGGACCCATTGCCCGGCAGGAGATCGAGAACGCCCTGATGGAGGAAGCCCTTGTCAACTATTTTGAGATCGGCTCCTGTCTGGATGATATCACCCGCCAGCAGCTGGTCACGCTGAAAGAAGATCGCTATTCCATCACCGAAAAAGGACGCAAGGTCGCGCAGGAGCTTGCCTATGACCTGCCCCGCAGTGTGCGGGAGCGCGCGGTGGCAGCGGTTCTGCGCAGCCAGACCTGGGACCGCAAAGAGGCCGAGTACAGCGCCCGTATCACCGAAAAGCCGGACGGCCACTGCT
>OHZB01000226.1_pt1 | contig 17312 bp, 14 predicted proteins | sample 1580351 | NCBI WGS metagenome assembly OHZB01 (sample SAMEA3882512, study PRJEB24775) | human gut metagenome | biome: human-associated habitat; feature: intestine environment; material: feces | place: Netherlands | collected 2009/2010 | reverse complement strand
ACGCACATCTTGCAGAAAGCCTTTTTCAAACACTCTCTAGCGGATGGTAGTTCCTGTTTTCCCTTCATAGCCCTCTTTGGCATGAGCCATATCGGTAATCACAGTGCTCCGGCCTTCCCCTTTCTCAATAAAGGAAATACCTGCTTCGATTTTGGGAAGCATGGAACCGGAAGCAAACTGGTTCTCTTCGATGTATTTCTTAGCGTCTGCTACAGTGATGCTGCCAAGCTTCTGCTCATTTACCTGACCGTGGTTCAGACTTACGTTCTCTACACTTGTGAGAATCAGAAGAGTATCGGCATTTAATTCTTCTGCAAGAAGTCCTGCGGCAAGATCTTTCTCAATGATGGCACTGGCACCGTGAAGGTTGATACCCTGCTCAAGCACTGGAATTCCACCGCCGCCGGCTGCGATAACAACCTGGTCTGCATTGAGAAGTGCTCGTATGGTCTCAAGCTCTACAATTCTCTGTGGCTTCGGAGCTGCTACGATTCGTCTGTATCCGCCATCAGCAAGTCTGGTGACAAAGTTTCCTTTTTCTTCCTCTGCTTCAGCTTCTTCCTCAGTGAGAACACGTCCGATAATTTTCTCCGGATCTGCAAAAGCGTCGTCATATGGATCAATAACAGTCTGGGTAAGAATGGTAGCAACAGGTTTGTAAATTCCGCGGCTGATAAATTCAGAGCGGATCGCATTCTGAAGGTCATATCCAATGTAGCCCTGGCTCATTGCGGAGCAGACTGACATAGGAGCGAATGTATAATCCGGGTGTGTCTTTCCAAATTCATTCATTGCAGTGTGGATCATGCCGATCTGTGGGCCATTGCTGTGGGAGATTACCACCTTGGCCCCCTCTTCAACAAGATCTGCGATTGCTTTTGCTGCGGCTTTGGTGGCTACTTTCTGCTCTGGAAGTGTGGTGCCGAGAGCTCTGTGACCTAATGCAACTACTACGATTTTTTCACTCATAGGAGATACCTCGTTTCTGTCAAGAATATAATGCGGATATCAGAGTTAAGTGGATTACTGTGAAAGTATTCACAGCAACATGAATGATTTCTCCGGACATCCTTGTGTAATATCTTCCATTATAAAAGCTAAGGGTGGGAATTGCAATAGAAAAGTCCTTGAAACAGGAAAAGCCATCCGCATCAGGCAGATGGCTCATTTCCTATATTTTTGAGGGGGGAGATAGAGAGTGGTTTTTCATCTATCCGAAATTCATTATATCGGCAATTTGTGAGGAAAATGTGTCTCAAATCTAAAAGAAATCGAAAAAATATGAAATGAAAATAAAATCCGACCCTTTATTGCATTTAAAGACCAAGTGTGGTAAAGTAAACCTATCTTGTTTCTGCATTCTGCAGAAAAGAATTTCTACCGCGCCGGTTCGGCGCAAGATAACCCGTTTTTTGAAGGAAACCTGTTAACCTGGGCGTTTTATACGCTTTTTTGAAAATGGATGCATACAATGGCAAGGCAAATTTGCTTCGGAATGCTGTGAATAGGATCTGTTTAAGTGAGAAAGGTGTGATTCCCATGTGCTGTCAGTGACTCATTTATATGGTGATGTCGCCAGTAGGCGGCAAGTCCGTTTTGTAAAATAGTAGTTTAATAACAGAGATTAGTGAAAAATAGGGGTAGAAAAGGAGAAGTTATAATGAAAAACAGAATATGGAAAAAGATACTGGCAGTGGGAGTAAGTCTGCTTGCAGAAGCTGGGATGCTGGTTGGATGCACGGCGCAGCCGGCAGTGGCATATGGAGCAGAAATGGAAGGCGGGTTATCTGTTGTCCAAGATGCGGCATGGACAGATTTACAGAAATTTCAGGCGGTGATTTCTGTAAAGGCAGATGGGCTGGCGTCACTTACGTGGGAAAATGAAAACCAGGAATATGAAAGTGGCGATGAAAATTTATTCAGCAGTGGAAATCAGGACGGGAGCCTGGAAAATGATCAATATGATTTTTCGGATGAAACAATATCTCATCCAACATCTTACGAACTGGTAGTCTGGCTTTCTGAATATTTTCAGCCAGATGCTTCGTTTATGGCACCTGAAGGCTGCCTGAAAGAGGAGCTTCCTATCGAGACTGCTGACGGAAGATCCAGCAGTATAACCGGATTCCGCTGGAAAATAAATCCGGGAGAACAGGGCAAACAGCTGAAAATTCCGGTTACCTTGCGGGATGAATATCGTTTTCCAGCAGAAAAACATACAGTTCCTACCTGTCAGGATATTTTGCATGCAAATGGTGCTATAAGCGGAGAAGAAAATGGAGGCGGAGTTTACATTGTAAAAAAAGTGGAAAATGAAAAAAACATTTTGTGTAAAGCCTTATCTAAGAGTTTGGAGATACCAGCTGCACACATGGATTTTTCAGTGGAGATGGAAGCCAAGGAAAAGGCGCTTTATACTGGAAAACGCATTCATATGGCAGTGAATCTGACAAATAATGGTCAGGTACCTTTTTATAAAATTTCCCTTCAGGCCAAAGTAAAAGAACAGGAACTGGTACCTGTGTGGGAAAAGGAGCCTGGCCTTGAAGTTTCGGAAAGTGGTGCAGTGCTGGAAAGCCTTTCCGCAGGGGAAACACGAATCCTGTCTTTTTATATAGATCCGGACATGGATCAGAAAAGTAATCTGGAGCTGGAGCTTTTTGCAAAAACAGAAAATCCGGTTTCGTTGGAGAAAGCAGCAGAAAAACAGTTAACATTACAGCAGGGAAAAGCCTCTTTTACGGTAAAGAAAACAGCTGACTGCGACAACGCCAGCCCTGGGGAGACTGTGACTTATCAGATCAGTATTCACAATACCGGGGAGGTGACTCTGCATTCCGTAGTTACTACAGAACGTTTCGGGCTTGCCGGAGTAACAGCTACTTTTCAGGAACAGAGAGGTATAACCCTGAATAAAAGCAGGACTCAGGCGAAAATCCAGGAAATCGCACCTGGTGGCTGTGTGAATTTAAAGGCAAAAGTTGTACTTCCAAAAGATCTGAAAGACCAGAATCTGATGAATCAGATTATTGTAGTTACTGACGAGACTGGTGAGGAAAGCGCAGTGCGGGATCAGGCAACCATCCGTGTGGAAGATAAGGAGAAGGATGGAAATGGAAATGGAAGCGGAAACGGAAATGGGGGTGGAAATGGAGATGGAACTGGCATAGGCAGTGGGAATAATGATGGCAGCACAATGGCTGCGTCCACCTCTCCAAAAACAGGGGATACTTCCCACAAAGAGCTGTTTCAGGTACTGATTCTGCTTTCGTTTCTTTTTTCCGCTGTAGCCGCCAGAAGAATGTTTGGAGGCAATGCTCACAGATGACCCGTGAATGGAAACTATAATGTGAGGTGAACGGTTACTGTTTTTTAACAGGAAAGATTGAAAACAAATTCTGTGTGTGATATTCTATAAAAGAGTATGCGTTGCTGTATGATGTCATCAGATTAGAGCGTGTTTGAAAAATCATTCCCGCAAATTGTGACACAAATCTTGCAGAAAGTCTTTTTCAAACAAGCTCTGGCGTGATTTTAAAGCAACGTCAATATAGGGAGGCATGTATTATGAAATTATCATCCTTATTAGAGAAGTTAGAATACACCTGCGTGCAGGGGAGCACAGAGCAGGAAGTCACTGGTGTTGTTTATGATTCCAGAAAGGTAACAGACGGCTCTCTGTTTATCTGTATCAGAGGTGCTGTTGTAGATGGACATAAATTTATCCCGGATGTGACAGCAAAAGGGGCTAAAGTTCTGGTAGTAGAAGAGGAGGTTTCTGCACCGTCGGATGTTACGGTTATCCAGGTGACAGACACCAGATATGCTATGGCATTTATTTCAGCAGCCTGGTTCGGACATCCGGCAGAGAAGCTGAAAACAATCGGAATTACCGGAACCAAGGGAAAAACTACCACTACCTATATGGTAAAATCCATTCTGGAAAATGCTGGATACAAGGTTGGTCTGATCGGTACTATTGAGGCAATTATCGGAAATAAGATAATACCTGCTTCTAATACCACACCAGAATCCTATGTAGTTCAGGAGCATCCATGGCACCGCTTGCACTGGAGGTCACTGCCGCGCTGGCTGTGATTGTGTGGTTATGGAAGTTTCCTCACAGGGGCTGATGCTGCATCGTACTCAGGGATTTGTGTTTGATTTTGGAATTTTCACAAATATTGAACCAGATCATATTGGTCCAAACGAGCACAAGGACTTCGACCATTATCTGTCTTGTAAAGCTATGCTTCTCAAGCAGTGCCGCGTAGGAATTGTAAACCGTGATGATGAGCATTTTGACAGAATTGTAGAGGGACATACCTGTACTCTGGAAACTTATGGCTTTTCAAAAGAAGCAGACCTTCGCGCTGAGGATGCCAGACTGATTGGCGGAAAAGGTTATCTTGGAATTTCCTATCAGCTGAAGGGACTTATGGATTTCCCTGTTGAAATCGACATCCCAGGTAAATTCAGTATTTACAACTCTCTTACCGCTATTGCAATCTGCCGTCATTTTAAGGTTTCCCAGGAAAATATCCTGAAGGCTCTGAAGGTAGCAAAAGTAAAAGGCCGTATTGAGATGGTGAAAGTATCTGATGAATTTACCCTGATGATTGATTATGCCCACAATGCCATGGCGCTGGAGAGTCTGCTGACCACGTTGCGGGAATATGAACCTCACAGACTGATCAGCCTGTTCGGCTGCGGAGGCAACCGTTCGAGACAGCGTCGTTTTGAGATGGGAGAAGTTTCCGGTCGTCTGGCAGATCTGACCATCATTACTTCTGATAATCCGCGAGATGAGGAGCCTCAGGCTATTATTGATGACATCAAGGTTGGCATGGCGAAGACAGAAGGTAAATATGTGGAGATTCCAGACCGCAAGGAAGCAATCGCTTATGCCATCCATCACGGAGAACCAGGGGATATTGTGGTGCTGGCTGGTAAAGGTCATGAAGATTACCAGGAAATCAAAGGCAAAAAATATCCTATGGATGAGCGTGTGTTGATCGCTGATATTCTTGCTGGAAAGTAAAACATGACATATGCAGATATTATTGTAGACATTTCCCATGAGAAGCTGGATAAAAGCTTTCAATATCTGGTTCCAGAGAAACTGAAGGACGAGATACAGGTGGGAATGGTGGTTTCCATTCCATTTGGAAGAGGAAATCATGTGCGCAAGGGATATGTAGTGGGGATTTCTGGTGAGCCTAAAGTAAAGGGAATCCAGCTCAAATCTGTTGCCGGTATTGAAAATGATCAGGAAACCACAGAATCCAGGCTGATCGCGCTGGCAGGGTGGATGAAAGAAAATTACGGCTCTACCATGATCCAGGCTCTGAAAACAGTTCTTCCTATTCAGAAAAAGATGAAAGCCCAGGAAAAAAGGTGGATAACCCTTCTGATTTCCAGAGAAGATGGGGAAAAGCTTCTGGAAGAGCTTAGCATGACCAGATTTAAAGCACGTATCCGCCTTCTGGAAGCACTCTTGCAGAATGAAAATGGGAAAATCGAGACTGCCTGGGCTTCAAAGGAGCTTGGTACTACGGCTTCTGTCCTGAGATATTTTGAAGAACAGGGAATTGCTTCTGTGGAGTCGGATGAAGTGTACAGAAATGCAATTGCAGATGCAGAGAATATTCCGCATGTGGCACCAGCAGTATTAAGTATATCCCAGCAAATGGCTGTGAATCAGATCTTATCAGAATGGGAACACCCGGATCCGAGACCGGTTCTTCTTCACGGAGTTACCGGCAGTGGAAAAACGGAAGTATATATGGAGCTGATCGATAAGGTGATAAAGGAAGGCGGTCAGGCAATCGTGCTGATTCCGGAAATTGCGCTGACTTATCAGACTGTACGGCGATTTTATGGTCGTTTTGGTGATAAGGTGTCGGTAATTAACTCCAGACTTTCCCAGGGAGAGCGTTATGATCAGTTTAAAAGAGCCAAACAGGGAGAACTGCAGGTTATGGTGGGACCCCGTTCAGCACTTTTTACTCCATTTGGAAGACTGAGGTTGATCATTATTGATGAGGAGCATGAATCTTCTTATAAAAGTGAAAACAGTCCAAGGTATCACGCCCGGGAAACGGCTATCCACAGAGCAAAGCTGGAAGGCGCAAGAGTAATTCTTGGTTCTGCAACTCCATCTATGGAAGCTTATTACAGGGCGAAAGAAGGAGAATATGTCCTTGTAAAGCTGGAAGCCAGATTTGAAGAAAGACCTCTTCCCAGGGTATCAATTATTGACATGAGGGAACAACTAAAAAAAGGAAACCGCCTTGCCCTCAGTCTGGAACTGAGAGAAGACCTGAGCCAGTGCCTGAAAAAAGGGGAGCAGGCCATGTTGTTTCTCAACCGCCGTGGCTACGCAGGGTTTGTTTCATGCCGTTCCTGCGGTCATGTAATGAAATGTCCTCACTGTGACGTTTCCTTAAGTGAGCATAATGGCAGAAAGCTGATCTGTCATTATTGTGGTTATGAAACTGTGAAACCGGACAAATGTCCAGTCTGTTCTTCCCCATATATAGGCGGTTTTAAAGCGGGAACCCAGCAGATCCAGCAGGTGGTAGAAAAAGAATTTCCAGAGGCAAGAGTTCTTCGAATGGATTACGACACTACAAGAGCTAAGGGAAGCTATGAAAAAATCCTGGCTGCTTTTTCCAGGCATGAGGCCGATATTTTGATTGGAACCCAGATGATCGTCAAGGGACATGATTTCCCGGATGTTACTCTTGTGGGGATCCTTGCTGCAGACTTATCCCTGAATGCTGATGATTATCGCAGTGGTGAGCGCACTTTTCAGCTTCTTACCCAGGCTGTGGGACGAGCAGGAAGAGGAAAGAAAGAAGGTCATGCCCTGATCCAGACTTATAGTCCGGATCATTACAGCATTCAGACAGCTGCAAAGCAGGATTACGAAGAATTTTACCAGGAAGAGATGGGATACCGTCTTCTTATGGATTATCCTCCGGCTGCCCATATGATGGCAGTGCTTGGTTCTTCGGAGGATGAGAAGCTTCTTGAGACAGCCATGCACTATCTTGGTCTGTTTACAGGAAAAATATATGCGGGAAAAGATCTTCATGTGATCGGTCCCGCCCCTGCGTCTGTAGGGAAAGTAAAGGATGTATACAGAAGAGTACTTTATCTGAAACATGAGAATTATGATCTGCTTGTCCGGATAAAGGACAGGCTGGAGGAATATATAGAAATCAATTCCGGCTTCAGAAAAGTTAACATACAATTTGATTTTTCATAAGGCGAAATACCGGAAATAAAGGGCTGCGTTAAGGTGCAGGGCTTTGGAACAACGGGTATTTCCAAATTCAAAGACAAAGGAGATAACACAGAGATGGCACTTAGAACAATCAGAACAGAGGGAGATTCCGTTTTGGAAAAAATCTGCAGACCAGTAGAGAAAATCGACAAACGTACAAAGGATCTGGTAGGAGACATGCTGGAAACCATGTATGACGCATGCGGTGTTGGTCTTGCAGCTCCCCAGGTGGGTATATTAAAGAGAATCGTAGTGATCGATATTGGAGATGGTCCAATTATTCTTATCAATCCGGAAATTCTTATGACATCCGGTGAGCAGACAGGCGAGGAGGGATGTTTAAGTGTTCCGGGAATGTCCGGTCAGGTTACCCGTCCCAATTATGTGAAGGTAAAAGCTCTTGATATGGATATGAATGAGCAGATATATGAAGGAGAAGGACTCCTTGCCCGTGCATTTTGTCATGAGCTGGATCATCTTGACGGAAAAATGTACACACGTCTGGTTGAAGGTGAATTACATCATGTAAGTTATGACAATGAGGAGGAAGAGGAATAAATGAAAATTGTTTATATGGGAACGCCGGATTTTGCAGTTAATCCCCTTCATGCACTGGCTGAAGCTGGCTATGAGGTGACAGGTGTTGTGACCCAGCCGGATAAGCCGAAGGGAAGGGGAAAGACCATGCTTCCCACTCCTGTAAAAGAAGAGGCATTGAAACATGGGTTCCCGGTTTACCAGCCTGTGAAGGTACGCGATCCGGAATTTTTACAGGTTCTTGAGAAACTGGATCCTGATATTATTGTGGTAGCTGCCTTTGGACAGATCATTCCCAAAAGCATTCTGGAGCTTCCGAAATACGGATGTATTAACATCCATGCATCCCTGCTTCCGAAATACCGCGGTGCAGCTCCTATTCAGCAGGCAGTTATTGATGGGGAAAAGGAGTCAGGTGTTACGATCATGAGAATGGGAACAGGTCTTGATACAGGAGATATGATCTCAAGGATCGTAGTGCCGATTGCAAAAGATGAGACGGGCGGAACTCTGTTTGATAAGCTTGCAGAAGCAGGAGCGAAGCTTCTTGTTGAGACATTGCCTCACATTTTTGATGGCACAGCTGTTTACGAGAAACAGCCGGAGGAAAGCCCTACTCCATATGCCGGTATGATCACCAAACAGATGGGATTGATCAATTTTGGGAAATCAGCCGCGGAACTGGAAAGACTGGTGCGAGGTTTAAACCCGTGGCCAAGCGCATTTACCTTCTGGAATGGAAAAACTTTGAAGGTATGGGAAAGCTTTGTAGTAAAAAGTGAAGAAGCTGGCACAGAAAAGCCAGAACCTGGAACAGTAGTAAAAACAGACAAAAAAGGAATTTACGTGGCTTGCGGTGAGGATGTTCTGGTACTTTCACAGGTACAGTTAGAAGGAAAAAAGAGAATGGATGCGGATGCATTCCTTCGAGGATGTCATATAGAAACCGGAAGCAGATTCACAGATAAAAAGGAGTGATCTTATGTACGGATATGGATATCCTTATGGATTTTATGTTGATCCTACTTATGTATTGCTGATCATTGGAATGGTGCTGGCACTGGCTGCATCTGGAAAGATGAAAAGCACTTTTGCACGTTATCAGCAGGTGCGCAGCCATTCAGGTCTTACAGGAGCTCAGACTGCCCAGAGGATTTTAAATGCAGCCGGAATTTACGACGTAACGATTGTTCCAATTTCCGGAAGCCTTACAGATCATTATGATCCGAGAACAAAGAGGCTGGCACTTTCACAGGACGTATATGGAAGAACTTCTGTGGCAGCTGTATGTGTCGCTGCCCATGAGTGTGGTCATGCCATTCAGCACAATATAAATTATGCACCGCTGAATATCCGTTCAGCTATTGTTCCGGTGGCAAATATCGGATCTTCCCTTTCCTGGCCGATTTTTCTTCTGGGACTGATCTTTTCCATACCGGCACTTACAACTGTAGGAATTGTGCTGTTTTCACTGGCGGTACTGTTTCAGCTTGTAACACTTCCGGTAGAATTCAATGCTTCCTCAAGAGCTTTAAAAATGCTGGAAAGCACAGGAATTTTAAGCCGTGAGGAAAACAAAGGTGCGAAGAAGGTTCTTACAGCGGCAGCCCTTACTTATGTAGCAGCTCTTGCTTCTTCCATTTTACAGCTTCTGAGACTGATCATACTTTCCGGAGGTAGAAGACGGGATGATTAACGGAATCAATTCCAGGGAGATGATCCTGGAAATTTTACTTGAAATCGAAGAGGGCGAGCATAGCCACGTGGCAATTCGGAATGCCCTTTCCAAATATCAGTTCCTTCCCAAACAGGACCGGGCATTTATTACCCGTGTCTGTGAAGGAACGCTGGAATACCGGATTCAGATTGATTACATTATCAATTCTTTTTCCAAGGTGACAGTTGATAAGATGAAGCCTGCAATCCGGGAAATTTTAAGAAGTGCAGTATATCAGCTGAAATACATGGATAGTGTGCCAGACAGCGCAGTGTGCAATGAGGCTGTGAAGCTGGCGCAAAGAAAAGGTTTTTATAATCTGAAGCCTTTTGTAAATGGTGTTCTTCGTACCATAGCCCGGGAAATGGATCAGGTCCGGTTCCCTCAAAAAGAAGATGATCTGTTGAAATATCTTTCTGTAAAGTATTCCATGCCAGAGGTGCTGGTAACCAGGTGGCTGGAAGCCTATGGAGAAGAAACAACAGAGAAGATACTGGCGGATTTTCTTATGGAACATCCTCTTACCATCAGATGCCGGACTTATCTGAATTCCAAGGAAGAGGTTATAAAAAGCCTGGAAAGTCAGGGCGTTCATGTAGCGCCTGCTCCATATCTGCCTTATGCATACAGCATTTCTGAATTTAACCATATTCTTGCACTGGATGCTTTTATCAAGGGTAAAATTGTCGTGCAGGATGTTAGTTCCATGCTGGTTGCGGAGGTTGCAGATCCGAAGAAGGGCGATTACGTTATTGACGTGTGTGCTGCGCCAGGTGGAAAGAGTCTTCATATGGGAGACAAGATGGAGGGATATGGAACGGTAGATGCAAGAGATGTAAGCCAGTATAAAGTCAATCTGATCGAAGAAAACATCCAGCGTACCAATTCTATTAATGTACAGGCAAGAGTGCAGGATGCTACTATTTTTGATCAGGATTCAGAACTGCTTGCAGATGTTGTAATTGCAGATGTACCTTGTTCCGGGTATGGAGTGATCGGCAAGAAGCCGGAGATCAAATACCGTGTTACGCCACAGAAACAGGATGAAATAGTGATTCTGCAGAGAACCATTCTGGATCGCGCAGCAAACTATGTGAAGCCAAGAGGAGAGCTGATCTTCAGTACCTGTACCATTGCAAAAGAAGAAAACGAAGAGAACATGATGTGGTTTTTGAATAATTATCCATTTAAGCTGGAGAGCCTGGATCCTTATCTTCCAGAGGAGCTGCACTCAGAGACAACTGCACTTGGATATCTGCAGCTGCTTCCTGGAGTACATAAGACAGACGGCTTCTTTATTGCGAAATTCAGAAGAAAATAGGAATATAAATATGACAGACATTAAGTCGATGACGAAAGACGAACTGAAAAATCTGATGACCGAACTGGGAGAGAAACCCTTTCGGGCAAAGCAGATCTACAGCTGGTTACATGAACATCTGGTAACCTCTTATGATGAGATGGGAAACATACCAGGAAAATTAAAAGAAAAACTGAAAGACTATCCCATAGCGGCATTGGAAATGGTGGATGAACAGGTTTCTGCCATTGACGGCACAAGAAAATATCTGTTCCGCCTTTCTGATGGAAATGTGATCGAGAGTGTTCTTATGAAATACAAGCACGGCAACTCTGTCTGTATCTCTTCTCAGGCGGGGTGCCGTATGGGATGCAGATTCTGTGCTTCCACGATCGGCGGACTTACGAGAAACCTGCTTCCGTCAGAGATGCTGGATCAGATCTACAGAATCCAGACATCACTTGGCGAGCGTATATCCAATGTGGTTGTGATGGGAACCGGCGAGCCGATGGACAACTATGATAACCTTCTTCGCTTCATACATATCCTGACGGAAGAAGGCGGTATCCACATCAGCCAGAGGAACCTGACAGTATCTACCTGCGGCCTTGTTCCACAGATCTACAAGCTTGCAGACGAGAAACTTCAGATGACGCTTGCTGTATCTCTTCATGCGCCGAACGATGAGAAAAGGCGCGAGCTTATGCCGATCGCCAATAAATACTCGATCGATGAGCTTCTGGAAGCCTGTCGGAATTATTTTGACAAGACAGGCAGAAGGATCACCTTTGAGTACAGCCTTGTAGCAGGCGTAAATGACAGTAAAGAGAATGCAAAAGAGCTTGCAGGCCGTCTTAAGGGACTGAACTGTCACGTAAATCTTATCCCGGTCAATCCGGTCAGAGAGCGTTCTTTCGTGCGTTCCACCCGTCAGGCTGTGGAGAATTTCAAAATAAAACTTGAAAAATGTGGAATAAATGTTACTATTAGAAGAGAAATGGGCAGTGATATTGATGGTGCCTGTGGACAGTTAAGAAAAAGTTATATGGAAAAAACAGAAAGCGAGAAGTGACATGAGGATATATTCAGCTACTGATGTCGGGCAAAAGCGGAAGATGAACCAGGATTATGTGTTCGCAACTGCTGACCCGGTTGGAAATCTTCCGAATCTGTTTGTTGTTGCAGATGGTATGGGTGGTCATAATGCAGGTGATTATGCATCCTCTCATGCGGTTACATCCATGGTGGAGGAAATCCGGCAGGATGCGGATTTTAATCCGGTAAAGGTAATCCGTCATGCCATTGAATGTGTAAATACCGAGATTCTTGCCCAGGCACAGCAGGATGAGAAACTCAGAGGAATGGGAACAACGATAGTGGCAGCTACTATCGTAGGACATTACGCTTATGTGGCAAATGTAGGTGACAGCAGACTTTATGTGATCGGAGAGAAGATTCAGCAGATAACAAGGGATCACTCACTGGTGCAGGAGATGGTAAGAATGGGAGAACTTGACCCTGAACAGGCAAGGAAGCATCCGAAGAAAAATATCATTACAAGAGCACTTGGAGCAGAGAAAACAGTGGATATTGATTTCTTTGATCTGAAACTGGAACCCGGAGATGTAGTTTTGATGTGTTCGGACGGGCTCAGCAACATGGTTGAGGACAGCCAGCTGAGGGAAATCATTTCTGACACATCTACAGATCTGGATGAAAAAGGCAGGATACTTATAAGAGAAGCAAACCGCAATGGCGGCAAGGATAATATTGCAATTGTATTGGTAGAACCATTCACAGACGAGGTGAAAGCATGTTAAAAACGGGAATGATCATAGCAGAACGCTATGAGATATTAGGAAAAATTGGTACCGGCGGAATGGCGGACGTATACAAGGCAAAAGACCATAAGCTGAATCGGTTTGTTGCTGTAAAAGTTCTTAAGCCGGAATTCAGAGAGGATACGACGTTTATCCGCAAGTTTAAAAGTGAGGCTCAGGCTGCAGCAGTCCTGACACATCCGAATATAGTGAATGTATTTGATGTTGGTGACGATAACGGAGTTTATTACATTGTTATGGAGCTTATTGAGGGAATTACTCTCAAGGAGTACATTTCCAAAAAGGGAAAGCTTTCTGTAAAAGAAGCAACCAGTATTGCAATCCAGGTCTCCATGGGACTGGAAGCTGCACACAGCCATGGGATTGTACATCGTGATGTAAAACCGCAGAATATTATCATTTCCATGGATGGAAAGGTAAAAGTAACAGATTTTGGTATTGCAAGAGCCGCTTCTTCCAATACCATAAGCTCAAATGTAATGGGATCTGTTCATTACAGTTCACCGGAACAGGTCAGAGGCGGATACAGTGATGAGAAGAGTGATATTTATTCACTGGGTATCACAATGTATGAAATGGTTACAGGGAAGGTTCCTTTTGACGGAGATACCACAGTAGCTATTGCTATCAAACATCTTCAGGAAGAGATTGTTCCTCCAAGTATTTATACACCGGAGCTTCCCCACAGTCTGGAGCAGATCATTCTGAAATGTACACAGAAAAGCGTGGATCGCCGTTATCAGAATATGGAGGATGTGATCGCAGATCTGAAGCATTCTCTGATCGATCCACAGGGAGATTTCGTAACGCTGACGTCTGTGGATAACGAAGCAAAAACAGTTGTGATCTCAGATAAGGAGCTTGGCGAGATCAAACATATGCCGAAGCAGATCGCAAAGTCAGAACCTGAGGCTCTGGAAGAAGAAATCAATGAAACAGATTATGATGATGAGCCGGAAGTGAAAAAGCACAGGAAGAAATCAGATAAGCCTGAGAAAAAGAAAAAAAGAGGCGGACATGGGCTGACTATTGTAATGCTTCTGATGGGTGTTGTGATTCTGATAGCAATCATTCTGGTCGCAGGAAAGGCGTCCGGACTTATTGGAAGTAACAATGATACAGACAAAAAAACTGAGGCCTCAGATACATCGGAATCAGATGATGACGGAATGATAACTGTGCCGAATCTGGTAGGAAAAACAGAGGATGAAGCAAAGAATATCACAAAGGATATGAAACTGGGTATTCAGCCTATGGGCGAGGAGGCTTCAAATCAGGCAAAAGGAACCATTTCTTCACAGGATATTCCAAAGGGAAGTAAAGTAGAGCAGTATACGACCATTAAGTATTATATCAGCAAGGGTGCGCAGAAGATCACAATTCCGGATGTGGATGGACAGACCGGAGTAGACGCACAGCAGACTCTGGAAGATATGGGATTAACTGTTGAGATACAGAAAGAATACAGTGAATTAAATGATGATGGTACTCCGGTTACAGATCCGGGATATGCAGTCTCCACAACTCCGGCAGCCGGAAACTCTGTTTCAGCAGGGGACAGCGTAACACTGATTGTCAGTCGAGGCGTGGACTATGGAGACAGTGTGGAGGTTCCAAGTGTTGTCGGAATGACAAAGAATGATGCAGTTACTACTTTTGGTAAGTTCCTCAATGTGGAAGTAAAAGAGGAAAAGAGTACAGAGGTGGCAGAAGGAGAAGTAATTTCACAGGAACCGGAAGCCGGAAACTGGGAAGATCCGGATAATGTAAATGTTGTGATCACAGTAAGTACCGGAGATCAGGAACCTTCGGCTCAGAGTGACAGCGCAGATACTGCTGCATCATCTGATGCTCCGGCACAGACAGCAGATAACAGTGCGGCGGCAGCAGCCGGGGAAGTATGGAAATGTACACAGACTCTGAATACTCCGTCAGGATATTCCGGAGGTCCGGTTCGTCTGGAACTGATCCAGAATGTAAACGGAACACCGACAGCTTCAGTTGTTCTGGAAGATCAGGTAATCCAGTTCCCATATGATCTGGATATCACAGGTGCACCTGGTATCAGCGAGGGTACTTTGTATCTGTCTGAACAGATTAACGGCACTTATCAGGAACTTGGAAATTATTCTATTACATTTGCTAAGGCTGAATGATCCATGCAGGGAAAGATAATAAAAGGAATTGCAGGATTTTATTACATCTATGCAGAAAATGATGAGATTTATGAATGCAAAGCAAAGGGAATATTCAGAAAAGATAAACAGAAACCTCTTGTAGGGGATAATGTGGAGATAGAGGTTTTGGATGAACAGGAGAAGGAAGGCAGTGTGACTGCCATCCTTCCCAGAAAAAATTCATTGATCCGTCCGGCCGTTGCCAATGTGGATCAGGCTTTTGTGATTTTTGCGATGGAGAATCCGAAACCTAATTTTATGCTGCTTGACCGTTTTCTGATCATGATGGAGAAAGAGAATGTTCCGGCAGTCATATGTTTTAACAAGAAAGATCTTGCAAAACAGGAAGAACTGGAGCTTTTATATGAAACTTATAAGAGTTGTGGATATGATGTGATTTTTTCCAGCACTTTTAATGGAGAGGGGCTGGATGAAATACGTGAGATCCTGAAAGGAAAAACAACTGTAGTTGCAGGACCTTCCGGTGTGGGAAAATCTTCAATTACCAATGCACTGCAGGAAAATGTACAGATGGAAACCGGGGAGATAAGTAAGAAGCTGAAACGTGGAAAGCATACCACGCGTCATTCTCAGGTGATACCGGTGGGACATGATACTTATCTGATGGATACACCGGGATTTTCTTCTTTATATCTGACAGATATAGAAGAACAGGAACTTAAGGCGTATTTTCCGGAGTTTCGCAGATATGAAGAACAGTGCAGATTTCAGGGATGCAGACATATCCATGAACCGGACTGTGGCGTGAAAGCAGCATTGGCTGAGCATGAGATCAGCCAGCTTCGCTATGAAGATTATCTGGGACTTTATAATGAATTAAAAGAGAAAAGGAGATTCTAATTATGTATCAGTTGTGCCCTTCTATTTTATCGGCAGATTTTAACCGTTTGGGCGAACAGATCAAAACCCTGGAAAAAGAGGGGATTGAATGGCTTCATATTGATGTTATGGATGGTGATTTTGTACCGAGTATTTCTTTTGGAATGCCGGTGATAAAGTCTATCCGAAAGGAATCAAAGTTGTTTTTTGATGTACATCTCATGGTTACAGAGCCTGAGAGATATATCAGAGATTTTGTGGAATGTGGGGCAGATTCCATTACAGTACATGCGGAGGCATGTGAAGATCTTGAGAGAACTATTGAACAGATCAGGGAAGCAGGTGTGAAGGTGGGAGTTTCCATCAAACCGGCTACACCTGTAAATGATATAAGTCATATGCTCAGCGATGTGGATATGGTTCTGATCATGACTGTACAGCCGGGATTTGGCGGTCAGAAGTATATGGAAGAATGTACGGAAAAGATCAGGGAAGTACGTGAACTGATCGAGGCCGAGGATCTGGATGTAGATGTTCAGGTTGATGGTGGCATCAATGATGAGACAATGGAGACAGTGCTCACAGCAGGTGCAAATCTGCTGGTAGCAGGTTCTTATGTTTTCAACGATGATCTGGCAAAAAATGTAAAACATGCCAGAGAACGAATGGATGAGATCATAAGAAGGATTGACTGAGGAAGAGCATGATAGATACGATAATTGTAAGCGGGGGCAATATCCACAGTGATTTTGCCCTCGATTTTTTAAAAAAGAATGAAGCCTGTCTGATCGCAGCTGATAAAGGGCTGGAATTCTTTCTGGAGCATCAGCTTTTGCCGGATGCAGTTATTGGAGATTTTGACAGTCTGTCTGAAGATGGAAAAAAATTCCTGGAAATTCAGGAAGAAAAAGGTATGGACAGTGAAATTCCCTATGGTGGAATGACTGAGTGGAAATTGCAAAAAGGCTTTGGAAATGAAAAAAAAGAAATAAAAGTTATCCGCCTGAGACCGGAAAAAGATGACTCAGATACACAGTCTGCCATGAATTATGCGATCAGGACCGGTGCGAAAAAGATAGTGATCTTTGGTGTGACAGGAAACAGAGTAGATCATCTGATGGCGAATTTCGGACTCCTTGTCCTGGCACAAAACCAGGGGGCAGAAGTAACACTTGTGGATCGGTATAATTATATGAAGCTTATTTCAGACGGAACAGTTCTGAAAAAGTCAGAACAGTTTGGAAAATATGTGTCATTTTTTCCATTTGGAGGAAATGTGACAGATCTGACTCTGGAAGGATTTAAATATCCCCTGAGTAACTATTGTCTGACAGCAGCAGACAGTGGACTTACTGTAAGCAATGAGATAATCAGCGAACATGCCAGAGTTACATTTAGCTCAGGAGAATTGCTTATGATAATGTCAAGAGACTAAAACACAAGACACGTTTTTTTGATGAGTTTCCCAGGGAGGCACTGGAGCTTGCAGATGAGCTGAATTTACCGCTTTTTTTACTTTATAGGAAAGACCGCCTGCGGTGCTCTGCTGAATTAAAAAATGCCCGCACGGAGGCGGGCATGATAACAAGAAAATCCCTGGATTAGAAAA
>OHZB01000225.1_pt1 | contig 17335 bp, 10 predicted proteins | sample 1580351 | NCBI WGS metagenome assembly OHZB01 (sample SAMEA3882512, study PRJEB24775) | human gut metagenome | biome: human-associated habitat; feature: intestine environment; material: feces | place: Netherlands | collected 2009/2010 | reverse complement strand
AGGTTAAAACATAGATAATATTTTTATAAGGAGGAAATATTATGAAAAAAATGAGACAGACTCTTGCTTTGTTACTGGCAGGAGCACTGACTGTCGGTTCATTTGCAGGCTGCGGCGGAAGCAAGGCTGGCGGCGAGACAGCTGGAACCGAGACAGCAGGCACAGAGGCAGCAGGCACGGCTGCATCCGGCAGCGACACACCGCTCGTTATCGCAAATGACGGTATGAGCGAGAAGTTCAGCCCATTCTTCGCTGAGAGTGTGCCGGATCAGAACATCGTTGATGTGACACAGATTTCTCTGGTTTACAACGATCGTTCCGGTGAGTTTATCTACAATGGTATCGAGGGTGAGACACATGAGTATAACGGAACGGATTATACTTATACAGGACTTTCCGACGTAACTGTTACAGAGGGCGAGGATGAGACTGTATACAATTTCAAGCTTCGTGAGTGTGTAACATTTTCTGACGGTGAGCCTCTTACCGCAGATGACCTGATTTTCACATATTATGTACTTTCTGATACAGATTATGATGGAAATGCAACATTCTACTCCACCAATATCAAAGGTATGAAGAATTACCGTCTGAATTCCACAGCAGCAGATTCCATCACAGATGAGGATGTTGCAAATACACTTGCAGACATGCCGGATGAAGTTGCTGCAAGAGTGAAAGATGAGCTGATTGTTCCGCTTCTTACATCTGAGTATGAGTGGGCGCAGACTGCATGGGAAGATTATGCAGATGCTTATGGTGTTACAAACGGAGATGAGTTCTTTGGAATGCTTTACGCAGCAGATGAGAACTATTCTGTAGATGGCAAAGATCAGGATACGATCATTAATGAGATCGCAGACCAGTATGGCAAGGACTATCTTGCACTTGCAGCTGCCTATGGCGACGAAGCATACTTCGATGAAGATGCAGCAACAATCGCTTCCGAATACCTGGTAGAGCAGAAAACTGCAGCAGGTGAAGGTGAAGAGGTTGCGAACATTGAGGGAATCAAGAAGCTTGGTGATTACGAAGTTGAGGTTACCACAGATGGTTTCGAGGCAACTACAATCTATCAGCTTGGTGTAATCGTTGAGCCAATGCATTATTATGGAGATGCTTCTCTCTATGACTATGATAACAACCAGTTCGGTTTCACAAGAGGAGATCTCTCCGCTGTACGTGATAAATCCAACCAGCCACTTGGCGCAGGTCCGTACAAATTTGTGAAATATGAGAACAAGACTGTATACATGGAAGCAAACGAGAACTACTACAAGGGTGCTCCTAAGACAAAGTACCTCCAGTGGCGTGAGACTTCCGACGCAGATAAGATTGCCGGTGTTGAGCAGGGTACAATCGACCTTTCCGATCCATCCGGAAGCAAATCTGCATTTGACCAGATCAAGAGCATCAACAGCAACGGCGAGCTTGATGGCGACAAGATCATGGTTAACGCAACAGACAACCTTGGATACGGATACATCGGTCTTAACGCAAACACAATCAATGTTGGCGGAGAGCCAGGATCTGATGCTTCCAAGAACTTAAGAAAAGCTCTTACAACTGTACTTGCTGTATATCGTGATGTAGCAATCGATTCTTATTATGGAGATGCTGCTTCTGTAATCAACTACCCGATTTCCAATACATCCTGGGCAGCTCCTCAGAAATCTGATGCAGATTATCAGGTAGCTTACTCTGTGGATGTTGATGGAAATCCGCTTTACACAGATGATATGACAGATGATGAGAAGTTTGCAGCAGCAACACAGGCAGCTCTTGGCTTCTTCGAGGCAGCCGGATACACTGTAGAAAACGGCAAGGTAACAGCAGCTCCAGAAGGTGCTAAGATGACTTATGAGATCATCATCGGCGCTGACGGAAGTGGAGATCACCCAAGCTTTGCAATCCTTACAGACGCTAAGGCAGCTCTTGAGTCCATCGGATTTACACTTGAGATCAATGATGTTACAGACTCCAACATTATGTGGGATGCTTTAAATGCAGGTACCGCAGAAATGTGGGCAGCTGCATGGCAGGCAACAGTGGATCCTGATATGTATCAGGTTTACCACAGCGCAAGTGTAAAGAGCAATTACTACCACATCAATGATGAAACACTGGATCAGGATATTATTGATGCCCGTTCCACAGCTGATCAGGAATACAGAAAATCTGTTTACAAACAGTGTCTGGACATTATTCTTGACTGGGCAGTAGAGATTCCGATCTATCAGAGACAGAACTGCGTTATTTACAGCCCTGAGCGTATCAATGCAGATACCTTTACGAAAGATGTTACTACATTCTATTCATGGTATGGAGATATCATTAATATCGAAATGAACTAAAGGTATAAAAGAAGAATGACTTGTTAGCGCAGTGGGTCCACCATAACCAGTGGACCCACTGCCTTACTGGCAGTATGCCTTGGGCTAGAGCGTGTCTGAAAAAGCATTCCCGCAATCTCCCACAAATTGTGACGCACATCTTGCAGAAAGCCTTTTTCAAACACGCTCTAATTTCTTGTCCGCGAATTTTACTTCATTATATAACAAATCCATCAATAAAGATATGAAAATGTAGATTTTTTTTGTGAAAATCCTCTTGATTCTGCACTCTTTACCATGTACAATAAAGATATAAAAATAAAAACAGCAAACGCTTATATATGTCCATAATCTGGTTGGACGTTTCTACCAACTACCCTAATAGTTGTCTATAAGCTGCATGCGAAGAGGTATGCAGGTATGGCATTTTCCGGGTGGTTTTTTTATTGCTGAATCAGCCCGAAATCACATTTTGCATGTTTCCGGCAGTACGTTCTCAGCCGCAAACTATCCCGGAACTTTACTTTACCTCGCCTCTGGCAGAAAGGATGGTCTGATATGAAAAAAGATTTGTTTGCTTTGAAAGGTACAATTTGTTACAGCAAGAATCAGAAAGAACTTATTTTTGCAGAAAACTCTTATGCAGTCTGTGAAAACGGGCTCTGTGCCGGTGTTTTTTCCCAGCTTCCAGAGGAATATAAAGATATTCCTGTAAAAGACATGGGTGATCGACTGATCATCCCAGGATTCACCGACCTTCATCTGCATGCTCCCCAGTACGCTTACCGCGGAACCGGCATGGATCTGGAGCTGCTGGACTGGCTGAACACCATCACTTTCCCGCAGGAAGCCAAGTACGCTGACCTGTCCTATGCGAAAAAGGCTTACTCCATTTTCGTGGATGACTTAAAGCACAGCTTCACCACCAGAGCCTGCATTTTCGCCACCTTGCACCGTCCGGCAACGGAGCTTCTCATGGACATGCTGGAGGAAAGCGGTCTGGCAACTATGGTTGGAAAAGTAAATATGGATCGCAACGGAGCACCGGAGCTTCAGGAGAAAAGCGCACAGGCTTCTGCACAGGATACACGCCAGTGGCTGGAAGAGATCAAGGGACGTTACGACCACACCTACCCAATCCTAACCCCACGTTTTACCCCATCCTGTACGGATGAGCTGATGACCGAGCTTGGAAAAATCCAGAGGGAATATCACCTTCCGGTTCAGTCTCATCTGTCTGAAAATTTCGGGGAAATTGCATGGGTAAAGGAGCTTTGCCCGACCAGCAGATTTTATGGAGATGCGTATGACATGTTCGGGCTGTTTGGAACAAAACCCGCATTCAATACTAACGAGGCTGATTTCGCTTCCGCATCCGGCCTTAATACCACTGATAACACAGCAGCTCATATTTCATCTGATGGTGCCAGCGTCTGCCCTACCATCATGGCACACTGCGTCCACTCTACTGACGAAGAGATCCAGATGATCAAGGACCAGGGCGTTTACATCGCCCACTGTCCGGAGTCCAACACAGACATTGCTTCCGGAATCGCACCTGTCCGCCTCTATCTTGATATGGGACTTCATGTAGGACTTGGCACCGATGTTGCCGGAGGTTTTTCTCTCTCCATGTTCCGTGCTATGGCAGATGCCATCCAGGTTTCCAAGCTCCGCTGGCGCCTGATGGATCAGACCCAGGCCCCGGTTACTCTGGAAGAAGCCTTCTACATGGCTACGATCGGTGGTGGCTCCTTCTTCGGAAAAGTCGGCAGCTTCGAAAAAGGCTATGAATTCGACGCCATGATTCTGGACGACAGCAACATCCGTCATCCCCAGGAAATCTCCACCCGTGACAGACTGGAAAGGCTTGTTTATCTGTCCGACGACCGCAATTTGGTTGGGAAATATGTACAGGGACGGAAAGTAATTTAAAAAGCTAAAAAACCTCTGGTCAGGAAATCAATCTTCGACCAGAGGTTTTTCCTTTTGCTCGTTGCTCGCGTAAATTATTCTGTCCCCAGATACTCCCGTATCCGCGCCTCATTCATATTCTCCCCGATCACGATCACTACTTCCTGTCCTGCGGAAATAGGCTTCAGGGAAAATTCTTTGCGGGTGGCGTTTAGTTCCAGCCAAATATTGTTAGTGGATGCTTTCTGAGCGGAGTCCGAATTCATTTTTTCGTTTTCGGTTACCGCGGCAGCACTTTCTTCTAATTTCACAAAGCCCTTAATTCGGAAAACATCCCCACATTCCGGATCATCCAGGATCTGATGCGCCGCTTTCTCCAACTGTGTCTCGGAAATCTTCAGCTCCATAAAATACAATGACTGGAACCCTTCTTTCTCATCAAAACACTGTTTCTCGAAATCTTCCATCACATACCCGCTGTTGAAAATCCGCTGAAAATCCTCATCTGTAAACGTTTCCCAATCCTTATTCAGTATCTCATTTTCCGTAAAACGTCGTTTGCATTTCACACTTTCCAGTGCGCGATTCAGATGTTTCACAGTTCCACTAATCTCTTCCTCAGATGCCTCCTGGCTCTTGCTCAGAACAATACAACCTGCATCAGCTGCCTCTGAAGCCAGAATATACTCTGCCTGTGGCTGCAGCTTCTCCTCCAGTCTGGCATCCAGAATGGTAATCACATTTCCAATCTGATACCACTTATCCAACGGCTCTTCATAAAGGGCATCGAAAAACTCATCCACATCAAAAATCCCGGAAGGCTCAATGAGAACCCTGTCATATCCGCACATTCCCATTGCGATCAGCTTGGTCTTGAAACGTCTTCTGTGGCAGTCCGCATCACATCCACCTGAAACCATTTCCAGCTCGCAGTTCTCACCTTCCAGATCATGAAGCAGCATCATGTCCACATTCACTGCACCAAAATCATTCTCCAGAATTCCAATATTCTGCCCCTGGCTCATCAGCCATGCAGCATATTTCTTTATGAAAGTCGTTTTTCCCGAACCAAGAAAGCCTGTAATCAAATCAACTTTAACCATTTTTTAATCTTCAACCTCATTTTTCAATATAAAGCTGGCCTGGAACCTGTTGCCGACCGCTTCGAAGCGACTGGCTCCGCCATGTTTTTCGCAAAGTTTTTTCATGGAAAGAATGCCGATTCCTTCCTGTTTGTTTTGCCGTTTTTTTGAGTAAATTTTCCCATTTTCCTGGAATAATATTCCGTCAAAAGAATTGTCTACCGTAATCAGAAGCATGTCGTGTTTCTTCTCCGTAGCAACTTCAATAAAGCGTTTTCCCTCATACTGACCGGCGGCAGTCACCGCATTATCCAGGGCATTGCCCAGAATCGTACAAAAATCAGTGTCCGGAATAGCAATATCTTTCAGATAGCAGCATACGGAAAACTCGATATTTTTCGCCCTGGCAATACAGCCGTAATGATAAAGGACGCCGTCTGCCGCGGCGTTTCCTGTATATGGAATTGTTACTTTTCCCATCTCTTCCAGTTCCAGATCATCACAATATCCCCGCAAGCCCTCCATATCATTTTTATCAAGAAAACCTTTAATAGCTGCTACCTGATGACGAAAATTATGGCGTGCTTCACGTTCTGCCAGAACCTGCTCCGTGAGCGCATGATAGTAACCTTTCTGCTGATCGATCTGCCGGTTCAGTTCTTTTTCATTCAGAAAATGCTGCTGATCATAAGACACCGCAAAGCAAATCAGCAATGTGGCGACGCCGATCAGACATTTACTCAACATTTGGGGAAAAGTGGTAGTGTAGACATCCACTCCTTCTGAAAAAATACTGGAAAAAAACATGGCAATAGGAATGAACCATAAGGTCTCCCAATAATTTTGGCATTCAATTTCAAGGAATGGTGTTACTGTATAACGGAGCAGGCTGCTAAGCAGCGGATATAGAAGCGCATACACTACAATTGCAATTGCGCTGGTTTCTGCAATTCCAATCGCATTTCCCTGCATTCCCAAAAGTGAACTGACATAAGCTCCGATTGACAGTGCAATCATGACAATATCTGCCACAATTCCAAATACAAACAAATGCACCTTGGTGTATCCAGGGACAAGCCAGATATTTACAGCAGCCATTACAATACAGAAAGCAATAAGATTTATCTTATAAAACGGCACGTCAATTTTCCGGTAATTTCCCACCCACATGCAGATTCCGAAGTCCACAGCCAGACCAATTGCATAGATTACAGTCAGTCTGATCCTGTCTTTATCTGAGATTTTTTCGTGAAACGGAACAATTCGCAGGATCAGAGTGGGGACATGAGCCAGGATACAGAGAAGACTTACAATCGCGATTATAATTGTATTTTCCATATATTTTTACCTCGTTTTAAAGTACTCCATGGGACGGTCCGCCTCTCCGTTTTTCTTCTCCATCCTCTTTAACTCCGGCAATATAGTCAGCAGCATTGTAACAAAACAAAGGCTTCCGCCAATTACATTAGATACCGGCTCTGCCAGGAATACTCCGTGAGTTCCCATTTTAAACACGTAGGGAAGCAGGTATGTCAACGGAACTACAATAAAAACTTTTCTCAAAAGCGAGAAGAAAATGGCCTGTTTTTTCTTATTTAAAGACTTGAAAACAGTCTGTCCAATGTATTGCAGATCCATAAAAATAAAGGCTGCAAAGTAGGTTTTCAATGCCGGAACTGCATCCTTTATCAAGAGCTTATCGGAGCTGAAAATGGCAATCAGATAATCCGGGACAAAGATAATCACGCTCCACATTACTGCTGTATAAACCAGAACCATTACTGCCAGAGTGACCATTGCCTTGCGGACAAGCTTCGGTCTTTTTGCCCCGTAATTGTAGCTCAGGATAGGTGATGTGCCTTCATTTATAGCATAAATCGGCGTCTCTACCATCTGACGGACACTGGATACGATAGTCATAACAGATATGTAAACATCCCCTCCGGTAACCCCCAGAACATTGTTGCAGCAGATGGTTACCAGGCTGTTTGTCAGCTGCATAATGAAGCCTGCAGTACCAAGACTGACAATGTTTTTTGCATTCTCTTTGCAGCTTTTCAGCTCTGTTTTTTTCAAAAGACGAGCTTTCATTTCCGCTCTTTTTTCAAGAAAAAGAAGTACATAAGCAGCTGATAGGAACTGGGAAAGAACAGTCGCAATGGCTGCTCCTTTGATTCCGAAACCAAGCACAAAAATGAATAATGGATCCAGGATCAGATTGGCAACTGCACCGATTGCTACAGAAAACATACCAGTTGTCGCGTATCCCTGTGCATTGATAAACGGGTTCATTCCTGTGGCGATCATGGATGGAATCGTTCCGATCAGGTAGATCATCATGTAGGGATATGCATAAACCAAAGCATCCTCAGATGCTCCAAAAAGTACCAGCAGAGGTCTTGCAAAAAGCATACCTGTTATCATCAGAATGATCCCGCTTCCGCACACCATAGTAAAGGAAGTATTCATCACCTCCTGCGCTTTCTGGTTGTCTTTCTTTCCCCTGTTTATGGAAAAAACAGGCGCGCCACCACTGCCGAACAGATTGGCGAAGGCAGTGATAATCACGATTAGCGGGAAACATAAGCCGACTGCGCCAAGCGCCGTAGTTCCCACTTCAGGGATTCTGGCTATATAGATTCTGTCTACAATATTATATAAAAGACTGAGTATCTGCGCCACCAGCATGGGGATTGCAGCGCTGAAAATGTTTCTGGTTACCGTGCCATTTTCAAAATCAATTCGTTTCATTTTGTTTCACAGCTTTCTTTTTAATTCATATTTTTATAATACTCTTGTTCTGTCAGTACAAATTGTTCCATTTCTTATGGAAATCTGGTAATCTTCGACATTCAGACAGTCCCCATTTTAGAAGGTTGTTTTTATGCAGAATGGGTTACTGCTGCGTAGGGCATCCTGGCCGGAAAGTGTCTTCTAACTCCAGTTTTCCGGTGCCTTTAAGTGTAAAAACTCCTGTCTCATGATATAATTTCTCCTGAAATTGTTTGAACTTTATAGGTTTATTTTGCACATTACGTGGAAAAATGTCAAGAGAAAAGGGACTATAACAGATGAATGTCACTTCATACGCAGCACGCATCTATTACAGTCCCTTATATATTCTCTTGTTACATTAATTTGATCCGCCTATTGCTTTTTCGATGTTTGAAGATCCAGCTTCTACAACTTCCATACCCGATTTATCCCCTTTAAAGCCACTATAAATACGTGAGTAAAACTGCTCCTTTGCAAACCCGACTTCTATAACAATCCAATCCCAGCCTTTCTCCTTATCGTTTCTGCTTTTAATTTTCAGAGTATCACAATTTAAACCGGCCTCCTTTAATACGGCTTCAACACCAGTATTATACGACTTCCAATTATTGCTTTTTACACCGTTTACTGTAACTCCGGAATTTGCTCCACAATAGATACTTTTTCCATTTAACATATCTGAAGTATATGCGTCTGGCAGTTCACTTGTGCTACGACATATCACAACCCAGACACCACAGCCTGAATTTTCTTGTCCTACAGCTTTCTTTGGAATATCCATTCGTCCTTCATTATATGCATTCGTCAATGCCGACTTAATAATTCGCGCATTTTGCATATCCACTGCCCTGCGTGCTTTTTCCAGCTGTCCATTAAAAATCGGGATTGAAACAGCAACCAATACCGCAATAATTGCAACTACAATCAATAGTTCCGCTAGTGTAAAACCGTTTTTGCTTCGGTATTTCATACAAGACCTCCCCATAACGCAAACAAATATTACATCTTCTTTATTACAATCTTTTTGCTTATGCCTCGTTTTACAAAAACCGTTTTGTAGCTCTTTGCCTTTTTCCTGGGGACGTAGATTTTCATCCTGGATGGAGTGCCTTTGAAGGCATTGGAGCCTACGTATTTGGCTTTCAGGCGGGAGGTGTAGATTCTCATTTCGTTTAACTTCTTGCAACCATAAAAGCTTTGTTTTCCGATAGCTTTTACTGAGCCGCCGATTTGTACGTAAGAGAGTTTCGTGCACTTATAAAAGGCATAGCTTTTAATCTGGATTACATTGTTTCCTATGATAGCCTTTTTCAGGTATTTATTGCTCTTGAATGCTTTGGCGGCTATTGAGGTTACTTTGTAATTCGCGCCCTTCAGGTTTACGCTGTCTGGAATTGTGACAGTGCTTACCTTTTTCTTTATCGGTTTTATATATTCTACCGTGTCTGTGGCGGTAACTTTATAATATCCGTTTGTCGCTGGATGTTTCATTGTTGTGCCCACTTTATATCCAGTCGGCGCAGGTGTGTTTGTCGGCGTTGCTGTTGGCACCGGCGTGTTCGTCGGCACTGGCGTATTCGTTGGCGTTGCCGTTAGCACTGGTGTGTTCGTTGGTACTGGCGTATTCGTCGGTAAAACAACCAACTTCGGAATTTCTTCTTCGCGCTTGCTCTGGCACACCGTACAGGTATATGTCTTAATTCCTATACTTGAAGTGGTAGCCTCTTTCGTTATAACTCCGGCATCCCAGGTATGCGTATGCTCAGTTTCCCCGGAACCACCCTGCGTTTCATCGTAAAAAACAACTGTAACCGTATATGTTATCTTCGTTACGCCATCTGGCGCTGTCAGAACATACTGTACCGGATTTGTAAAATCATGAGATCTTCCACTGGTAAACTCATCTGCTACCGCTGTTCCTGTACCAGAACCATAATCAATATTCGGTGCCAGCCTGGTAACATCAGTTCCTTTTGGCAACCGCAGCGTAATCTTACGGTTCTCATTATCAATTTTCCCAACAACATCCTCTTTTAACTGGGAATTAAACGCCTTGTTAAGTACAAAACTATAAAATCTTGCCTCATTAGAAGCCGTCACTATAATTTTTATTGTGACTGGCAAAACTGCCTTTGTTCCTGTATCCACAATTTTATACTGTGACTCATAAATTCCCACTGGTGCAGTGACAGTTCCGGAAAAAGTAAAATATTTACTTCCATAAGAGCCTCCGCCAGGAACCGCAAAGACAGTTAAACCAGCCGGTAAATTCTCAGAAACAACCTGAGTTTCATACTTACCACTTCCACCAGTAACAAAGCCTGAATATATCCACTGCTCTTTTCCAGTTCCTGTAACTGCGTACAGCTCAGTATCTGTAATCGCCAATGGTTCTGTTACGCTCATTGTTCCAAGCACAGCGATCACGGCACCATATTCTCCTGGCAGCTTATCAGTCGCATAAGCAATAAGATCTTTTCCATTATCTGATGACTCTGTTATTCTGCCATTATCAATCACTGCCGATGAACCGCTTCCACTTCCAAGCGCCAAATGTATTCCATAAGTATTCAGATCAGCCCTTGTAATAACCGGCGATACTTTTCCATTGCTATATGTAATCTGAAGCTTCACTCCGGTCAGATCGAGTTTATCTCCTGCTACATAATTCAGTTTCTCAGGAGCTGCAAGCATAGTCAAAGCTGCTGGTGCATTCGCTGCAACCGTAATCGCCCACGGTATTTTTGCTCCGAAGTAATCAAAAGTAACCTGAGTATCCGAGGTTTTCAGTGGGCCTGTTTTGTCATAGGTAAATCCACTGTAAATATAAGCTGCACGGCCACCAATCGTTGCATACATACTGGCTCTGGATGGATTGAATACATCTCCTTCCACATAAGATTTCTTCGGCTGTCCTGATATTACAATGCTGCTGATATCACTGGTTTTCGGCGCGACAACTTCCATTGAATAGACAACCTGTTTTCCCTTATATTCTACATAAACATGAGTAGTTCCTTCAGCAGAACTGTCAAATCCGCTTATCATATCGGCTTTAATCTCAGAATAAGTTGTACCATTTATCAAAAGCCTGCCCCAATACCACGGTTTTTCTCCCACGTAGCAGGAAGTCCAGTTGTTTTTTACCTCCAATGAAGTAATCTCCGGATTCTCCACCCGCTCTGGCAAACCATCCTCTGAAATCTTCCAGTCAGTTCCAAACTCCCAACCCACGTAAGATTTGGAATCTTTCATCTGTGCCTCTGTGAGAAGTCCACCTGTTCCAATGGAAACATCAGTTCCGCCGACAAGATTCCCCTCTCCACTCTTTCCATAACAGTTCAGCACATGTCCGCTTAAACCGTAAGAAGAGCTGAGTACATTATCAGCAGCAGTTCCGCACATCTGTCCTACACAGTTGTTTGTCGCAGTTACTGTGATTTTTCCTGCATGAAGGCATTCTTTGAGCACACCGCCCATGCCCCCAAACTTCTGGATTTCTCCCGTAATTCCGCCCACATAGACCGGATATTCGTTTCCGTTTGTCTGGGTAACACTAATCGTACCGGTGCTGACACACTTGCTTATAGTACCAATGTTCAGACCTGCAATTCCACCTACCCAGCTTTTCATAGGAGCCATTGTCAAATTAACATTCAGCTTTGATGTACAGCCAAAAATAATTCCGGCAAGTGCATTTTCACCTGCAATTCCGCCAAATTCCGGATATACAACAGCTCCGTTTCCGCCCATATATCCGCTGATTGTTCCTGTCACCATACAGTCTTCAATATTTCCTTCATTGTACTGTGTGATGACGCCCTGCACGTTCTGCATATCATCATCAAAATCTGCAACTACGCGCAGATTCCTGATTTTCCCCTGATTCATGGCTATCAAAGGCTTTTTCAATCCATAAATCGTATGTCCGTTTCCGTCCAGCGTTCCGCCAAAATAAGAGATGGTAAAATTAATTCTTCCCTGTGTCTGAATATCTGAGGTCAGCTGATAATATGCGCCCTGATTTTCCTCGATCAAATTCAGATCATCCAGAGAATCAATCTGATAAGGACTGCTGCTTGTACCATTTCCACCAGCCGGTTTCACAGATGAAGTCCGGCTTCCTATTACACGATAAACAATTCCGCTTTCCCCATCAGATGGAACTGTAAATTTTCCATTCTTCAGTTTCACAAGGATTGCGGACGCTGCCGGAATGGAATATTTTGAGCCACTGTCTCCGGAAAATACCGGAAATGCAGATGCCTTTTTTGCAGCTATCCGATCACCTGGAAAACTGTATACACCAGAAGCTTCTCCTGCTGCCACAGCTGTATAAAAATCTGAAAGAAGTGTTTTAAACGGAATTCCTGTTACCTTCTCCAGATAAGCTTCACAGGTAAGGGAGGAAGCATCTACTGTATAAAATCTCGGCAACACAGCCATAGGCTCATAGCTTCCTGCCATACGGTCAATTACGTATCTGACAAACAGGTATGGCATTCCATAGTCCTGGGCAATATCATCGCGATAACTCTTATACATCAAGGAAGAGCCGTTACGAATAGCGGTACTTCCTGCAATTCCGTTCATCCAGCCATTTGTGTCCGTACCGCCCCACAGATAATCCATGACCGTTACTGCAAGACCTTCGTTTATCCACATATATTTCTCGGAGGCATTGAATTTTGTTTTCAGCCAGAATACTGCGTGCTGTCCCTCGTGAACCAGCAGACCGTTTCTTCTGGTCATTTCACCGGAGACATAGGATGCTGCCGCCGGAGTGTTGATATGAATTGCTGTAATTCCCTCATCATACTGAAACTGACCACTTGCGCCGCTTAAGGTTTCCAGCACAATAGAGAGCTTGCCGGATCCATCTTCCCAGGGAAGATCGCCTCCTGCCAGTGTTTTCAGGATTTGATAGGGCTGTCTGTCATAAATACTCGCCATGTCTGATGCTATGAGAGATGTTTTTCCAGCGGCATCATAATCCGCTTTCATATTTTTGTCCATCCAGATATAACAATGTTCACCAATCCCAATGCATATATAGGTCTTGCCGCTGCCATTGCTTCTGTAAATATATTTTTCTTCTCCTATTGCATAAGTGGTAGTCGCCGCCTGAACAGATATACCATCGTCAGTCTCATCTGCCGACGCAGTGGACGAAATGGCGCTTTTTTCATTCAGCGCAGTGACTGAGCCGGTGCTCCCTGCATTCAGCCCGGCCAGGCTTTGAGCTGCGGGAAGCTCACTTCCACTTGAAACTGACGCAGTACTTCCACTGTCATCAAAGATCAGTGTGCCTGCGCTCCTCGAATCAGATGTATCTGTATTAATAATCACTGCATACTCCCCAGTAAGTGTTTCCCCAGCTTCTCCCTCTGTCACTGCGGCAAAAACATTTACACTGCCAAATATTCCCAGAAACAGAAGACAGATTCCCACCCACAGACCAATGGATTTTCTTTTTTTCATACACTCCTCCTGTAAAAAATTTCCTTTCCTACAGTTTACCATTTTTACATTCTGTACACTATGTTTTTTTCTGCACTTTTCTGGTTAATTTCAACAAAAAATGGGGCGAATGTATCGTTTCCGCTGATACATCGCCCCATTTATTTTCTTATTAAATTACTCTTCCTCAAACTCCAGATCCTTACGGCTCATCTCCTCGATCAGCTCTCTCTTCACCTCAAAAAGCTTCGGAGAAAGATCCACATAAACCTTCTGTGGGTTGGAGAATCGTCTGGACTCGTCCCAGAGAGTGCTCTGTTCTTTCTGGCAGATTGCGCGAAGTTCCATTACTGAAGGAGACGTATAAACGCGTTTTCCTTCCTTAATAACTGGAACCAGAAGCTCACGAACCTCGTAAGTACCACCCAGAATCTTAGTTTTTTTCCAGGTGTCAACCGGGTCAAATACTACCATAGTTTCATCTGGGTTCAGCTTCTCGTCAGCAAGACAGATCAAATCAGCTTTAATCTTTCCTGTGGACTTGCTGTAAATACGATATACTGTCTTGTTTCCAGGGTTTGTTACCTTAGCGGTGTTCTCAGAAAGCTTGATCTTCGGAACAAATTCACCTGTCTCAGGATTTTTCACTGCTGCCAGCTTGTATACACCACCAAATGCCGGATTATCATTGGAAGTAATCAGACGTGTTCCAACGCCCCAGGAATTGATCTTGGCATCCTGGGCTTTCAGGCTCTCAATCAGATATTCGTCAAGGTCACTGGATGCAGAAATGGTCGCATCATCAAAACCAGCTGCCGATAACATTTTATATGCCTCTTTGGAAAGGTAAGCAAGGTCACCGCTGTCGATACGGATACCATATTTTTTCAGCTGGATTCCCTCCTCCCGCATTTCCTCAAATACACGGATTGCATTGGGAACACCGGATTTCAGCACGTCGTAAGTGTCTACCAGAAGGATACATGCATCCGGGTACATTCTTGCGTATGTCTTGAATGCAGTATACTCATCCGGGAAGCTCATGATCCAGGAATGTGCATGGGTTCCAAGCACTGGCACGTCAAACATCTGACCAGTAAGCACACAGGATGTTCCGACACAACCACCGATCACAGCTGCACGGGCTCCAAAAATACCGGCATCCGGTCCCTGGGCACGGCGAAGACCGAACTCCATGATTCCGTCACCTTTCGCCGCATAGCAGACACGTGCTGCCTTAGTAGCAATCAGGCTCTGATGGTTCATAATGTTCAAAATCGCAGTTTCCACAAGCTGAGCTTCCATAATCGGTGCTACCACTTTCACCATTGGCTCTCTTGGGAAAATAACAGTGCCTTCCGGGATGGCATAAATATCGCCGGTAAAATGGAAGGAGCGAAGATATTCCAGAAAATCCTCCTCAAAAATGGAAAGACCGCGAAGATATTCGATATCTGCGTCTGTAAATCTCAGATTCTCAATATATTCAATTACCTGCTCCAGTCCTGCACAGATAGCAAAACCGCCTCCGCATGGGTTATCACGGTAAAACATGTCGAATACGACAGTCTGGTCAGTTGGGTTCTTAAAATACCCCTGCATCATGGTAAGTTCATAGAGATCCGTGAGCAGAGTCAGGTTATTTGCTCTCATGTTTATTCTCCTTATTAATGAGGCCAGTCTGAGAACCAATTACCTGAATAATTTTAAACAGGCTCCAGACAGGCTGTTTAATTATAAAAATTTTATACGGTAACCATAGACTCACAGGAACAAAGCGAAGTAATTTCTTATAAAGTAAAAAAGTTTCTGGCACTACTACCTTAGAGTGTGTCGAAAAAAACTCCAAAAGCTTCCCGCCAGCGACCTATGCGATTCCGTATATTTTGCTTGATTATAACACATTCATCTCAAAATGCACAGGAAAAAGAAAAGCGAAATCTTAATTTTTCCCCGAAAAATCAAGGCTTCACAGAAATTGAATAAATTTTTAAAAAAATTTGAAAAAAGGGGTTGACTTTTATATATGCATTGATATATAATACAACATGTCGCAAGCGAGAAACGACTTGCTAAGACACATAGGGCTATCGCCAAATGGTAAGGCAACGGACTCTGACTCCGTCATTTCAAGGTTCGAATCCTTGTAGCCCTGCTAAGTGGAGCACCTCGGATGAGGTGCTTTTTTCGTATTATGAAATTTCCGGAAGCCGCGTATTTACTGGCTTTGCGGGACTTTTAAAATTTTTTCTGAAACGCTTTTTCGTGGCTCTGAAAGGCGATTTTTTCCTTATTTGGCTTACTGATTTTTACTACATTTTCGGTGGTTTTCAGATGTGATAGGTCAATTTGGGAGCGATTATAGGTCAATTTAAAATGACGTTGCTGCCAAAAGGTGCTGAAAACAGGAAAAATGAAGAAAATCGGCTAAAAATCGACAAAATTCTACTTTTTCTACCTTTTGCACAAAAAATTATGTTTACTTTTGTGATATTTTCGCCTCATAATCAAGACAGTTTCCACGCTTCAAGTGCACAAATCCATTTTAGTACTCCCACCGCTTATTCTTCTGTCCGAAAGCGAACCTTAATTGACTTACTTGGTCAGTTATATTTCGGCGTTTGCCTCACAGCCCTCGGATAATGTTCAAATAATCCTGTCTCTGGTCTACGACAGCATATATAATAACTTCCTTTCGGGCTTCATTAACTTTATAAAATACAAGGTCTTTTTCAAGAATCAATACCTTATAGCCCTGACGCTTTAATACCAGGTATCTTGGATCAATTCCAAGATCTGGATTTTCTCCCAGCTGTCGTATACGATCTTCTATTTCGTCTAACTTTTTCAATGCCACATCATTGCCGAAATTTTGTGCAATATATAATACAATCTTTCGCAGACCAGCATCTGCGGTATCAGTACGAACAACATTGTATTTCAAACTCAGCCCTCCTGCAGCATAGCACGTAAATCATCAAAAGTTTCACTGATTGGCGCAACGCGACCATTCTTTACATCATCTTCTGCTTCAGTAAGGATTTCAAGCAATTCTATTCTTGATTTCATGTTCTTGTACTCTTCATAGGACAGAGACACTGTATCGCCTCTTCCATTTACAGTTATGATAACAGCTTCTTTTCCCTCACGGCACTGCTTTGAGATTTCATTATAATGATTTCTTAAATCCGCCGATGGTCTGATAGTTTCCTGCATAGCAAACATAATACGCACCTCCTGTTGTTATATATGAAAATTATATCATTTAATGTCTATACTTTCAACTTCTTAGTCAATTCCATTCATAAATTTTAGAATTCTTCATTTGTTCTAGCACCCCAAAAGGGGATGTCGATTAATACCTCATTTCGACATCCCCAGTAGTAATTGAACATAACTTCTCTTGATCTGTAATTAACTTAACTAATCGTATAGCCTTTCACATTCCTTAACAAGCAATTGTCTAGTTCCTCCTCGAACTCTTTGTCTGCCTTACTATTTTTCCTCTTTTCCAATATATCTATTATCTCTTTAACTTCAATTTCATCTCCATTTTTAAGATGCACTTCTGCATCTTCTTCCAATCCAGAAATATCAATACATTCTATTTCGTAATACTCCCCATTATACACAGCCTGAAAATTTGCCTCTTCTGTGTCATCTTCTATTAGATCACCTATTCCTTGTTCATCCAAATCTCTTTGCAAATCCGCAGTCTCTTTATTATCTTTGTACCATTCCGCAGCTTCCCTTGTTTCAAATGGATTGTTT
>OHZB01000224.1_pt1 | contig 17348 bp, 15 predicted proteins | sample 1580351 | NCBI WGS metagenome assembly OHZB01 (sample SAMEA3882512, study PRJEB24775) | human gut metagenome | biome: human-associated habitat; feature: intestine environment; material: feces | place: Netherlands | collected 2009/2010 | reverse complement strand
ACGATGAACAAACTGATTGAGTTAAAAAATCTGACCAAGAATTTTGATGACCAGCAGGTTCTGCGCGGAATCAATCTGGATATCTATGAAAAGTGGATGGCGCGCGGGCGGCGGATGACTGCGCGGGACAGCTATTATTACGCGCGGGAATGGATGGATTGGGGCGATCCGGGGATGGCTGAACGGGCGTTTGCGCAGTTTCTGGCCATGCCGGACGGGTGGATTGAAAATCGCATTGACGCATATATTCAGCGCGCGGAATGTCTGCAAAGGCTGGGGCGGCGCGCGGAGGCGCGGCAATCGCTGCTGGCCTCGCTGGCGCTGGGCGCGCCGAGGGCGGAGGCGCTCTGCGCGCTGGGCGATTTGGAGATGGAGGAGAGCGCGTGGCAGGCGGCGGCCTTCTGGTATCGCGCGGCGACGCTGTGCAGACCGCCGGAGGGCGGCGGATTCGTGCGGCCGGAGCTGTATGATTACGTTCCGGCCATGCAGCTCTGCGTGTGCTATGACCGCATGGGGCAATACCGGCTGGCCGCGCAGATGAACGAGCGCGCGCTGCTGCTGCATCCGGGCGACGCGGCGGCGCTGGCCAACCGCAGGTATTTTGAAACGCGATTTTCCGAGCCAAAAACCGAGCAAAAAAAGGAAAAGCAGGGGTGAGCGACACGAAAAGATGGGCGGCAGGGCTTTTCATCGCCCTGATTTTTATGTATAATCATAGTGGGGGTTTGGCGCAGGGCGAAACCAGCGCGAAGGCCGCCTGCGTGATGGAAATGGAAACCGGGCGCGTATTGTTTGAATACAACGCCCGCGCGGCTGCCGATGGCCTCCACCACGAAGGTGATGACGGCGCTGCTGGCGATTGAAAACGGCGATTTAAGCAGCGAGGTTACCTGCTCGTCCAATGCGTTCGGCGTGCCGGGCACGTCGATCTACCTCGCGGAGGGCGAAACGCTGACGCTGGAGCAGATGCTCTATGGGCTGATGCTCGCCAGCGGAAACGACGCGGCCGTGGCGATTGCGGAGCATATCGGCGGCAGCGTGCCGCAGTTTGTGCGGATGATGAACGTGCGGGCGGCGGAGCTGGGCGCGGCCGGCACCCATTTTTCCAACCCGAACGGCCTGCCGGACGACACGCACGTGACGACGGCCTACGATTTGGCGCGGATTGCCCGCGCGGCGATGGGCAACGAGGCGTTTCGGCGGATCGTTTCCACCCGGTCGGCGCAAATCCCGTGGGCGGGGCGGACGTACAGCCGCCAGCTCAGAAACAAGAACCGGCTGCTGGAAACCTACCCCGGCGCGACGGGCGTTAAAACGGGGTTCACCAGCCGCGCGGGGCGCTGTCTGGTCTTCGGCGCGAGCCGGGACGGGATGGAGCTGGTCGGCGTGGTGCTGAATTGTTCGGATTGGTTTGACGAGGCGGCGCGGCTGATGGACGCCTGCTTTGAAACCTACACGATGGCGCGCGTGCTCGGGCCGACGATGGCCGCCGGAAAGATCGCCGTCATCGACGGACGGCAGGCGAGCGCGCGGCTCTGCGCGATGCAGGATCTCCGCGTGCCGCTTTGCGAGGGCGAAAGCGCGCAGGTTGTGCTCGACGTGCCGCAGGCGGTTCGCGCACCGGGCTACGCGGGGCAGCATATCGGCACGGCGCAGGTGGTCGTGGGCGGCAAGGCGCTGGCCTCGTGCGAGATCGTGCTGAGCGAATATGTGGAAAGCAAACGGCTGGCGCTGGATGTGCGGCGGGTCGTTTCACGATGGATGTTATAAGGAGAAGCATGGAATGAGGCTGCAAAAATACATGGCGATGTGCGGCGTGGCCGCAAGACGCAAATGCGAGGAAATCATTGCCGCGGGGCGCGTGGCGGTCAACGGCGAAACCATCACCCAGATGGGCACGCAGGTGGAGGACGGCGACGTGGTGACGCTCGACGGGCGGATCATCACGCCGGAGGAAGAAAAGCGGTACATCCTCTATCACAAACCGGCGGGCGAGGTCACGACCGTCAGCGACGACAAGGGGCGCGAAACGGTGATGGATCGCTTCGCGGATTTCCCCGTCCGCCTCTACCCGGTCGGGCGGCTGGATTATGACAGCGAGGGGCTGCTGCTGCTCACCAACGACGGCGAATTGGCGCAGCGGCTCACGCATCCCTCCTGCGAGGTGGATAAGGTCTATCTGGCGCGCGTGACGGGCAACCCGAGCAACGACGCGCTCGACCGGCTGCGCCGGGGCGTGTATATGGAGGGCGATGAGCGCCGAACCTATCCCGCGCAGGTGCGCGTGGTGCGCGACGAGAGCCTGTTTTCCGATATTCTGGTGACGATTCACGAGGGGCGCAACCGGCAGGTGCGCCGGATGTTTGACAGCGTGGGGCACAAGGTGCTGCTGCTGCGCCGCGTGCGGTTCGGCCCGCTGGAGCTGGGCGACCTGCGCCGGGGCGAGTGGCGCGAGTTGAGCGCGGAGGAGATTGCAAGGCTCAAGGCGCTTTGAACGAAGAAAGCATAGGGGAAATACGATGAAGAGCGATTTAACCTGTCCGGTTGAGATCGTCCGGGTGACGATTCAGCGGGAAACCGAGGATACAAATGAAAACGGGCAGATTCTCTGCCTGATCGACTTTTTCAACCTTTCGGATAAGGTGATCGACAGCATCCAGATGAATATCATCTGCTTTGACGCGGAGGATCAGCGCCTCGGCGGGCGGCTTGTCCGCGCGGGCGCGCACGGTGAGCCGCGGGAGAACTTCTCCGGCGCGTTTGCGCCCGAACACGTTGAAAACGTGGCGCGCGTGGAGGCCGCCGTGGAGAAGGTCTGGTATCAGGACGGCGTGATCTGGCGGCGCGAGGAGCGCAATGTGCGCGAATACAGCCCCAATGCCCTGCCGCCCGGGCGCGAGCTGGATCGGCTTCGTTCGGTCGCCGGGCCGGATGCGGTGGGCTACGCGCGGGAGGACGACACGGTTTGGCTCTGCGTCTGCGGGCGGGCCAACCGCACGAGCGACGATCGCTGCCTGCGCTGTGGGCGCGACCGGGCGCACACGGTCAAGGCGTATTCCTTCGCGGCGATTGATTCGACGCTGGGGCGCAAGGAGCGCATGCTGGAGGAAAAGACGCGCGAGACGCTGCGCCGCTCCAGCGAGCAGACCGTGCAGCAGATGAAGGCCGTACAGAAAAAGCAGAGAAAGCAGAAAAAGCGCCTGCGCACGGTCATCACGCTGCTGGCGTTTGTCGCGCTGCTGCTGGCGGCGGCGCGCTGGGGCGCGCCCTACGCGCTGAGCCTGTATGCCGGGGACAAGCTGGATCGCGGCCTTGCGGCGGACGCGAAGGAGCTGTATGCGCTGATCGACCGATACTGGCCGGATGAGTTCGGCGCGGCGGCGGGCATGGACGCGGCGGAGCAGAAGATCATCGACGGCCTGATGAACGTGGGCACGGATTCGGCCTACGAGCAGGCGGCGAAGCGCGCCGAGGCCATCGGCGACACGCAGCGGGCGGAAAAGGCGATCATCGCGCGCGCCAAGCTGGCCATCGCGGGCGGCGATACCGACACGGCGGAGGCGCTTTTGACGCCGCTCGCGGCGAACGAAGAAGCGCGCGGCACATTGCGCAGGATGATTTACGACGTCGCCAAGGCGGCGAAGGAGCATCTGGAATATCCGACGGCCATCGAGCGCTTCGGCTCGCTGGGCGATTATGAGGATGCGACGGCGCAGAAGACGGACTGCATCTATCTCTATGGCCGCCAGCTCATGCGGGAGGGACAGTATCAGGCCGCGTGCGATCAGTTCATGCTGGTTTCGGACACGGGGGACGCGATTGCGCTGATCCGCCAGTGCCGCTACGCGCTGGGGCTGGAAAAGCAGCAGGCGGGCGAATATGAAGCCGCCGCGGCGCTGTTTGAGAGCCTCGGCGTGTATGAGGACGCGCAGACGCGCGGCCAGCTCTGCCGCTATACGGCGGGCACGAACGCGCTTTCCGCGGGCGAGCTGGAAAAGGCGGCTGAGCAGCTTCTGGCGGCGGGCGATTACAAGGACGCGCCGCAGAAATTCGCGGATGTGGCGACGACGCTGGGCAACGCGGCGCTGGAGGCGGGCGACAACCAGACGGCCATCGGCTGGCTGGAGCAGCTCCCCGAAAGCGAGGAGACGCGGGCGGCGATCAACCGCGCGGTGTACGCCTATGCCGAGCAGCTCGTTTCGGACGGGCAGAAGGAAGCCGCCGCCATCGAGTTCTATTCGCTGGGCGGTTATGAAGATGCGATGGCGCGGGGCAACGCGCTGGAATACGAGCTGGCGATGAGCGAAAAGGCGCAGGATATCCATTCGGCGCTGGATCGCCTCGAAGCGCTGGGCGACTACGGCGACGCGGCCGCGCAGGCCGATGAATGTCGGTATGAAATCGCAAAGACGGCGATGAACGCGGGCGAGCTTCAGGATGCGCTGGACGCATTTGAAGCGCTGGGCGACGTGCAGGATGCGCCCGAGCAGGCGCAGCGCTGCCGCTATCTGCTGGCGCAGCAGGCGATGAGCGCGGGCGAATACGACGAGGCGATTGCGCTTTACGAGGCCTGCGGCGCGTATCTGGACGCGGAGGACGGCGCCATGCAGGCGCGCTACGCCAAGGCCGCCGCGCTGTTTGACGCGCAGGAATACGAAGCGGCGGCGAAGGCGTTCGCCGAGCTGGGCAGCTATGAGGACGCGAAGCAGCGCGTGACGGACAGCGAGGACGCATGGCTGAGCGCGGATTATAACAGCGCGCGGATGGATACGGAGCTGGGCAACTACGCCGCCGTGATCGACGAGCTGGCGGCGTATTACGAAAGCGAACTGCCGCCGCGCTACGCGCAGATGCACGACATGTATGAATCGGCCTGTCTGGCGCGGGCGCAGGAGCTGACGGCGCTGGGCAAGCCGCTCGACGCGCTGCCCATTCTCAAGCGCATCGAGGGCAACAAGACCGCGAAGAAGCGGATGGAGGCCTATGTCTATCAGCTCATCGGCCGATGGAAGGACACGCGTGGCACGGAATACGTCTTCCGCGAGGACGGAAGCTGCTGCATCGCGGGAAAGGAAGGCTATTTCGGCGGAAGCGGGTACGAAATCACCGTGGGCGACGAGCCGTATCCGACGAAGGGCGAATACAGCGTGGTCAGCGTGCGGGGAAAGACCGTCACGCTGCGCGGCCTGCAAAGCGGCCGGACGATCCGCCTGAGCTATCTCGGCGAGCCGACGGACAGGGAAGAAAACGCTGACAATCCGGAAAACTGAAAGGCAAAGCATCAGGACAGAGCATAAATCACCATGAAAAAGAAAGACATCATCATCATTGCCGCCGTGCTGGCGGCGGCGCTGGCGCTCTTCGGCGTATCGCAGATCGCGGGGGGCAGGGAGGCCTCGACCGTCGTGGTGACGGTGGAAGGGCGGGAGGTGCTCCGCCGCCCGCTGGCCATGTCGGACACCTATGAAATCAAGCAGGACGACGGAGCCGTCAACGTGATCGCGGTGGAAAACGGCGCGGTCTATATGAAGGAAGCCAACTGCCGCGACGGACTCTGCATCCATCAGGGCAAAATGAAAAACGCGGCCAAAACCATCGTCTGCCTGCCGCACAAGCTGGTGGTTCGCCTGGAGGGCGACAGCGCGCCGGACGGGCAGGACGATTTGGACGTCATCATACAGTGAGGAGGGCGCGATGAACCCGATCAAAGGATGGCTGGCGGACGCGGGAAAGAACCCGGACACGCGGCATGTGGATACCTGCGACGGTGTGCGCGCGCTGGCGATTTGCATTGTCGCGTGGTACCACATCTGGCAGCAGTCGTGGCTCTACCCGAATCTGACGGTTTTCGGCAGGGAGATCAGCTTTGACCCGCTGGTGCGCTCCGGGTATATCTGGGTGGATATGATGATCCTCATCAGCGGCTTCTGCCTGTATCTGCCGTGGGCGCGGTTGGGCGAAGGGGAGAAGGGGCAGAGCCCGGCGGCGTTTTATGAAAAGAGGCTGGCGCGCGTGCATCCGTCCTATCTGCTGACGATTGCCGTGATGCTTGGCGTGGCGTTGGCGACGCGGGCTTACGGCGGCAATCGCTCGTTTATGCTGCGCGACGTGGCAAGCCACCTGACCTACACGCAGATGTTCGCCTACGATACCTATTACGCCACCAACCTCGGCGGTTCGCTGTGGACGCTGGCGCTGGAAATGCAGCTCTATCTGATTTTTCCGCTGCTGGCGCGCGCGTTTCGGCGGCAGCCGGCGGCGACATTCGCTGCCATGATGGGGATTGCGCTGGCGACGCGGGGATATATCGCCGCGACGTACCCGGACGTGAGCCTGTATTTCAATCAGCTTCCGGCGTATCTGGACACGTTCGCGCTGGGCATGGCGGCGGCGCTCGCGCATGTGCGCCTCTCGAGGGTGAAGCACGGCGCGGCGATGCGCCTTGTGTGCAGCGCCGCGACGGCTGCGGCGCTCTGGCTGCTCTGGCGCACGGCCAAGGTGCAGGCGGGCTGCGCGACGACGGAGGCCATTCGGCTGGGGCAGATGAACCGCAGATTGGCGATGGGGCTGCTGGGGGCAATGCTGCTGGTGGCCAGCGCCAACGCAGGCTGGGTTGTGCGGCACATCCTATCCAACCCCGTGACGCGGTTTGTTTCATCGGTGTCGATGCAGTTTTATATCTGGCATCAGACGCTGGCGGTCTGGCTGCTCAGGGCGCGGATCATCCCGAGCGTATCCGCCACCCCCAATTACGACGGCGAGCTGCTCTGGCAGAAGCGGTATACCTTCGTGTGCTTCGCCGTAGCGCTGCTGCTGGCGGCGCTGCTGACGTATGGCTTTGAGCGCCCCGTTTCGCGGCGGCTGCTTGAGAAAAACCTGCTTGGGAAAACGGGAAAAAAGCAAAAAAGGGCTTGACAGAAACGCGGGAATGGGGTATACTCTTCGGGTAACGAAGTAGAAGCCTGCCCGCTTCTCGCCCGGCGCGAACAGCAGCCGTGGCACATTGGCGCTTTTCGCTATGCAGAGAGCGGGCATGCTTGCCCGCTCTTTTTTTGCGCAGATGCGCAAGAGATTTTATGGAGGTGTATCGCAAACAACATGGCTGATCTGATGATGAACGAGGAAATCCGCGACCGCGAGGTGCGTGTCATCGACCAGAACGGTGAACAGCTCGGTGTGCAGCCGATCCGCAAGGCGCTTGAGCTGGCCGAGGAGGCGGGGCTTGATCTGGTGAAGATTGTTCCTACCGCCAAACCGCCGGTCTGCAAACTGATGGACTATGATAAGTACCGTTACGAGCAGGCCAAGAAGGAGCGCGAGATCCGCAGAAATCAAAAGGTCGTCTCCATCAAGGAGGTGCAGCTCTCCGCCACGATTGAGGAAAATGATATCCAGACCAAGGCGAAGGCGGCTGTCAAGTTCCTTCAGGGCGGAGATAAGGTCAAGGTTTCGATCCGCTTCCGCGGCAGGCAGATCACCCATCAGGAGATCGGTCTGGCGGTGATGCAGGATTTCGTCACGCGGGTCAAGGACGTGGCCATCGTGGAACGCAAGCCCCTCGTCGAGGGACGCCACATGATCATGATTCTGGCTCCGAAGGACCCCAGCAAAGAAGCCAAGCAGGCTCCGAAAGAATAAAGATCCGGAGAGGAGGATTCCCCTTATGCCTAAGCAGAAAACTCATCGCGGCGCCGCCAAGCGCCTCGCCCTGACCAAGAACGGTCTCGTTAAGCGCGCCAAGGCCTTCAAGCGTCACATCCTCAACAAGAAGACCCGTAAGACCAAGCGCAACCTGCGTCGTACTGCGTATGTCTCCCAGAGCTACGCGGGCACGATGAAGAAGCTCATCCCGTACAAGTAAGCCCAGCCGGCAAGGAGGTTTTTGAACCATGGCAAGAATCAAAGGGGCGGTTAATGCCCATAAGAAGCGCAGGAAGATTATGAAGCTGGCGAAGGGCTACTATGGCTCCAAGTCCAAGCAGTATCGCGCCGCGCAGGAGCAGGTTATGCGCTCCCTGCGTTACGCTTACATCGGCCGCAAGCTGCGTAAGCGTGACTTCCGTTCCCTGTGGATCGCCCGTATCAACGCCGCGACCCGCATCAACGGCATGTCCTACTCCAAGTTCATCTGCGGCCTGAAGAAGGCTGGCATTGATCTCAACCGCAAGGTGCTGGCCGATCTGGCTGTGAACGATGCGGCTGCGTTTGCCAAGCTCGTCGAGGTTGCCAAGAACGCGTAAGTTTCGCGCTTTGAGAGAATCGGTGTTCGCCGGTTCTCTTTTTTCAACTCGGCGCGGGCATATCAAAACACAAAGGAGCGGAAGGCATGGAAATCCTTTGCAGGGCGGTCTTTGTGCCGCTGGCGGTTGTGCTGCTGGTTCTGGCGTTTCACGACGGCGCGCGCGAGCGTGTGCTGAATCTTCGCGGAATCGCGCGGCTTGAACGAAGATTGACGCTTTCAAACAAGGGGTATTGGGTGGCGTTCGGCCTGCTTTTGGCGGTCGGCACGTTCGTCCGCTGCTATCGCTTTCTGGAACTGCCGATGGGGCAGAATCAGGATGGCTCGATGGCGGCGGTGGAGGCGCTCTGTCTGGCCGACAACGGAACAGATCAATACGGCACGAGCTGGCCGACGTATTTTGAGGCGTGGGGCTATTCGCAGATGTCCACGCTGTATTCGTATCTGCTCATTCCGTTCGTCAAGCTCTTCGGGCTGAGCAAGTTCACGCTGCGCTTTCCGATGCTGCTGATGGGGCTGCTGACGCTGCCGCTCATGTGGGACGTGGCGCGGCGCATCGGCGGCAGGGGCTTTGCGCTGACGGCGCTGTTCCTGCTGGCGCTGAACCCGTGGCACATGGTTATGAGCCGCTGGGCGCTGGAGGCGAATATGCTGCCGCACGTGGTGCTGCTGGCGACGGAGCTGCTGTTGATCGGCACGCGCAGGCGCTGGGCGCTCTATCTGTCGATGGTCGTCTTTGGCCTCGCGCCGTATGCCTACGGCCTCGCGGCGGTTTCCGTGCCCTGCATCCTGCTGCCCATGGCCATTTTCCTGACGGCGCGCAAAAAGGTGAAGCCGCTGGATTTGGCGGTGTGCGTTGCCATTTTCGCGGCGGTTTCCGGGCCGTATTACGCGACCATGGTGATCAACGCCTTCGGGCTGGAAACGATGACGCTCGGCAGGATGACCATGCCGCGCTTTGAAAAATCCCAGCGCGTCAACGATATTTCGCTTGGTTCGCCGAACCCGTATCTGAGCATGGCGCAGAAGCTCAAGGATTTCCTGCCCACCGCCACCGGCTATTATCCGGCGGAGGGGTACAGCGGCATTGCGTGGGCCGATACGATGTATCCCTTCGTTATCCCGGCGGCGCTGTACGGCTGGTACAGGCTCTGCCGCGACCGCAGGCGGCTGGCGCTCCGGGGGAGCGAGGAACCGCTGCGCGACGGCGGAATGTTGATTCTGGTTTGGATGTTCGCCGCCATCATCAACACAACGATGGTCGGCGCGGTGGTCAACCGCAACAACATTCTGTATTATCCGTGGATCCTCTGCGCGGCGTATGCGCTTTGGCAGATGGGCAGGCGGCTGCGCACGGCGCTGGCCGCGATGGTCGTGATGATCGCAATCGGTTTTGCGGGCGCGTGCGGCGTGTATTTCACCGACGCGGATTATCAGACGGAGACGGCCAACAATTTCTATTACGGCTTGCAGGACGCGCTGCGAGAGGCATGGGATTGGGACTGCGATCGTTACTACCTGACCACGATGTCGCGCAACGACGGCGAGAAGACCATGACGACGCAGGTGATGTTTGCGCATCAGATTGACTACGCCATGCGTTCGGAGGAAGAAGAGCTGCGCGGCAGCGACGGGCAGCCCAACGGCTGGTATTTCACCGAGCGATACGTCTTCCAGGATTTCAGGGATTTCTCGCCCGACCCGACGGAATGTGCGGTCTATATCGTCCGACAGAACGAGAAGGCGCTGTTTGACGAGGCGGATTATCTGATTACCGATTTCGGCAACTTTGCGGCGGTCTATCCGAGATACTGGGCGGAGTGAGGAAAAAGCGATGTTTACGATGGATTCTTTGGTATTTCTAGCGATTGCCGTCGCGATTCTCTTTGCCGCCGTCCAGCGCGGGGGAGACGGGGCGCGGACGATGAGCGAAAAGACGCACCGCGCGATCTGCGGGGCGGCGATTGCCGCCGGTGTGCTCGTTCGGCTGGCGAGGTTGACGAGTCTGCCCGCCGGAATCAGCGCGGAGGAGGCGCTTGTCGGCGTGCAGGCCAAAGCGCTCTGGCAGACGGGCGGCTTCCTCTTCGGGCAGGGGCTGACGACCCAGCTTTCGCAATGGGCGGGCGAGACGACCGGGCCGCTGCTGGCCGTGCTGACCGCGCCGTTTGTCGGTCTGTTCGGCATGAGCAAGCTGACGGTGCGGCTTCCGCTCGCGCTGCTCTCCTGTGCGGCGATGCCTGCGGCCTACGGGCTGGGCGAGGCGCTTTCCGGCAGGCGCGCGGCGCGCTGGATGCTGTTGATTGCCGCGCTCTGCCCGATTTTCGTGCTGGAAGCGCGGATGACCTGCGGCTCGTGCGCGGCGCTGTACCTGCTGCCGATTGCACTGTGCCTGATTGCGCGCGGCGTAACCAAACCGGCGGCGCTCTATCCGGGCATGATCGTGCTGGCGCTGACGGCTTACGCGCAGGATATGTATTTCTTTATCGCCCCGGCGGCGATTCTGGCCTGCGCGATCATCGCGCTGATTTTTGGCAGGCAAAAGCGGCATGCGGTGATTTCCGGCGCGATCGGTCTGCTGCTGTGTGTGCCCGCCATGCTGACGGCGTTTGTCAACCTGACGGGCGCGGAGGGCATGACGCTCCTCGGCCTGATTCGGATTCCGCGGCTTGAGGGCTTTGAAAAGGCCTTTATGGCGGAAAATTGGTCCGTGGGCGACAAGCTCTGGGCGGTGCTGATCGGCGGCGTCTTTCAGGTGCTTCGGCATGAAAACATCCATCAGGCGATGTATACCCCGGACGGCATGCTGGCGCTGTTCATGTTCAGCCTGCCGCTGATGGCGCTGGGCACGCTGGCGCTGTTTGCGCGATGGACGGACGGCCGCCGCGCGGCGCGGGAGAAGGCGGCCGCGCGCGCCATGGTCGCGGCGACGTGCGCGGTGACGCTGGCGGCGCTGGTGATGTTCGGCAGCGTCGGAACGCTGAACACGAACGGCACGACCGGGCTGTTTGACCATTCCGCGCTGATTCTCTTCGACGCGGTGCTGATGACCGCCGGGCTTTGCACGATTGAGCGCAAAAACCTCAAGTGTGCGATGGCGATGGTCGCGCTGATGGCCGTCAATTTCGCGTGGCTGGCGGTGCAGCTGTTCGGCGGGAGCTATCAGGCCAACGCGAACGTGTATTTTCCGGGCTTTGAGCAGATGGCTGCCCGCGCTGCGGAAATTCAGGCCGAAACGGGCGAAAAGATCAACGTGACCGGCAACGTCTATCCGCATATTCAGCCGAGCGACGGCGCGGAAATGATGTTCCTCTACGCGACGGACGCGGATATGCGGACGGCGGAGGCGGAGCGCGGCACGCGATACGAAACAATCTACGTTTCGGACGATATGCAGCCGGAAGCGGATCAAATCTACCTCGCGAGGGCAGACGAAATCTCGAATTGGGATTTGGAAGGCTTTGACTATGAGGAGAGCGAGGGCTACGCGCTGATCTATCCGGCGCTGTAAAAGCGCACTAATACTAATTCTTGTTAAAATGGCTTAATCCGCGCACCATCTTTTTCGCTCTGACTTTGCCTCGTTCCGTTCAACGTACCTCCAGTACGCCTCACTTCACTTGGCTTCGTCAGAACAAAAAATCTGATGCGCTCTGTTAAGCATTTTAACTGCGAATTAGTATAAAAAAGAATCCCGGCCGTAAGGGCCAGGGATTCTTTTTCATTGCGGAAGAGTTTACCGCAGATATTTCTTTTTAATCGGCTTGATCTTCGGCGCTTTGATGCGCTTTTTGCGATGACGGCGGATGAAGCGAATCAGCCAGATCAGCGCGAGGAGAATCAGCCCCGGCGGCACGAGCAAATCCCACGAGAAGCGCGGCCACGGGCTTTCATCCTGCGCGGTGTAGGCCTCGATCTGCTCCAGCGTCAGCGGCGCGTCGGCGCGGGCGGCGATGGAGCGCGTGGCGACCAGCTCGTATTCGGCGACGCCCTTGTTTTCGGAATAGAACGTGAGAATGCCCATCACGTCGCCGACGTTGATCGGGGCGCGGAATTCGCGCGTCCAGCGGATCGAGGAAACCTGACCGAAGTTTTCGCGGAGGAAATCAATGTTGTCCTTCCGGCCAACGATGGTCATGTCCTTGTCTTCGTCCACGGCGCGGATGCCCAGCGTCAATTCGCCGTGCTGGGCGTCGCTGGTGTCAAAGCCGGTGACGTCGATCACGCGCGGATCCTCGGCGTAGAGCGATTCCGGCGTGATGGATTCGATCTGCGTGAAGCCGTATTCGAACAGACGCTTGGTGTCCTCGTAGCGGCGGGTATCGCCGTCGTAGAGCACCACGGAAATCAGGTCGATGCCGCCCTTTGTCGCCGAGCCGACGAAACAATAGCCGGCGGCGAGCGTGTAGCCCGTTTTGACGCCGGTGGCGTAGCGATAATAGGAGGTTTCGTTTTCGGGGTTGAGGATCGCCGTACTGCCGACGATGGTGCGCCGGGGGTGACCCGCCGCGCCGCTCTCCGTCTGCGTGGCGGGCATGTCGTAGGAGGTCTGGGAGACGATCGAGGCGAAGCGCTCGTCCTTCATGCAGGCCTGCGCGATGACCGCCAGATCGCGCGCGGTGGTGTAGTGGTTTTCGTCGTGCACGCCGGACGGGTTGGCGAAATGTGTATTCGGCGAGCAGCCGAGCATCTGCGCCGTCTGGTTCATCAGGTCGGCGAAATTCTCAACGCTCCCGGAGAGATATTCCGCGACGGCGTTGGCGGCCTCGTTGCCCGAACGGATCAGCATGACCGAAATCAGGTCGAGCATCGGCACCTGTTCCCCGGCGATGAGCGGGATGGTCTGGTAGGTCGGCGGAACGAGATCAATGGCGTTTTGCGACACCGTGACCACGTCGTTTTCCAGATCGGACATTTGCAGGGCGATGTAGGCGGTCATAATCTTCGTCGTGGACGCGGGGAACATGATCTCGTCCGCGTTCTTTTCAAAGAGCACCTCGCCGGTGTCCGCCTCGATCAAAATGGCGCTGTGCGCATAGAGCATATCTTCGTCGAGAATATCCGGATGGTTCTTATCCCATGCGATGGCGTCCGGCGGGAGCGTCGGGGCGACGAAGCGCTCCGCCTCGATGGGCTGATCCTCGGCCAGCGCGGGCGGAACGGCGGATATCAAAAGCGCTGCGCACAGCAGCAGCGCAAACAGGCGTTGGGGCAAAACATTCCCTCCGTTTATTTGAAGCAATACACATTTATGATACCACTTTTTTCTGAAAATGTACAGCGTTCACGGCGGACAAATATTCGACCGCGCAGCTTGCCTGCATAAGCAAGCTTGGCTTGGATAGCAAAATCAAGAAATTCAGTTATTCTTTCATTTGCGGAAAGGGCTATTCCCCACCTTCGGGGGGAGAATAGCTTTTTGTCTACAGTCTGGGCGGACAAATATTCGACCGCGGAGGGAAGGAAGGAAAAGAAATATTTCATGTTTATGTCTAAAAGCGGAAAATGTTACAAAACAACCGAAATTCTATGTCAAAAACCTTGATTTTTGTTCGGATCATGCGTTACAATAAGGTTGACGCAGCCATTTGGCTGTTATCCGCACGAGGAGTGAAAAAACATGGCCAGAAAGATTTTGTTGGTGGACGACGAACCCCTGATTCTCAAGGGATTGAAATACAGTTTGGAGCAGGACGGCTATCTGACCGATTCCGCGATGGACGGCGAGGAAGCGCTGGCCAAGTTTTTTGCCGGTGAGTATGATTTGATTCTGCTGGACGTGATGCTGCCGGGGCTGGACGGCATCGAGGTCTGCCAGCGCATCCGCGAGCGCAGCAATGTGCCGATCATCATGCTGACCGCCAAGGGCGAGGATATGGATAAAATCCTCGGGCTTGAATACGGCGCGGACGATTACATGACCAAGCCGTTTAACATTCTGGAGGTCAAGGCGCGGATCAAATCCATCTTCCGGCGCAGCCAGCCGCAGGCCGAGGTGCATGAGGAAAAGCGCGTCATCCGGGTGCACGATCTGGAGGTCAACTGCCAGAACCGCACCGTGGTGCTCGGCGGCCAGCCCGTTCGGCTGACGGCCAAGGAGTTTGATCTGCTTCAGCTCCTGATTACCCACCGCGGCAAGGTTTACAGCCGCGAGGCGCTGCTGGAGACCGTGTGGAAATACGATTACATGGGCGACATGCGCACGGTGGACGTGCACATCCGCCGTCTTCGGGAAAAGATCGAGCGGGACAGCGCGGGTCCCGAGTTCATCCTGACCAAGTGGGGAGTGGGTTACTATTTCACCGACAAGGATTAACCCGTTCCATTCCGTCCGCACCAAGCTGCTCGCGTCGCTGGTGCTGGTGATCGGCGCGGCGTTTTATCTGGTCGCCTTTTCGACGGTGCGGCTGGTCGGCGACGCGCTGTTTTCCGACGCGATTCGCAGCCACGCGGCGCAGACGCAGAACCTCGCCGCCGCGTTGGGCGAAAAGCTGGGGAGCGACACGGCGGATGCGTTTCATCAGCGGCTTTTGCAGGCGGCCAGCCAGAGCGGCGGCCGCCTTTTGGTTGTGGACGCGGATGGAAAGGTGACGTATGACACGTTCGGCGAGCGCTGCGGCACGCTGCTGGCGCTCGGCGAGGTGCGCTCCGTTTTGCGCGGCGAGAAGGATGCGGATTACGGCTTCCACCTGCGGGACGGCGCGGGCAAGACGCAGGCGCCGTCCGTGCTGGACGCGCTGACCGGGCGCGATATTTCGCGCGTGTGGGTCGGCTGCTTCGTGTCGCCGCTGGAGGCGGACGGACAGCGAACCGGCGCGCTGCTGCTGCTGACGGACGTGCAGGAGACGGTGGATTCGCTGATCTCCGTGCGCGACCGCATGGCGTTCATCTTCCTGCTGGCGCTGACGGCAGTGCTGGTGCTGGCGGGGCTGATCTCCCGCATCGTGACCCGGCCGGTCGCGGAGCTCTCCGGCGGCATCGAGCGGATGAGCAAGGGCGACTATGAATACCGTGTCCACGTGCAGGGCAAGGGCGAAATGGCGCAGCTCGCCGCCGCGTTCAACCAGATGAGCGAGCAGGTGCACAACCTCGACGAGGCGCGCAACCAGTTTGTCTCCAACGCTTCGCACGAGCTGAAAACGCCGCTGGCAACGATCAAGATTCTGGTGGAATCCATGATGTATCAGGACGACATGGACCCGCAGCTTCGCAGGGAGTTCCTCGGCGATATCGACAAGGAAATCGACCGCCTTTCCTCCGTCGTCGGCGATTTGCTGACGCTGGTGCACATTGACAGCCACAAGCTGCGCCTGCGCCGGGAGATGATGGTGCTGGCCGACACGGTGCGCGAGACTGCCGCGCGTCTCGGCCCGCTGGCAAAAAAGCGCGGTCAGCAGATTGTCGTTCACATTCAGGACGAATGCGAGATGTTCGCCGACCCCGGCAAGCTGGCGCAGGTCTGCTATAACATCATCGAAAACGCCATCAAATACACGCCGGACGGCGGAACGATCACCGTTTCACTCGCCAAGGCAGGGCGCGACGCGGTGCTTGAAATCGCCGACACGGGCGTTGGAATCCCCGAAGCGGATCTGCCGCACGTGTTTGACCGATTCTATCGGGTGGACAAGGCGCGTTCCCGCGAGACGGGCGGAACGGGGCTCGGCCTGTCCATCGTCAAGCAGATTGTGCGCCTGCACGCGGGCACGGTGACGGTGGCCTCCGAATACGGCAAGGGCACGACGTTCACCGTGCAGCTTCCGGTGAAATAAGCGGGAGGGGAAGCGATGAAAAAAGCAATCGTATGCGCGCTGGCGGCGCTGGCGCTGGTCGCCGCCGCGCAGCCCCTCGAAGAGCGGGCGAAAGCCCTGCTGGAGCGGAAAAGGGAGACGACCGCCGCCGCGCCCGGCGTGACGTTTGAAACGCAGCTGGGCGTGAAGCAGGAAAGCAGCCTGCTGGACGTCACCCTCTATTTCCGTTACGGCGAAACGAATCTGCTCGGCGCGGTCGGCGCGAAGCTGGATATGCGGCGCGAAGAGACGGTGGCGCAGAGCATCGTCGAGGCGCTGCTGACCGGGCCGGACGCGGCGCACGACCGGCTGAGCGGCCTTTTCCCGCAGGGCACGTCGGTCATCTCCGTGCAGAGCGAGGGCGACACGGCGTTTGTCACGCTCAATCAGGCGTTCCTCGGTATTCCGGACGGCGCGCCCGCCGATTGGGAGGATCAGGCCGACTGGCAGGCGGAGGCGACGCTTCGCCGCAGGCTGGCGTTTCAATCCATCGTGCTGGCGCTGACCGAGGACGGGCGCTATCAGCGCGTGCAGCTTTATGTGGCCGGGGGCGACGACGAGGTGCCCCGGCGCATCCCGCTGTATTGGTTTGACCAGAGCGTGACGGACGCCAACGTGATGCTGGCGGCCTGCGCGCGCGACGAGCAGGCAATGCTCACGCCCAAGAGCGCGCTGAAGCTGATGCTTGGCGCGTGGCAGAAGCAGGATTGGGAGGCGCTGTATGACTTCCTCCTGCGCGAGGAAGAAACGCCGACACTCAGCGGGTTTGAAACGCAGATGCGGGAGACGAACGTGCAGCTCATGTCGTTTGAATGTACGGGCGGCACGGTCAGCCTCGACGGCCAGCGCGCGACGGTCGTGCTGGACGCGGCCATTCACAGCGACGAGGGCGGCGACGCGCAGATCGTGCGCGAATCCGTCTCGCTCGTCCGGCAGAACGACAACTGGTGCATGGCGCTGACGACGCTGGAATCGCTGATGATTCGCGACTGACAAAGGAGAGCCGATGAAACACAAAAAACGCGGCCTTGCGCTGCTGCTCATGCTGACGCTGGCGCTGCTCGGCAGCGCGTTCTTCGCGCTGACGTATTCCTACGCCATCGACGAGCGCAGCGAGCAGATGCAGAGCAAGGCGACGGTCGTGTCGCACATGGTGTCGTCCTACATGGAAAATGGCTCGCTCACAGGGCTGCGTGAGCTGGCAGACTTTGCTTCGAACGTGACGGATGCAGAATTTCTCATCTGCAACTCGGACGGCAACCTGCTGCTGACGACCGATACAACTCTCGTCAACCGCGTGCTGACCGTGCCGCAGGACGTGG
>OHZB01000218.1_pt1 | contig 17643 bp, 15 predicted proteins | sample 1580351 | NCBI WGS metagenome assembly OHZB01 (sample SAMEA3882512, study PRJEB24775) | human gut metagenome | biome: human-associated habitat; feature: intestine environment; material: feces | place: Netherlands | collected 2009/2010 | reverse complement strand
TGCCGATTTTGGGCGACCTTTACAACGAGCTTTTGAAGCAGCCGGAGCCGGAAGCTGCCCGCATTGCGGCGGCATTGGAGCTTTATGTTTCCGGCTCTCTGAACGTCTTTAACCACAGAACGAATGTAGAGCTTTCTAACCGCCTTGTCTGCTTTGATATTAAGCAGCTTGGAAAGCAGCTCAAAAAGTTAGGTATGCTCATTGTGCAAGACCAGGTGTGGAACCGCGTTACCGTCAACCGCGCCGAAAAAAAGGCAACCCGTTACTACATGGACGAATTTCACTTGCTGCTCAAAGAAGAACAGACCGCCGCTTACAGCGTGGAGATTTGGAAGCGTTTTCGTAAATGGGGCGGTATACCGACGGCAATCACACAGAACGTCAAAGACCTTTTATCAAGCCGCGAAGTCGAGAATATCTTTGAAAACTCTGATTTTGTCCTCATGCTCAATCAGGCACAGGGCGACCGGGCTATCCTTGCAAAGCAGCTCAATATCTCCCCGCAGCAGATGAAGTATGTGACCCATACCGAAGCGGGCGAGGGGCTTATCTTTTACGGGAATGTGGTGCTGCCGTTCATTGACCGCTTCCCGACGGACACCGAGCTTTACCGTCTGCTTACGACAAAGCCGGAGGAAGTGAGCAAGCCATGAAAACGGACGTAATCATCAACCGCGACGCCCTCTATGCCCTGCGGGAGCTGCCGAGCGAAAGCGTGAACTGCTGCGTCACAAGCCCGCCTTACTATGGACTAAGGGACTACGGGCTTGACGCACAGATTGGACGGGAGGACACGCCGGAGCAGTACATTGACAGGCTTGTAGAAGTGTTCCGGGAGCTGCGTCGGGTACTTAAAGACGACGGGACATTTTGGCTGAATATTGCAGACACATACTGCGGCAGCGGCATGAAAGCGGGCTGCAAGCAAAAGGATTTAATCGGTATTCCGTGGCTTCTTGCCTTTGCCCTGCGCTCTGACGGATGGTATTTACGCAGCGATATTATCTGGCTGAAAGAAAATCCTATGCCGGAGAGCTGCCGCGACCGACCGAGCCGCTGCTATGAGCATATCTTTTTACTGACGAAATCAAAGAAATATTACTATGACGCTGCCGCCATTGCAGAGCCGATTGCGCCGGGAACGGCTGCGCGGTACCGACAGGGGCGCGGCGCAGGACACAAATACGCCGAGGAAGTACCGGGACAGGGCAAGGTACAGGGTATCAATAAAACCCGCAGCGGCGGCTATTATGACGACGCTCTTATGCCGACCACAAGGAACAAGCGGGACGTTTGGCTTATCAATACCGTACCGTATAAGGGCGGGCATTTTGCCGCCTATCCCCCGAAGCTCGCGGAAACGTGCATACTGGCGGGCTGTCCGGCAGGCGGCGTTGTCCTTGACCCGTTTTTTGGAAGCGGTACAACCGGGCTTGCAGCGAAAAGCCTTGACCGCCGCTATATCGGGATTGAACTGAACGCCGAGTATTGCGCCCTTGCAGGGGCGCGGATTGGAGGTGGTAACACTTGAAAGACCCATTAAAGCCCCGCGATAAAATCACGCAGAAAATGACCCGCGACGGGGCTATCGCAGAAAATCAGACCACGGGAGACACGGAACGTATCAGCAAGCGGACGCAGGACGCGGATTTTCAGAAAACGCCGGAGCAACAGGCAGCACAGGACGTAGCGCAGCTACAAGGTGCAGCTTCCCCGACTTCTCCCTTGCCCCATGTGCCGGGAGCTGCCTCCAAAGCGGACACAGGCAAAACGGAGCGCGTCATGGAGCGTATCGAAGCCGCCCATACCCGCAAAGCGTCTAAAAAAGCGGTACGAAAGGCACAGGCAGAAGCTACCGCCGGGACGAAATCTTCCCGGCTGCAATTTACCGACGAGGAACGCGCTGCCCCGGAGCTTGAAAAGTATATCAAGAAATCCGATAAAGCCGCCGACCGACTGGATAAGGCAAAGGCAGCTATCTCCAAAGAAAAGAAACTGGTAAAAGAGCGCACCTTTGATGAAGCCACCGGGAAAGGCAAAACCCGCCTGCACTTTGAGGAACAGGACAAGCCACCCGGATTTAAGGAGAAGCACAACCCGCTATCCCGCCCCGCACAGGAAGCCGGGATTTTGGTACATAACAAAATCCATTCTGTCGAAAAGGATAATTCCGGCGTGGAGGGCGCACACAAGAGCGAGGAAGCCGCAGAACGGGGATTGAAGTACGGGGCGCGGAAAATCAAGCAGGGCTACCGCAGCCATAAGCTGAAACCCTACCGGGAAGCGGCAAAGGCAGAAAAAGCGGCTTTTCGGGCGAATGTGGATTTTCAGTATCACAAGACCCTGCATGAGAACCCGCAGCTTACCTCTAACCCCATTTCCCGGTTTTGGCAGAAGCAGAAAATCAAGCGGCAGTATGCAAAGGAAGCCCGCAATACCGTAAAGGGTATCAAGGGCGCGGCAGAACGCACCCGCAAGGTGGCAGCCAAAGCCGCCGAGAAAACAAAGCAGACCGCAGCATTTGTGGCAAGGCACCCGGCGGGTGTGGCAATCGCTGTCGGGGTGCTGCTGCTCTTTATCATGGTTATGTCCGGGCTGTCCTCTTGTGGGGCAATGTTTTCCGGCACGTTAAACGGCGTGCTTGGAACGTCCTATACGTCCGAGGACAGCGACCTTGTGGAAGTGGAAAACAGCTACGCCGGATTGGAAAACGAGCTGCAAAGCAGGATTGACAATATCGAGCGCGACAATCCGGGCTATGACGAGTACCGCTATGACCTTGAAAATATCGGACATAACCCACACGAATTAGCGTCCTATCTGACCGCAAAATATCAGACCTACACCCGCGCTGACGTTCAAAGCGAGCTGCAAAGGATTTTCAATCAGCAGTACAAGCTGACCTTGACCGAGGAAGTGGAGGTACGCTATCGGACGGAAACGCGGACAGGCACAAACACCGTTACCGACCCGGAAACAGGAGAAACGACCACCGAAACCTACGAATATGAGGTTGAAGTACCTTACAACTATTACATTCTCAATGTCAAGCTGACGAACACCCCGTTATCCACGATTGCAGAAAATAATCTGACCCCGGAACAGCTTGAAATGTACCGGGTGTACTTACAGACAAGCGGAAACAAGCCCCTTATCTTTGGCGGCGGCTCTCCCGACACTTCCGCGTCCGAGGATTTAAGCGGCGTGGACTTTGTAAACGGAACGCGCCCCGGCAATACCGCTATCGTTGACCTTGCAAAGCAGCAAGTCGGAAATGTGGGCGGCTACCCTTATTGGAGCTGGTACGGCTTTAATTCCCGCGTGGAATGGTGCGCCTGTTTTGTGTCTTGGTGCTACGGGCAAATGGGACTTTCCGAGCCGCGTTTTGCCGCCTGCCAGTCGCAGGGTATTCCGTGGTTTACTTCTCACGGACAATGGGGAGCGCGGGGCTATGAAAACATTGCCCCCGGTGACGCTATCTTTTTTGACTGGGACTTAGACGGAAGCGCAGACCATGTAGGGCTTGTAATCGGCAGGGACGCAAACCGCGTTTATACCGTGGAGGGCAATTCCGGCGACGCCTGCAAGATTAAGAGCTATCCCCTTGACTATGCCTGTATCAAAGGGTACGGGCTGATGAACTGGAACTGACATACAACAACACATTTGAAAATCGAAAGGAGAAAAATCATTATGGCTATGAGTAAAATCGAAAGAATTGAAAAGGAAATCCAAAAGACCCGTGAGAAAATCACGGAGTATCAGAACAAGCTGCGCGGACTGGAAGCACAGAAAAGCGAAGCGGAAAATCTGCAAATCGTTCAGCTCGTGCGCTCCATGCGTCTGACCCCGCAGGAGCTTACCGCCATGCTTTCCGGCGGCGGTATTCCGGGCATTGCCCCTATCCCCGCAGACTATGAGGAACAGGAGGAAACCGAGAATGAAGAATAAAATCCTTGCAAGCATTACCGCACTTTGCGCCGCCCTTGTCCTTGTGGGCGGCTTTTCCGTTACTGCCTACGCGCAGACCCTGACAGAGGAAACCGACGACAGCGGCGTAATCGTGGAAACCGAACCGCAGCCCCTTACCCCGGAGGGCAACATGACCCTTGTGGACGACATCGACGGGGACGCTGCCGAGGATAAGCAGTTTATCGTCGTGAAAAGCAAAGGCGGCAACTATTTTTACATCATCGTTGACCGCGCAGCCGAGGGCGAAAATTCCGTCCACTTCTTAAATCAAGTAGACGAAAGCGACCTTATGGCGATTATCGGGGAGGAACAGACCGAGCAGCCCCCGGCTGTCTGCAACTGTACCGAGAAATGCAAAACGGGCGAAGTCAACACAACCTGTCCTGTCTGCTCTGTAACCATGAATAACTGCACAGGCAAGGAAGCCGAGCCGGAAGCTCCCGCAGAGCCGGAGAAACCGAAAAACAGCATGAGCGGGCTTTTGATTTTGCTTGTTGTGGGACTTCTTGGCGGCGGCGCAGCCCTCTACTACTTTAAGGTTATGAAATCAAAACAGAACGTAAAAGGCAGCACCGACCTTGACGAGTTCGATTTTGACGAATACGACGAGGACGAGCCGGAGGACGAAACCGACAGCGCAGACACCGAACAGGAGGACGAGGAAGAATGAAACTTGTGATTTGTGAGAAACCCAGCGTCGGGGCGGCGGTTGCCGCCGCCCTTGGCGTAAGGGAGAAGAAAGACGGATATATCGAGGGGAACGGTTATGTTATCTCTTGGTGTATCGGGCATTTGGTAGGACTTGCGGAAGCTGCCGCCTATGGGGAACAGTACAGGAAATGGAGCTATGACAGGTTACCCATTCTGCCGCAGGAATGGCAGTACACCGTAGCTGCCGACAAGGAAAAGCAATTCAAAATCTTAAAAGCCCTCATGCACCGCGCCGACATTTCCGAAGTCGTGAACGCCTGCGACGCAGGACGCGAGGGAGAATTGATTTTCCGTTTCGTTTATGAAATGGCAGGCTGCAAGAAGCCCTTTACCCGTCTTTGGATTTCCTCAATGGAAACGGGTGCAATCAAATGCGGCTTTGAAAACTTAAAAGACGGGCGCGGATATGACGCCCTCTATCATTCCGCATTATGCAGGGCAAAGGCTGACTGGCTTATCGGCATTAACGCGACCCGCCTTTTCTCCTGCCTGTATGGAAAGACCTTGAACGTGGGACGTGTGCAGACCCCGACCTTAAAAATGCTTGTAGACCGGGACGCTGCCATTATGAACTTCAAGAAAGAAACCTATTACCATGTGCGCCTTATGCTTTCCGGCGCAGAAGCGGCAAGCGCGAAGATCTGCGCCGCTGATGAAGCGGGCGAACTGAAAGCAGCCTGCGAAGCGTCGGCGGCTGTCTGCACTTCCTTGACCCGTGAAAAGAAAACCATTGCCCCGCCGAAGCTCTTTGACCTTACCTCTCTGCAACGGGAAGCAAACCGTATCTACGGGTACACGGCAAAACAGACCCTTGACCTTGCACAGACCTTGTATGAAAAGAAGCTGCTTACTTATCCGAGAACGGACAGTAATTTTCTTACTGACGACATGGGCGATACGGCAAAAAGCATTGTAACGCTTCTCTGCGGCAAGCTGCCTTTTATGGCGGGCGTTTCTTTTATGCCGGAGCTTGTAAAGGTACTGAACAGTAAAAAAGTATCAGACCACCATGCAATCATTCCCACTATGGAGCTTGCAAAAACTGACCTTACCATGCTGCCGGAAAGTGAAAGAAATATCCTTACCCTTACCGGGGCGCGGCTGCTTATGGCGACCGCAGAGCCGCACGTTTACGAAGCGGTAACGGCGGTTTTCTCCTGCGCCGACCATGACTTTACGGCAAGGGGCAGGACGGTAATCGCTGCCGGGTGGAAAGACATGGAACGCCTTTACCGGGCGACCCTCAAAAAGAAGCCGGACAGCGACGACGAAAACGAGCTTGTGTTAGATGTGCCGGACTTTTCCGAGGGGCAGACCTTTGATAAACCCGCCGCGAAAGTGACGGAGCATGACACTACACCCCCGAAGCCCCACAATGAAGCAAGCCTTTTGTCTGCTATGGAACGCGCCGGAAACGAGGACACCGACCCGGACGCAGAACGCCGAGGGCTTGGTACGCCTGCCACCCGCGCCGCTGTCATTGAAAAGTTAGTAAAAGGCGGCTTTATCGAGCGCAAGGGCAAGCAGCTACTTCCCACCAAAGACGGCACAAACCTTGTCTGCGTCCTGCCGGATAGCTTAACTTCTCCGCAGCTTACGGCTGCATGGGAAAACAATCTGACGCAGATTGCAAAGGGTAACGCCGACCCTGCCGCTTTCATGCAGGGAATTGAAGCAATGGCGCAGGAGCTTGTAAAAACCTATGCTTCCGTGTTAGGCGAGAAACAGGAGCTTTTCAAGACAGAAAAAACAGAGCTTGGGAAGTGTCCCCGCTGTAAATCCCCGGTATATGAGGGGAAGAAAAACTACTACTGTTCCAACAAAGAGTGCGGCTTTACCATGTGGAAAAATGACCGCTTCTTTGAAGAACGCAAAACCACCTTTACTCATAAGATTGCCGCAGCACTCTTAAAATCCGGCAAGGTAAAAGTCAAAAAGCTGTACTCTCCGAAAACAGGCAAAACCTATGACGGAACGGTACTTTTAGCTGATACGGGCGGCAAGTATGTGAATTACAAAGTAACCATTTCAAAGGACAAAGAACTTGAATAGCAAGCATAGGAAGCGGGTACCCACTTCCGTAAAATCCCTGCCACTCATGTAGAGCTTGGCGGGGATTTTGCTTGTTGGGAAGTTTCCCAAACCCTCTAAAAATCCTCAAAAATCTTTGGCAGAAATGCAGGCGCACCGTAGTGGGACTATGGAACCACAAACGCAGCGTCCGCGCTGCCATACGCGGAAGGAGGTTTTACACATGGCAAGTTTGCGCGACAGCGTAAAGAACTATCAAGATGAACTTAGGGACGGTATTGCATGGGTAGCATTTTGGAAACAGGGACGTTCATGGAATGCCGAGCTGTTTCATCTTGAAGTGGACGGCACTTTAGAACCGTTTGACAGGAGCCGGTTAGAGGAAATCAAAGCGGCTGACCCCGCCGCCGTTATCTTAAATGGCTACTACTGCGGGCATTTAGGCGAGGACATGAGCCTTGACGAGCTGACCGCCGGAGTGCGCTACCACTACGAAAACAGCATGAACGACATTGACGGTTTTATCGGGGCGCATGACGACAGGCTTCCCCCGGAGGTTATCGAGGAAGCGAGGGCAGCCGCCCATGAAGCGGGGCTTCCCTTTTCCGAAAAGCCCTACCGGGACGGAGAGGATTTTAACCCCTATGTATTTGACGGGAGCATGAGCATTGAAGATTTTGAGCTTATGCACCGCATGATGAACGAAGAAAGGAGCGAACAAATGGCAGAACCGATTTTAAGCGGCTATCTTTCCAATCTTGGGAAGTACACCGAGGGCAGACCCGCGGGCGAATGGGTGACGTTCCCCACGACTGCCGAACATCTGAAAGAAGTCTTTGACCGTATCGGGATTGACTTCAAGCACTACGAGGAATGGCATTTCACAGAATTTCAATCCCCTATCCCCGGCTTGACGGAACATTTAAGCGAGTATTCCCACCCCGACGAGCTGAACTATTTAGGAAAGCTCTTGGAAATGCAGTTTGACGACGACCGGGAGAAATTCATTGCAGCCATTGAATACGGCGACCATGCCGACAGCTTACAGGACATCATCAACCTTGCACAAAACCTTGACTGCTACTGGCTTTATCCGTCCGTCCACAACGAAGAAGAATACGGGCATTATCTGGTTGACGAACTGGAAGAACCGGAGCTGTCCGACGAAGTGAAACGGTATTTCATGTATGAGGAATACGGGCGGGACGCTTCCATTAACGACGACGGTATGTTTACCGAAAAGGGTTATATCTACAACAACCGCAACACCTTTACAGAATGGTACGACGGGCGCGACGTGCCACAGGAATACCGGGTAACGCCGCAGCCCCCGCAGCCAGAACGCCCCGACCCGGAAAAAGAAGATTTTGACGCTGCCGCAATGCAGCCCGCCCTTGCTGCCGAACCGCGCCCGGTTATCCCTATTATCCCTACCGCCGACACTTCCGACGGGAAGCTGAAAGAGATTACCGCCCACCTGGAACGCGGCATTACAGAACTGTTTGACAGTGAACGCTATGCGGACTATCTGCGCGTCATGTCAAAGTTTCCAACGTACAGCTTGCGGAACACCGTCTTAATCGCCATGCAAGCCCCCGACGCTACCCATGTCATGGGCTTCAAAGCATGGAAAGACCCGCTTATCAACCGCCATGTAAAGGCAGATGAAAAGGGAATACGGATTATCGCCCCTACCGAAAAGACCATACGGAAGCAGGTGGAAAAACTTGACCCGGACACGCAGCAGCCCATAATCGGCGCGGACGGAAAGCCCGTCACCGAAGTACAGGAAATCAAGATACCGAAGTTTATTGTCGTTTCTGTCTTTGACGTAGCGCAGACCGAGGGAAAGGAGCTGCCCACCCTTGCCGCCGAGCTGACGGGCAATGTGGAACGGTACCCGGATTTTTTCGCCGCCCTTGAAAAAACGTCGCCCTTTGCCGTTGGCTTTGACGAACTGACAGGCAACGTAAAAGGACGCTGCAACTATGAGGAAAGAAAAATCATCATCAACGAGGGCATGAGCGAATTACAGAACATCAAAACCGCTATCCATGAAATCGCCCATGCAACGCTGCATGATACCGCTATCGACGCGCCGGAACGCCCAGACCGCCGCACCCGCGAGGTACAGGCGGAAAGTATCGCTTACACCGTCTGCCAACATTACGGGCTTGACACGTCGGATTATTCTTTCGGCTATGTCGCCGGGTGGAGCAGCGGACGGGAGCTTGCCGAGCTGAAAAGCTCTCTTGAAATCATCAAAAGCACCGCTGCAAAGCTGATTGAAGCCATTGACGGACATTTTGCGGAAATCCAAAAGGAACAGGCAAAAGGACAGGCACAGGCGCAGCCCGAAGCAGTAACAGAGCCGCCAGAAACCCCCGCGCCGGAGCAGCCCGAAGCAGCCCCACAGAAACAAGCGGACACAGCACAGGAAACCCGCAGCGAAACCCCACAGGAAACCGCCACAACACAGGAAACGCAGCAAGCCGCCGCCCCCTACTATTCTATCAACGAAACCGCCGCCCGCCGCGCAAAAGATATGAACAGCTTTTACGATTACAAACCGGGCAGCGCAACGGCAGAATACCGCAGCTACATTGACGAAGCCGTACAAATCGCGGAACGGCAGAAAAAACGTGTTGACCCTATGTACCATGAAAAGATTGACAGTCTGCTTGACACTTATGCCCGGAAACTGGCGGCGAATATGAACAAGGGCTATGAAATTGCGGGGCGCGTTCCCTCTATCTTGATTGCCGGAGGTTCCAACTTCCCCACAAGGAAGAAAGAAAAGCAGAACGCCGCCACTGACCGGAATATGCAGGAATACCGGGACATACAGGGCTTGCTTGATAAAATCCGCAGCACAGGAATGGGCGGTATCAGCGCGGACGACCCGCAAGCAGTCGAGAAACTTCAAAAGAAACTTGCGGGACTGGAAAAATCACAGGAAACCATGAAAGCAGTCAACGCCTATTACCGCAAGCATAAGACCCTTGACGGTTGCCCGCATTTGCCGCCGGAGCAGCTTGAAAAGCTGAAAGCGGATATGTCGAGCCAGTGGCATTTAGGGGACAAGCCCTTTGCGTCGTGGGCGTTATCCAACAACAACGCAGAAATCCGGCGCGTCAAAGACCGCATTAAATCCCTCTCACAGACAAAGGAAATCGGTTTTGTCGGTTGGGAGTTTGAGGGCGGTAGCGTGGAAGCCAACACCGAAGCGAACCGTCTGCAAATCTTCTTTGACGGGAAGCCCGACGAAGCGACGCGGGAAGAACTGAAAAGCAACGGTTTTCGGTGGTCGCCCAAAGCCGGGGCATGGCAGCGGCAGCTTACCAATAATGCCTATTATGCGGCAGATTATGTGAAATCCATTCAGCCCCTTACCGGGGAAAAGCCCACTGATTTACTGCGGGAGCATATCCGCAGCCAAAAGGAAGCGGCACAGGCGCAGCCCCCACAGGAGTACATCTATCAAGTACACGCGAACCCCCGAAGCGACAGCCGGGAAAATCTTTCTATTCTGCAAGCATACGTTCCACAGGAGGACGGGAAAGCCAAAATAGGCGACGTTCTGTATATCGGCACACCCGAAAAATGCCGCGAGCTTATGGGGCAACTGAACGCTGGGGAACTGACACAGGCAGAGGTAAAAGAACTTTACGCAAAGGCACAGGAAACGGCGCAGACCGCCGGACAGGACAAAGACACCTTTTCCATTTACCAGATAAAGGGCGGGGACGAAACAAGGGACTTCCGCTTTGAGCCTTACGACCGCCTGCAGGCGGCGGGGAATGTGGTTGACAAAGCCAACTATGAGCTTGTCTATTCCGCGCCCCTTGCGCCGGAAACTTCCCTTGAAGATATTTACGTCCGTTTCAATATCGACCACCCCAAAGACTTTAAGGGACACAGCCTTTCCGTTTCGGACGTGGTAGTGCTTCATCAGGACGGACAGGACGCGGCGCATTTCGTTGACAGTGTAGGTTTCCGGGAAGTGCCGGAGTTTTTACAGGAGCAAAAGCAGCTTACCCCGGACGACTTGGAAACGGGCGAAACTGTCAAAACACCGAGAGGGACTTTCCATGTAACCGCTATGAGCCGGGAGCAGATAGAAGCCGCCGGATATGGCTTTCACCACCAGTCGGACGACGGAAAGTATCTGATTATGGGGAATGGGACGCGGGCGTTTGCCGTTGCCGCAGAACAGGCGCAGCGGGACAATCCCTTGAAAACCGCCGAGCAGACCACAGAGCAGAACGGGAACATGATTGACGGTATCATCAACAACACCCCCACCGTTGACGAACTGGAAGCAAAGGTAAAGGCGGGCGAGCAGATTTCCCTTGTTGACCTGGCTAACGCTGTCAAAGCCGACAAGGAGCGCGGCAAGGGAGCGAAGCCGGAAAAGAAGCCCTCTATCCGGGCGCAGCTTAGGGCTGACAAGGAAAAGGCGCAGAAGAAAAACGCAAAGCAGAAGTCACAGGACTTGGAAAGGAGCTGACCCATGCCGGAACAGAGTAAATTTGAAAACGTGGATTTGTTCGCTTCCCTTGAAGCGATTATGAAGCAGAACACAGGCTTTTACCAGAGCGACTTAGACATTGACAAAGAGATTATCGCAAAGGCGGCGGCAAGCCCCAACAGGGAGGACAAGACCCTTTTGTGGTTCTGCCGCCCGTCCGGGACGCACTGTTTCCGGGAGCGCGACGTTTTCCTCAAAGACACCGCGCCCCACAACACATGGCGTTTCTACATGGAGCAGACAAGCGACCGCGTCCTTGCCTATGCAATCGAGCTGACGGGAAAGGAACGCGGGAAAATCAAGGGCAATCTGTACGAACTGGACTACGCTAAACATTATGAGCGCGTCAAGGAAAAGGAGCTGCCCGCCGATACGGTGAAGCTGATTTGTGAGCGAGGGGAAAGGGAGATACCCGCCGGACGGTTCTTCAACGGCAACCCAGACCCGCAGCTTGGGAAGTTTGAACGCTTTGAAGCCCTACCCAACGACCCGGACGCGCTGCAATCGCTCTTACAGGAAGAACGGCGCAGCCGGGAGCAGCTTCCACCGGGGGATTTCAAGGCGCATATCGCCGCTTTGCGGGACGGGCTGATTGAAACGGAAGCGCGGCGCATTGTGCGGGAAATGAAGCGGCACTATGAGCCGAACAGCCCGAACAAGACCCATTTCATGGCAGAGCTTTCCCCGGCGTTCATGCGGCTTGCAGCCACAAAGGACACTGACCGCCTTTTCTCCATGCTGCCCTACAAGACACTTTCCTTTTCCAAAATCGAGGGCAGACATGGGACGTATGCGCTGATTGACAAGGGGGAGAACCGGGACAGGGAGATAAGGAAGCCCCGCCCCTCTATCCGGGCGCAGCTTAAAGCAGACAAGGCAAAGACCGCCCCGAAAAAGGCGGCGGCAAAAACAAAAAATCACGATATGGAGGTATGAGCATGATTAGACTGACTGTTGAAGAAACAAACCTTTTGAGCATTTACAACGAGGGCGGCAAGCGGGCTTTGATTGAGAATGTCAACGCCGCGCTGCCCTACATGGACGCGGATATGCGGGAGCTTGCAAAGCGCACCCTTTCCAAAGTGGACGCTTTGACCGAAGCGGAATTTGCGGAGCTTCCCATTTACGCCGCTGATGAAGTATGAACGGGGTTAAGCGGCTGACGCCGCCCCAGAGCCGGAAAGTCAACGCCCTTGTGCGCCGGACGTGCTGCAATTATGATAACGGGAACTGTATCTTACTGGACGACGGGGACGAGTGCGTATGTCCGCAGCTCATTTCCTATTCGCTTCTCTGCAAGTGGTTCCGGGTTGCGGTGCTTCCCGCCGACAGGCTGCTCTATGCGGAGCTTTACCAAACCGGGGACAGGAAGAAATGTACCGAGTGCGGCACGTCCTTTGCGTCAAGCTCTAACAGCGTCAAATACTGCCCCGACTGCCGGAAGCGTATCACCCGCAGACAGGCCGCCGAGCGCATGAGGAAAAGACGCGCCCCTGTTACGCAGTAGGCGCGGAAAATCCCTTGATTTGCAAGGCTTTCCGGGCGGGAAAATCGGATAGGCGATACTTTATACCTTTTCCCCCGAAAATGGCGTTCTATTGCGTAACATTTACCACAACAGCACCCACAAAAAGACAGGGCGCGGAAGTCATATACTGACTTTCCGCGCCCTGTTCTTTTTATTTCTTTGGCAAACATTTGTATGTATTTGTAATCCAATCATCAAATTTTTGACCCTTTTCAAATTCCATTACATCATACATTTCTGCCGCGATTGTTTTGAACGCTTCCTTGAATAATTGTAAATCTAATTCTTCCATTGATTTTTCACGTTTGATACGTAGAAAAACTTTAGTAAAGTCTTTTGTCTTAAAACCAATATCTTTACGTCCTAAGCGAATAGGATTTCCGCGGTAAGTAATCCCCATAGCTTGTGCTGCTCTAAATGCTTCCTCTTTAACTTTATAAACTTTGTCATGGAGAGCAAGACGAGTAATAACATCTCTTGATTGTTGACAATCATATTGTTTTAGTTCATTCAACGCAGCAAGCCTAATTTTCCATGATGATTTATTGTTTGCGTCTTTGACAAGCTGACTAATATTAGCTGGTGTTCCTTTTGTCATGTACTATCAAATCCTTTCAAAAGTTGTAGATAATTTTATTATACCACATACCGCTTTCTGTTTCTATACGAAAATCATTTTTTGCTTAATCAGTGTTCCATTCCCTTTTCCCGTTCCGGCTGTCTGTCTGCCTGTAAAATGTTGTCAATGTTCTGCTTGATAATGTCATATTCCCGGACTTTCTTTTCCAGCTTCCCATAGTCGGCGTAAAGGGCTTCTTTCTGCGCTTGAAGGGCTTCATACTCCGATTGCAGCGCGGCGAGGTTCGGGAGCTTTGCAATGCCCGTTGCTTTCAATGACCTTGCAGCGGCTTCATGTAAGATAATCGCCTGTTCCTGTCCGGCGCGGTATTTCTCCCTGTTCCTTGCCTTGCGGTATGCGTCATAGACGGGCTTTGTCTTTTGGTAGGTGGAAACATTCTTGATAAGCACCGCCATGTCCGCAAGCCGCTTTTCGGCGTTCTTCAATGCGTCTGCCGCCTGTCCGCTTTCCGCTGCCATTTCCTCAATCCGGCTGACTAAATCCGCGTACTGCTCAATCTTATGTTCCGTCAAGAAATTCATTGTTTTAGCTGCCTGTTTCAGATTGTGGATTTTCGCCCACTGTTCATAGCCCTTACTCTGCGCCGCCTTGATACTGTTCTCAATGTCGATAAGCAGCGAAACGCCGCGCTGCTCTCTGGGGGCTTTCGCCGCCTTTGTCCGTCTGCCCGCTATCCGTTCCCTTATGGCTTCCTCTGTATAGTCTGCGCCGAGGGTTTTAAGGCGGGTGAAGCGTTCCTGTCCGGGGGCGCGGCATGATACATATTTCCCCGGCTTTATCTCATAGCCCGCCGCCTGTAACCGCGTTAGCAATTCCTCAAAACTGGAAACTTGGGGGATAAGTGCGTCAACGGCGGTTTTCAGTTTGCCTTTCCAACTTGTACCCGTCTTTTCTGCCTGGTACTCTGCATAGCTCTTTCCCTTGCTGCCCTTGCCGGGGACGACGACGGACAAGCCATTTTCCCGGCACAGCTTGTCGCTCATGTTCCGTATACCGTAATAGCTCCTTTTGTTGGAATTGTATTTGTGGTGGTCTACGAAGTTCACCGCGCAGAAAATAATGTGGTTATGGATATGCCCCTTGTCAATGTGCGTCGTCACAACATACTCATGTTGCCCCTTTGTTACCGCGTCGGCAAGCTGCTTTCCGATTTCATGGGCTTTCTGATAATCCACTTCCCCCGGCTCAAAGGACTGTATCAGATGAAAGGCTAAATTGTTCCCCTTTTGGAGTGCTTGGGACAATGTATATTCAAACTCAATATCTGCCGTTTCATAGGAGCAGCCGAAAGAGGACACAAGCATTTTTCCGTCCGTCTTGTCCGGGTTTTCGATATAGTCAAGGGCTTTGCTTAGAGTGCTTTTAATAGGCTTAATCTTTGTAACCGCCATATCTCCGCAAGCACCCCCTTTATTTCCTCTATGTCCTCTTGGTATGCGTTCCCCGTCGCGTTTACGCGGCGTGCTATCTGGTTGACGTTGACACCGATTTTCTGTATCTCTGCGGTCATAGCCTTTATATCGGCGTGGTCTATCTGAATGATATACCCGTCAATGGCAATCTTCCGCAGATACGCCGCCATGTTCCGGGTGGGTACGAGCTTCATTTTTTCCAGTATTAAATCCCGTTCCGCAAGTTTCTCTTTTACTGAAACACGCTCATGACGGTTATCTCTTTTTTCCTCTTTCTGCTTGGCACGTTCCTCTGCCCGGTCACTGCGGAACAATTCATGTTCTTTGGCATCATACTCATACACATGATCCGAAAGACGTTCTCCCGGTGCCACCTGTTTTTGATTTACTTCCTGTACCATCTGCTCAAGTTCTTTAAACTCCATTCCCGCATCTTTCGGTATAATCAGCGTTTCATGGATTGAAGAAGGCAACATGTAAAAATCTCCTACCTTCTCAGCAATCTCCTGTCTGATATCATCGTTTAATATTGCAGCCGCACCATTTACTTTTGTATCATTTGTCAGCACAAACATGGTATCGGGAATATCCGGCATCATCTGCATTGCCATTTCTTTTGCCTCATCCATGCCAATATTTTGGTCTCTTGCAATATCAACTGCAATCATCTCCGCAACTGTCTCATTCATTCCTTTGAAACTATGTGGCTGCAAAGTATCCATATTCTGTAACGCCTGGTCATGCAGTTCTTCAAGTGTGATTCCATATCCATCCATCAGATTATCTGTAATGGTAATGGTCGCAGTTCCTTCTCCTGTTTTATCCATTAAAATCTGATACACAACTGCTAAATCTTCCAACTTGGAGTACGGTTTATCCTGAAGGAACTGCTGATTTGCTTCCTCGTTGATCAGCTTACATACAATTTTTTCCTTAATCTTGTCAAAATCGGTAACTTCCGATACATCTATATCATGATCTATATAATGTGACTGATAAACACTTGCAATCTGAGCTAATATATCATCCAATTCAGCTCCATCCTGTATCTGCTCAAAATATGGATTCAGATAAATGGTAGGTGAAATATTACTTTCTTCTGTTCTTACCATCAGACCGTCCAGAACACAGTCATTATTCTTTACAATCTGATTGACCTCAACTGCAGCATCTGCAAACTTTTCAGGAAGAAAATCCTGTATCTGTTCTTTTACCTGTTCTACAAAATCTCTGTACTCCATTACTTTTTCTCTCCCTTCTTGGTGTCATTCTGTGATTTCTCTGTCAGCTTTGATACTGTGGCACCATACATTTTGTACCTCTTCATCATGTTTTTCCGGCTTGTTACATTGATTTCTTTTTCTAACTGCTTCATTTTGGCTTTCCTCCCTATTCTGCTTTTCTTCCAAACGAAAACGTATCTTCTTTTTCCTTTTTTGGGGCAAATCTGCCTTTGACTTCCAAAAGCCTTTTTTCCATAATGGAAAACATGACTTCCACCTGCTCCTGTGTGTACTCGTAATTGGTGCGGTTGAAAAGGTTCTCAAGCCTGCCGATTGCATCAATGACCTTGTTCACACGATACTCCCCAAGACGGACAAATTTGTCCGCCTTGCTTTCATTGTCCTGTACTTTCTTTGTTTTTTCTGCTCCCATTGTTACGTCCTCCTTTTACTTTTTCTTTCCTGTAAATTTCTTATTGGGAAACTTCATGACAAACTTAAACTGCACATCGTACTGTTCTTTGGTATCCTCCTTGATCTCATACTGCCAATGATCCGGATTGACCGGAAGGCTCTCGTAAGTCCATTTCTTCCACTGATCTCCATAGCTTTCCGGTTCTGCAAGCTCGATTAAGTGTCCCACGCACCAGCTTACAATATAGCCGCCGCCCTCAAAATATCTGTCCTGTCTGTCTAAGGCTCCCAATACATCTGCTATGCTTTTCGCCACACTCGGCTTTTCTGCGATTACTAACTGCATTTATTCGTCCTCCTCATCGTCTTTCTCAAAAAAATCGTCCTCTGTGTCCTCGGTTTCGTCCTCATCTTCCAAGACTTCTTCCTCGTCCTCCTCATCATCTTCATCAATAAACTGCTCTTTCTTTTTCTTGACCACCTTGAAATAGTAGCCTGCTCCGATGCCAATAACTGCAATGATGCCAAGCACGATATAGGTTCCCATCGGATTATCGGGCTGTGCGGGCTGTTCTTCCGGTTCCTCGGTACTTTCTTCCGTACTTTCCTCGCCATCCTCCGGTAATTCTTCTGTTTCCTCACTATCCGTTTCTGCATTATTGTTTGGCAATGCGCTGTCACTTACCGGGATTGCAGACTCCAGTGCTGCGGAATTTTTCGGAAGTGTCTCGCTGTTATCCGTTGTCGTATTTAACAGGTCATTTTCGCTGATCTCTGTCAGGAAGTAGACCATTTCCTCATCACCGTCCCTGTCGATAATCAGATAAAACACCTTATCACTTGCGGTCTGAATGGTATAAAACTCTTTCCCATTCTCTGACTGCTCTGCATTATTTTCTGCCTGCTCCGAAGCATCTGCTTCCTGCATGGCAGCTTTTTTCTGTTCTGCAAGACTGGTTTCCGATGTGGTATTGCCCTCGCTATCCGTTTTCGTATGCTCCATTACCTGTCCGGTAGCAGAGGAAGGCTTGGTTGCTTCTGCACTGACCGGAAGCTGCTTAGCCGGATTGCTTTCGTTACTGTCCTCCGCTTCCGGATCGGTGTAATACGGATTGGCTGTCTTATAGACCTCCGACATATTTCCGGCATTGTCCATTGCAGAAATGGTAAAATACTGATAC
>OHZB01000216.1_pt1 | contig 17713 bp, 16 predicted proteins | sample 1580351 | NCBI WGS metagenome assembly OHZB01 (sample SAMEA3882512, study PRJEB24775) | human gut metagenome | biome: human-associated habitat; feature: intestine environment; material: feces | place: Netherlands | collected 2009/2010 | reverse complement strand
GAACAAAAAATCTGATGCGCTCTGTTAAGCATTTTAACTGCGAATTAGTATAAACGTAAAACAAAGGCGCTTTCCTCCCCAAGCGGGAAGAGAGCGCCTTTATTTTGAAAAAAACGGCCGCGCGCGAATCGCCGTCAAAAAAATTCAGAAAAAATTTTCGGCCGCGCGAAACTTTTTGGCCGTTTCATACGTCTAATAGAATAGAGACGGTCAACGGATGAAATTCGTGCGCTTCTTCGGCTTCTCCATTTCGGGCGGAAGCAGCCCGTTTTCGCGCGCAAGGGCAAAGGCGCGGATCATATACGCCATATTTCTCCCCAACATGCGCATGATCTGCAAGCCTTCCTCGTCCTTGAGAACGTCTTCCGGCGTGTTTCCGTGCACCATCGGCCAATACTGGCTGGGCGCAATCGGCATGCCGCAGATGGTGAAGTATTTGGAAAGCTGATCGAGCGTGGACGTCGTGCCCGCGCGGCGCGCGCTGCAAACCGCCGCGCCGACCTTCGTGCGAAGCTGGCTGCCGCCGGCGTAGAACATGCGATCCAGAAAAGAGGTGATGCTGCCGCCCGCGGCCGCGTAATGAACCGGCGAGCCGACCACCAGACCGTCGCAGGCCTGCATCCGATCCAACGCGGCGTTGACCAGATCATCCTCGAAGACGCAGCGGCGTCTGCCGTTTTTGGCGCAACCGCCGCAGCCGATGCAGCCGCGAACCGCCCGGTTGCCGATCCACAGCGTTTCCGTTTCGATGCCGCTCTCCTCGAGCGCGCGGGCGACCTCGCAGAGCGCGGTGTAGGTGCAGCCGTGTTCGTTGGGGCTGCCGTTGAGCAGAAGAACCTTCATGACGCATTCCTCCCGATGTTTTTTTCCATTATACATCCTTGCAAATCAGGCCGCAAGAGGCGGAAAGCGACAAATGTTTTGCGAATTTAAGGGATATAGCTTGAAGGCGAGCGCCAAATCTTGTATAATATTCTCGAAACCAATCAAATGATTCGAGGAGGATATTTGGATATGGGTGCTACGCTTTTGATTATGGCGGCCGGTATGGGTTCCCGTTACGGCGGCAACAAGCAGGTGGACGGTCTCGGCCCGAATGGCGAAATCCTGATGGAGTATTCCATCTATGACGCGATTCGCGCAGGCTTTGACAAGGTTGTTTTTGTCATCAAGCCGGGCATGAAGGAGACGCTGGCTTCCATCTGCGGCGACCGCATCGCCAAGAAGGTGAAGGTGGATTACGCATTCCAGGATTTCTCCAGCGTTCCTTCCTTCTATCATATTCCCGAGGAGCGCACCAAGCCGTTCGGCACGGTGCACGCGGTGCTCGTGGCGCGCGACTACATCGACCAGCCGTTTGCCGTCATCAACGCGGATGACTACTACGGCGTGTCCGCGTTCAGCACGATCTATGAAAAATTGCAGACGCTGGCGCCCGAGGGCGAGGCGACCATGGTGGGCTATCAGCTCCAAAACACCGTTTCCAAAAACGGCACGGTGTCTCGCGGCGTGTGCCACGCCGTGAACGGCAACCTCGACAAGGTTGTGGAGACGCTCAAGATCAAGCTCTGTGAAAACGGCGAGATCCGCGACATCGGCGCGGGCGAACCGGGCGAGCTGCTGGATCCCCTCGCGCCGGTCAGCATGAACTTCTGGGGCTTCACCCCGTGGATTTTCGGCAAGCTGGAGGAATATTTTGCGACGTTCCTCAAGGGGCTTGCGCCGGATGCGATCAAGGCCGAGTGCCTGCTGCCGGTGTTTGTGGACGAGCTGATGCACGAGGGCGAACTGACCGTGCCGATGCTGACGACCGACGCCGTGTGGTTTGGCGTGACCTATAAGGAGGACAAGCCGTTTGTGCAGGCGGAACTCCGCAAGCTGCACGAAAGCGGCGTGTATCCGGCTTCGCTTCACGAGTAATCAGCGAACATGGAAAATCCCGTGCGGTCACCGAAAGGCATCGCATGGGATTTTTGTTTGACAGGGAAAGAACATGAGATTCAATCTGACCAAGGAAGAGATGCACGACCATCTCAAGGTGAAAAAAGCCGCCCTGATATCCATCGCCATCAACGTGCTGGAGATTGTCGCCGGAATCGTGATGCTGACGCTCGTGCGGCGGATGCTGCCGGGCGGCGTAGAGGAGAATCTGGTAAGGATGATCTCGCTGCTCTGCTTTACCATTGTCGGCTGGGGCGCGCTGACGGATATCGGCGCGTCGCTGACCAGCCTGCGCATGGTGCGCCGCACGCAGGAGCTGGAGGAAGCGTATTCACAGCTCGAAGACCTCAACCGCGAGATGCGCGCCCAGCGGCACGACTTTATGAATCACATTCAGGTGGTTTACAGCCTGATTGAGATGAACGAGCCGGGCGAGGCGATGACCTATATGGACAAGCTCTACGGCGACATGCAGCGCGTCAGCCGCATGATGCGCACGGCCTGCCCGGCGGTCAACGCGCTCATTCAGGCGAAGGTGGTCGAGGCGAGACAGCGCGGCGCGGAGCTGAAGCTCTCCATCGCGGCGAAGTGGGACGACCCGCTGATGCCCGCGTGGGAAATCTGCCGCGTGCTGGCCAACCTGATCGACAACGCGCTGGACGCGGCGACGAGCGCCCAACTGCCCGAGGGCGAAAAGCCGACGGTCGAGCTGGTTTTGGGCGAGGATCTGCGCAGTTGGTTCTTCTCCGTGCGCAACAACGGGCCGGCCATCCCGGAAAAGCAGCGCGCCAAAATCTTCGAGCCGGGCTTCACCACCAAACGGACGGGGCAGGGCATGGGTCTTTTCATTGTCAATCAGACGGTTGCGGAGCTGGGCGGGCGGATCACGGTGGATTCCCGCGACGGGGACACGGTGTTCTCCGGCTTTGTGCCGCGCAAGCGATTGAAGCTGGGCGACGGCGAAACGGCGCAGTCGGACGAAAATATCGATATTTATGAAGAAAATGCGAAAAAGGATGACAATTCCATAAACAAATCGGACGCAAACAGTTGACAAATTAACAGAATTGTAATAAAATTGTCTCGTAATGTAAGAAAGGGATGGGTGTATCTGGTTGGGGGAAGACCCGATCCCAAAAAACTTGGCCCCAAATAGGGGCTTGAAAGAGGGGATATCATCATGACAAACGGCAGGATCAACAAACGCTCGGCGCTGCTGGCGATCCTGTGTGTGCTGGTGATGGTCTTTGCCGTGCCTGTGGCGAGTGCCGCAAGTTACAGCAAGGTCTACGGCCAGACACAGGACAAGGTTCGTGTGCGCGAAAGCGCATCGACCAACGCGACGATTATTGATAACATCGTGAAGGATGCGTGTATTTACATCACGTCTTCCAAGACGAACGGATCGAACACGTTTGTTCAGGTCAAATACCGCGCAAGCGACGGTTCTACCGCGACGGGCTGGGTTTGCCAGAGCGACGGACGCAACACCTACGTGAAGGTGCTCTCCACCGATCAGGCCAAGTCGAAGTTCAAGGTGAGCAGCGGCAATCTGCCCAGCAAGGCAGTCGGCACGTTCACCGCGGCGGAGCGCAAGGCCAGCGCCGCCAATTCGGATACGACCTATATCCGCGAAAATTCCAGCGGCGCGACGGTCAGTAAGGTGCAGACCGAGCTGAAGGCGCTGGGCTATTACTACGGCCAGATCACCGGCAACGCGGGGCCGAAGACCGTGGCGGCCATCAAGAGCTTTCAGGGCAAGAACGGCCTGACGGCGGACGGCATTGCCGGCCCGCAGACCATCGCGAAGATTGACGCGGCCTACGAAGCGAAGGGCGGCAGTTCTTCCGGTTCGGGTTCCTCCGCAAGCGGCCTCAAGCTCAATTCCAAGGGCACGGACGTTCGCAATCTCCAGCAGGATCTGACGACGCTGGGCTATTACTGGGCGGAGATCACCGGCAACTTCGGCGAGAGGACCGAGGCGGCCGTGAAGGCCTTCCAGAAGGCGAAGAGCCTGACGGCGGACGGCATCGCGGGCACGAAGACGCTCAACGCGATTGCGGTGGCGGTTGACAAGGCGGGCGGCTCGTCGAGCGGCTCCAGCAGCACGAACATGAAGCTCGGCTCGACCGGCACGGCCGTCAGCACGCTTCAGCAGAATCTGACGACGCTGGGCTACTACTATGGCGACATTACCGGCCACTACGGCAACCTGACGCAGCAGGCCGTCAAGAAATTCCAGAAGGCGAAGGGTCTGACGCAGGACGGCGTGGCCAGCACGGCGACGCTGAACGCGATCACCAGCGCGCTCAAGAACGCGGGTGTGGACGTCGGCCCCGGCACCGTGGCGACGACCCTGCGCGAGGGCGACAAGGGCACGGCCGTCACCGAGCTGCAGACGATGCTCAAAAAGCTGAATTATTACTACGGCTCGATCACCGGCAGCTTCGGCAGCCTGACCAAGCAGGCGGTTCGCAAGTTCCAGGACGCCAACAAACTGACGGTGGACGGCGTTGCGGGCCCGGCGACGATCAACAAGCTGCGCAGCCTCACCGGCGGTAGCGCGGACAGCGGCTCCAGCAGCGGCTCGACCGTGACGACCGATAAATCCTACGGCAAGATCACGAAGGATAACGTGTATCTGCGTTCTTCCTACTCGACGTCATCTTCTGCAAAGGCCAGCTTGTCGGCGGGTAAGCTGGTGCGTATTACCAAAACATATACGGTCGGCGGTGTGAAGTGGTATTATATCACGGTTAATATTGGAAGCTATACGTACAATGGCTATGTTCGTTCGGATATGATGACGACAATTTCCGAGGCGGAGTATAACAAGGAAGGCGGCGACTCGGATAACAGCGCTGGTGATCAGGAGACCATCGGCATGATCAAGGTGACGGGCAACAACGTCTCCCTGCGCTATCAGCCGAGCACCAGCGCCAATCGCGTGGGCACGGCCAACATCGGCGATTGCTTCTACTACGTCGATACGGTGGATGGCTGGTTCCAGACTCGCTCGGGTTATTGGATCAGCAGAAGCTATGCAGCCGTGATGACAGATGAGGAAGTAAAGGCCTACATCAAGAACAACGGCGGCAGCGGCAATACGGGCAGCAACTATACCCTCGGCTCCACCGGCTCGACGGTCAGCTACATCCAGACCGCGCTGACGGCGCTGGAGTATTACGACAGACAGATCACCGGCCACTACGGCAGGTATACGAAGGACGCGGTGCGCGCGTTCCAGCGTGACAACAACCTGACGGCGGACGGCGTTTGCGGCGCGGCGACGCTCGCGGCGATTCAGAAGGCATATTCCGGTTCGAGCAGCGCGACCACGACGTACAACGATACGTTCTATGATCTGAATAACTGGTTTACCGACAAGGCGAGGATGAACGCGCTCGGTTTGAAGCGCGATGCCCATTGTAAGATGACGGATCTGCGCACGGGCAAGTCGTTGAATATCTACATTCAGTCCACGGGCAATCATGCGGACGTTGAGCCGCTGACTGCAGCGGATACGACGACGTTGTGCGAAATCTATGGCGTATCTTCGGCGGATAAGATTGGCTGGGAAGCGCGCCCGATACTGATTACGGTTGATAAGTACCAGTTTATCTGTTCGATCTACGGCGAAGCGCACGGCGCTGAGGTGATCAAGGATAACAACTATTCTGGACAGTTCTGCCTGCACTTTACGGGTTCCAAAACGCATAATAGCGGTGAGACGCTTGATCGCCATAAGAAGGCGATTGCGGAAGCGGAAACCATTCTGACAAAGATGGGCAAGAAGCTGCAAAAGGGAACGCCCTAACTCAATAAGCCCCCCCAATCCCCTCTTTTGCAGGAGCGGCGCTGAAAATGCGCCGCTCCTGTCGGTTTTGGAAGAAAAAGACGAATACGTATTTACAACACGTGCAAATGCTGGTATAATCAAATTGTTCGGAGGTGGAGCGTATGCCGATGAAAGCGCAGGAGGCGATACGGCGGCTGAAAAGAGAAGGCTGGATTGAAGTTCGCCAAACCGGTTCACATAAACAGTTTATAAAGAATGGAAAACGAATGACCGTGCCCGATCATCGAGGAGATTTAACGCCCGGTGTAGAGAAAAACATTAAACAGATGGCCGGATGGATATAATGTTTCCGAAGGAGTGAGCAGCATGAAAAGACCCAGCGAATACACCTTTGCGGCGGTGTTTGAAAAAGAGGCGGACGGCCGATACAGCGTCAGCTTTCCGCAGTTGGAAGGATGTTTTACGGAAGGGGACACCTTCGAGGACGCGCGCCGGATGGCCGTGGATGCAATGAGCTTGCACCTGTACGGCATGGAACAGGACGGGGAAACCATCCCGAAAGCCAATCTGGAGCTTCAAGCGGAGGGAGGCCTTGTTGTGCCGATTACGGCGTGGATGACGCCGTTCAGAGATGAAATGGAGAACCGCGCGGTGAAAAAGACGCTGACCATTCCGGCGTGGCTTAACGACGCGGCGGAAAGGCATGGCGTGAATTACAGCCAGATTCTGCAAAGCGCGCTGAAGGACTATCTGGGCGTGTATCATCCTTGAATTTTGGCTTGACAATCCCCGCGTTTCTGACTATAATAAACCCGATATGCAAAGGCGATGACGTGCAAAGAGCCGAAGCGAATCATGCGGAAAGCGAGCCGGGGAGGGTGCAAGCCCGGTGCGCAGGCGATTCGGCAGCCCTGCAACGAGTTCCCGGCGAGGAGCCGGGCGTTTGACCTGCGTTACGGGTTGCAAGAGGGCGCGCTTGCCCGTTTGGGCGCGCGTCAACCGGAGTGGTACCGCGAATCAACGTCTGTTCGTCCCCGGACGGCAGGCGTTTTCATTTACCCAAAAAACGGGTATCACCTGAAATAAAGGAGAGAAACAACCATGAAGAAGATGACTTCCGGCGAATTGCGCAGCATGTGGCTCAATTTCTTCAAGAGCAAGGGCCATGCCGTGATTCCCAGCGCCTCCGTGATTCCGGAGAACGACCCGACCGTTCTGTTCACCACCGCGGGCATGCACCCGCTCGTCCCGTATCTGCTGGGCAGCAAGCACCCGGCCGGCACCCGCCTGACCGACGTGCAGAAGTGCATCCGTACCGGCGATATCGACGAGGTGGGCGATGCGTCCCACCTGACGTTCTTCGAGATGCTGGGCAACTGGTCGCTGGGCGATTATTTCAAGAAGGAAATGATCGCCTGGAGCTGGGAGTTCCTGACCAGCCCGGAGTACCTCGGCCTTGACAAGGACAAGCTGGCGTTCACCGTCTTCGAGGGCGAGGGCGACATCCCGCGCGACGAGGAAGCTGCCAACTATTGGATGGAAAACGGCGTGAAGAAGGAGAATATCTACTTCCTCCCGCGCGAGCACAACTGGTGGGGCCCGGCGGGTCAGACCGGCCCCTGCGGCCCGGATACCGAGATGTTCATCATCAAGGATCAGCCGCCGTGCGGCCCGAACTGCTCCCCGGCGTGCTCCTGCGGCCGCTTCCTGGAGATCTGGAACGACGTGTTCATGCAGTATAACAAGACCGCCGACGGTCAGTATGTGCCGATGGCGAAGAAGAACGTCGATACCGGCATGGGTCTGGAGCGCACAGTCTGCACCCTCAACGGCTGCAAGACGGTCTACGAGACGGACGCTTTCACCGGCATCATCGCCAAGATTTCCGAGCTGTCCGGCAAGCACTATGACGACGACGAGGCGACGACCCGCGCGTTCCGCATCGTGGCCGACCACCTGCGCACCTCGACCTTCATCATGGGCGACCCGCGCGGCGTCAGCCCGAGCAACGTCGATCAGGGCTATGTGCTGCGCCGCCTGATCCGCCGCGCCGTGCGCTTTGGCATGGAGCTGGGCATGCAGGAAGGCTTCACCGCCGAGATCGGCAAGGTTGTCATCGACCAGTACGCCGAGGTCTATCCGGAGCTCAAGCAGAACGAGGCGTTCGTGCTGGAGCAGTTCAAGCTGGAGGAGACCCGCTTTGCCCGCACGCTGCGCCAGGGCGAGCGCGAGTTCGAGAAGGCCGTTTCCCGCATGGGCGAGAGCAAGGTCATCGACGGCATGGTGGCCTTCAACCTGTATGCGACCTACGGCTTCCCGATTGAGATGACCCGCGAGCTGGCGAGGGAGCAGGGCCTGACCGTGGACGAGGCGGGCTTTGAAAAGCACTTCGCCGAGCACCAGAAGAGCAGCCACGCGGGCGCCGAGCAGCGCTTCAAGGGCGGTCTGGCGGACAGCAGCGCCCAGAGCGCGCGCCTGCATACCGCGACCCACCTGCTCCACGCGGCGCTGCGCCGTGTGCTGGGCGACGAGGTCGCGCAGAAGGGCTCCAACATCACGCCGGAGCGCCTGCGTTTCGACTTCTCCTTTGGCCGCAAGGTGACCAAGGACGAGCTGGCGCAGGTGGAAGCGCTGGTCAACGAGTGGATCAAGGCGGATGTGCCGGTTGTGATGACCGAAACGACCGTCGAGGACGCGAAGAAGGAAGGCGCGATCGGCCTGTTCGAGAGCAAGTACGGCGAGCGCGTCCGCATGTACACCATGGGCGAGTATTCCAAGGAAATCTGCGGCGGCCCGCACGCGAGCCATACCGGCGAGCTGGTCAGCTTTAAGATCCTGAAGGAAGAATCCTCCTCCGCCGGCGTGCGCCGCATCAAGGCGGTCATCGGCGCGAAGCCGGAAGACTGAGCGGCCTGAACGCCTTTCGCCGCAACGCAGGCTCGATTTCCGTATATAATACTAATTCTTGTTAAAATGGCTTAATCCGCGCACCATCTTTTTCGCTCTGACTTTGCCTCGTTCCGTTCAACGTACCTCCAGTACGCCTCACTTCACTTGGCTTCGTCAGAACAAAAAATCTGATGCGCTCTGTTAAGCATTTTAACTGCGAATTAGTATAAGCCAAACGGCGCTTTCCCGAGCAAAATCGGGAAAGCGCCGTTTTAGAATGTGTCAAGAAACGGAAGACGCAGGAAACGCGGTGCCCGCTTATACCTTTTCAAACGCGATTCGTTCCGCGCCGCTGGCGATGTGAATGACGCCGCAGCGGGTGAAGCCGTTTTTCAAAATGACGTGCTGCATGATCGCGTTGTCGCGGTGGGTGTCGATGCGCAGGTGCGGGGTCGTCTGTTCGCAATAGGCGACGATCCGGCTGAGCAGGCCGTGGATCTGCCCGTCGCTGGCGACGGCGTGAATCGTGCCGTAGGGCGCATCGGAAAGCCACGCGCCCTGCTCGATGACGCGATAGGTCGGGTCTTCGCCGAGGATGAACGCGAACACGCCGTGGATTTCGCCTTCCTCGCGCAGGACATACAATTCGCGGGCGGCGATGTGCGCGGCGATGTCCGCCTCGGTCGGGCGGGTTTGACCCCATTGGTTGGGGTTGCCGTTTTGCGCCATGAAGGCGCGGGCGTGGGCGTAAAGGGCGAGAATCTGCGGCAGATCGGCGGCGGTGGCAAGTGTAATCATGGCAAAACGCTCCTTGTGCAATATGGCTTCTATGATAAGCGAGAAACGGCGAAACGTCAACGCTCCGAACCGTAAAATCGGGCGGGCGTAAAATCAGGAAGGGGAAAGGGGATCACGGCGCGGCACAGGAAAAGCCGAACGTCCGCCCCGCTTCGGCGCACGCGGCGCGGTTGAGATGCATCATATAGACGCGGCCGCGCTTCTCCACGGGGACGACCTGCGCAATCTGCCCGATGGGAAGGTGGATATTGCCGGGGTAGTCCGCGTCCGTGGAATCCATGTAGGCGCGCTCAAAATTCGGATGCGATTGGATGAACGCGGCGAGCGTTTCCGTCGTACAGGTATCCGACGAAAAGAACACGCCGCCGTTTTCGGTCTCAAAGATGAAGGAAAAGCAGCGCATCCCGTCGGAATGGCGGGTCGGCACATAGCGGAAGGACCGGAACGACGAGAAGCCCAAAGCGCCGCCGTCCTCCACAAAGGCGAATGCGTTCTCCTGCACACCGAACAGGCGAAGAAGCGTCGCGACGTCCGCGCGATAGGCCGCGTCCTCCGGGAGAACCAGCTTGGGGATGATGTGCAGCATATAGAAGCAGTAATGGCAGAGCGAACCGAGCGAACCGCAGTGGTCGCTGTGCAGATGCGAAAGGGCGACGGTGATATCCGTCACGCCGGAAAGCGCGCCGCGCCGCAGAAGATCGGCAAAGACGCTTTCGCCGCAGTCGAGCAGCAGCAGACGGCTGCCCTCGCGGAGATAGGCCGACGTGTTGCCCGCCTCGACGTAAAAGGCCGCGCCGCGCCCCAGAAAATGAAGCTCCATGAAATCAGCCTCCGATGATTGAAGAATAGACCCATGATACCCCGGCGCGGCGGAAATGTCAAATGTCAAATGAATGTAAAAGACACGAACAAAATGCGAAAAAAAGAAATCAAAATACGGAAGCCCGATTGATTTTGCAGGCGCGATTCGGTATAATAAAACGTAGGTTTGAAACCACAACCGAACAGAAAAAGGAGCAATCGGATTATGAAGAAGATTTGTCTGCTGCTGACCTTTGTTTTCGTCATGCTGCTGGGTGTTTCCGCGCTGGCGGACATGGATGTGAAGGAGCTGACCGTTCAGTTCGTGCCGACCAACACCGAAACCGCCGACGCGACGACCGCGGAGTTTTCCGCGTACATGACCGAGCTGATGGGCATTCCGGTGAAGATGACCGTCGCGACCAGCTACAACGCCATCGTCGAGGCCATGGAGTCCGGCACGGTGGACGTGGGCATCATGCCGCCGGCGACCTATGCGCAGGCGCGCGAGATGGGCGTGGCGAAGGCCATCCTCTCCACGACGCTCAACGATTACGACGAGAACGAGCAGCTGATGCCGGGCGTTCCGGTTGGCAGCTTCAAGGCTGAGGTGCTCGTGCGCGCCGATTCCGGTATCACCGGCTATGAGGGTCTGGCGGGCAAGACGATTGCCTACCTCGGCGCTTCCAGCGCTTCCGGCTACATCTACCCGGTCGCCGAGATGAAGATGGCGGGCATTGACACCGATTCCTGCACGTGGGTGAACATCACCTCGATCCCGAGCGCGATTCTGGCCGTCATCAACGGTCAGGTGGACGCCTGCTTTGTGTTCGAGGGCGCGCGCTTCGTGTTCTCCAGCGCCGTGCTGGATGAGAACGGCAATCCGTATGATCTGTACAGCCTGCTCTCCGTCGCGAAGCTCTCCGACGGCGACATCCCCAACGACGCGATTGCGGTCAACACCCGCCTTTCCGACAACGACGCGCAGATCGTGAAGGAAGCGTTCCTCAAGATGGCTTCCGACGAAAAGGGCCTTGAGATCATGGGTGCGTGGAACCACAGCGGCTATATCGAGGCGAACGAGGCCGATTACGATACCATCGCGCAGTACATCGAGCTGGCGACGGAGTAACCGCAAATTGAAAACGGCATAAAGAAGGGGGTATTCTTTCCTCTGAACGGGGGAGGAATACCGCTTTCTGCTGTTTAAGAAAAAGCGCCGAACAACGAAAAAGACCAATCGGAAGCGAGTGGAAAACAACATGATTACGTTTGACCATGTATCTAAAACCTATCCAAACGGCGTGAAGGGGCTCGTCGATATCAATCTGACGATTCCGGATGGGGAATACGTCTCCATCATCGGCCTGTCCGGCGCGGGCAAGAGCACGCTGCTGCGCGCCATCAACCGTTTGAACGACGTGACCGAGGGCGTCGTCTCGATTGACGGGCAATCGATTACCGGAGCGAATAAGCGCGAATTAAAGCGGATTCGCCGCAAGATTGGTTTGATCTCCCAACAGTTCAATCTGGTCAAGCGCCTGACCGTCCAGAAGAATGTGCTTTCCGGCAAGCTGGGGTATTATTCCACCTTCAAGAGCGTGTTCGGCCTGTTTTCAAGAGAGGATTATGCCCTTTGCCGGAGCGTGCTGGAAAAGGTGAATCTGGCGGACAAGGCGCACGATCGCTGCGACAACCTTTCCGGCGGCCAGCAGCAGCGCGTTTCGATTGCCAGAACGCTGTTTCAGGAGGCCAATATCATTTTGGCCGACGAACCGGTAGCTTCGCTCGATCCGGTGACGTCGCAGGAAATCCTCACGGAGCTGAAAACCATCAACCGCACGATGGGCAAGACGGTCGTGGTCAACATTCATTCCATCGCGCTGACGCGGCAGTTCTCCGACCGCATTATCGCCCTGCAGGATGGCAGGCTTGTCTTTGACGGCACGCCGGCGGAACTGACCGACGACGTGCTGCGCATGGTCTACAAGGGGGATTCGTTCCTCAAGGAAGAGGCGCGCCATGAAAATTAAAGATACCGTTCATTTTGAGTGGTACAAGCATCTGTTCATCGCGCTGCTTCTGCTGGCGTTTTTGTACGCGAGCATCGTCAGCACCGATGCGAATTTCGAGCAGCTGGCCGGAAACATCGGTCAGGTGGGCGTATTCCTCAAAAAGCTGGCCCATCCGCAGTTTTCCTATCTGCCCAAGCTGGTCGATCCGATGGTCAAGACGCTCAAGATGTCTGCGCTGGGCACCGCGCTGGGGATTCTGCTGGCGATTCCGTTTGCATTTCTGGCCACGACGGTGGTGACGGACAACCGGATCATCACCGGCGTGTGCCGCTTCTTTCTGAATGTCATCCGCACGATTCCGAATCTGCTGCTCGCGTCCCTGCTGGTGGCGATTGTGGGCATCGGCGAGGCGACGGGCGTGCTGACGATTGCGATTTTCACGTTCGGCATGGCGTCGCAGCTGATTTTTGAGTCCATTGAGACCATCGACCTAAGCCCGGTCGAGGCTGCGACGGCGGTTGGCGCCAACAAGCTCAAGGTTGCGGTTTGGGCAATCTGGCCGCAGATCACATCCAGCGTGGTCAGCTACACGTTTTATGCGTTTGAGCTGAATGTGCGCGCCTCCACGGTGCTGGGGTATGTCGGCGCGGGCGGCATCGGCGTGAAGCTCAACGAGGCGCTGGGGCTGTTCAAATACGAGCGGGTGTCGATCATCATTCTGTTTATTTTTGCGGTGGTTGTGTTGGTTGACGCGCTTTCCGAAGCGATTCGCAGGAGGCTGAAATGAAGATGAGGCTTTCTGATTCGATCAAAAAATGGGCGATTGCCGCCGCGGCGGCCGCGCTGCTGGTTTGGTGTGCGGCGGATATCGACTGGAGCACGCTGAATTATTTTTCGTGGGGCACGTTCAGGGCGACAATCGCCAACCTCTGCAAGCCGGATTTCGCCGCGTTTTATACCGGGAGCTCGGAGGATATCTTCCACCTGATGCTGCTGACGGTGGGCATCGGTTTCTTTGGCACGACCATCGGCACGGTTCTGGCCGTTCCGTTTACGCTTCTGGCTTCCCGCAGCCTGTGGAAAAACCCGGTCGTGCCGCGCGTGGGCAAATTTGTGCTCGACGTGCTGCGCGCGTTCCCGGAGCTGGTGTACGCGATCATTTTCATCAAGGTGGTCGGGCCGGGTGCGTTCGCGGGCGTGCTGGCCATCGGCGTGCACCAGATCGGCATGCTGGGCAAGCTCTTCACCGAGGAGATGGAGCGCATGGATGAAACGCCGGTGGAAGCCTGCCACGCGGTCGGCGCGAACGGGGTGCAGACGATGTTCTATGCCCGCCTGCCGCAGCTCATGCCGATTTACGCCTCGCTGGTGCTCAACCATTTCGAAATCGCGGTGCGCAGCGCTTCGACGCTCGGCCTTGTCGGCGCGGGCGGCATCGGCGCGACGCTGATCTTCGCGATTCAGGCCTGCCGCTGGTCGCGCGTGGGCATCATCCTGCTGACGGTCATCGCGACGGTTTTCCTGCTGGATATGCTGACCGGCTGGGTGAGAAAGAAACTCCGATAAGGAAATGAACCGAATATCCGCGCCGACTGTGCTGAAAAACGCCGTCGGCGCGCGTTTTTTGGCGCGCGAAAAAAGGATTTTTTTGAGTTCAAAGCGAACATTATATCTGTTGCCCCTTTTTGGGCGCATATTTCACGATGAAGCGAGGAAGAAAAATGGTAACTCGTTCAGACAGACTGGATCATGTCCATTCCGATATCCGCGGCCCGCTGTATCAGGAGGCGCTGCGCATGGAATCCGAGGGCATTAACGTCCTCAAGCTCAATACGGGCAACCCCGGCCGGTTCGGCTTCAAGCTGCCCAACAGCGTGCGTCAGGCGCTGGCGCTGCATATCGACGAGGCCGTTCCGTATTGCGACGTGCGCGGCATGGCGGCGGCGCGAAACGTCATCTGCACCTATCACATCGGGCGCGGGCTGCAGGGCATCATGCCCAACGACGTGTTCATCTGCAACGGCGTGAGCGAGGCGGCGAGCATGCTGCTCAACGCGCTGATCGGCACGGGCGACGAGATCCTGCTGCCGTCGCCGTGCTATTCCCTGTGGAGCAACAACGCCTATCTGTGCGGCGGCAAGCCGGTCTTCTATCGCTGCGACCCGGCGAACGAATGGAACCCGGATATCGAGGATATCAAGAGCAAAATCACCGACCGCACCAAGGCAATTCTGGTCATCAACCCGAACAACCCGACCGGCGCGGTTTACGGCAAGGAGGTGCTGCTGGCGATTGCGGAAATCGCGCGTCAGCATCATCTGGTGATCCTGGCGGATGAAATCTACGACCGTCTGGTGATGGACGGCCTGCGCCACGAATCCATCGGCGCGCTCGCACCCGACCTGCCCTGCGTGACGTTCAACGGCCTTTCCAAGAGCCACATCATCTGCGGCTTCCGCTGCGGCTGGATGGTGTTCTCCGGCCCGAAGGGCGAGCTGGACGCGGTGAAGGACGGCGTGATGCAGCTCGCCTCCATGCGCCTGTGCGGCAACGCGCTGACGCAGCTGGTCATCCCCGCGGCGCTGGTGGACAGCGAGAGCACGCACGAGATGCTCGTGCCGGGCGGCCGTCTCTTCGAGCAGCGCAAGGCGACGCTCGAAGCGCTGGATAAGATCGACGGCGTGGATTATGTGACCAACCATGCGGCGTTCTACCTGTTCCCGCGGCTGGACAAGAGCAAGTTTGATTTTGAGGATGCGCACGACTTCGCGATGAAGTTCCTGCATGAGCAGCATGTGCTCGTCATCCCCGGCGGCGGGTTTGACTGGCACGAGGATCTGCGCTTCCGCATCGTCATGCTGCCCGAGCCGGAGACGCTCACCAAGGCGATGAGCGATATGGCGTATTTCCTCAAGCAGCATCGAATCTGATTTTACGCATCGTTTGCGCATAGGGAAGGGACTGTCAGAAAAAACTGACAGTCCCTTCAGACTGCAGACAAAAAGCTATTTTCCCCCGAAGGGGGAGAATAGCCCTTTCCTCAAATGAAAGAATAGCTGAATTTCTTGATTTTGCTATTCAATCCAAGTTTGCTTATGTGAGCAAGCCGAAGGGACTGTCAGGCTAAGCCCGACAGTCCCTTTTGATGTGGCGCAGAAAATGAGCAGGCGCGTTTATTTCGTTGCCAGCAGGTCGCGGTAATACGCGGCCTTCTCTTCCTCGGTGCGCATGTTGGCGAGGTACATCATATCCGCCATGGCGCCGGAAAGCGCCTTCGGGATGCGCTGCACCATCTTGATGCGGTCGCCGTATTTGGCCATGATCGCGGCGTGATCCATCGCGAAATTCTTGCCGTCGCGACGGCCGCAGAAGCAGCAATAGAAGTGCTCGCGCCCCTCGCTGCTGACGGTGCTGCGGTCATAGGCGACCATATCCGCCCAGATTTTATACACGTCGGTGGAGTTGGCGAAGTTGAACATATCCGCGCTGAAGCCGCCGGAGGGGCGCATGTTGACCTCCAGACCGAGGATGTCGCCCTTTTTGCCCAGCGCGGGCTGGTCCGCGTTGAGCACGAAGAATTCCAGATGCACAAAGCGGCTCTTCACGCCGAAGGCGGCGACGGTGCGGCGGCCGACGTCGCGCATGGCGTCCGGCAGGGTCTTCTCGATGTAATAGCAGGAGTTGCCGTTGGTGTTGACGATATCCATGATGGAATCCATGGTGACGTTGCCGGTTTCGAACAGCGGCTCGCCCTTGGAATTGATGATCGCGTCATACGAGTGCACCGTGCCGTTGACGAATTCCTCCATGATGTAGATGGTTTCGTCCTTCGTGGCGAAGAAATAATTCAGCTCGTCGTCGCTGCTGAGCTTGTAGGTGTGGGACGCGCCCACGCCGTTATCCGGCTTGACGATGACGGGGTAGCCGACCTCGCGGACGAAATCCTTGCAGCCGGTGTAATCGCGCACGATGTGCCAGCGCGCGGTCTTGACGCCCGCCTTGGCGTAATTGGCCTTCATCGCCGATTTATACTTGACCGGCTGCATATCCTCGGTGTGGAAGCCGGTGGTGATGTTGAAGGCGGTGCGCAGCATCGCGTCGCGCTCGAGCCAGTATTCGTTGTTGCTTTCCAGCCAGTCGATCCTGCCGTGCTTGTAGGTCAAAAACGCGACGGCGCGGAAAACCTCGTCGTAATTTTCGAGCGAGGAGACTTTGTAATATTCGTTCAGCGAGCCGCGCAGCTCCGGCATGAGCTGGTCATACGGGCAATCGCCGATGCCGAGGACGTTCATGCCGTTCTTTTTCAGCTCGGCGCAGAATTTCCAGTAGTTCGTCGGGAAATTCGGGGAGATAAAGATAAAGTTTTTCATGGAAACGCTCCTTTTGGTCAGCATGAAGATGATTGATAAATACAGATTTAAGCGGTTTGGTGTCATCCGACTCCTTCAGTCACGCCTTCCGGCGTGCCAGCTCCCTCAAGGAGGGAGCTCATTTATCAGGTCATTTTCCGTCTAAGCAATAAGTTGCGCCGTACCCGTAGGGGCGCGCCCGTTACCGGAATTTGTGCATCATTTCGGATTTGCTCATTTACTGTATCGCTTAAAACAGGCGGATGCGCGGCGTATCCCCTGCGTTATCGTTTGCCGAGCAGGAAGGGCAGGTAATACTCGACCTGCTTATACCACCAGCCCCAGTCGTGATCGACGTCGTAGCCCCAGAAATCCACCCATGCGTGAATCCCCTTCGCGTCGAGCACGCCCTTGATGCGCGAGGTGCTCTCCTTGAGCACGTCCTCCCACGCGCCCTGACCGACGCAGAGGATGATTTTCCGCTCGTTGTACATGCGGATATACGGGTGATCCGGCGACATGCCGGAGAGGTAGTGATACGGCGAATTGCGGTAGACGAGGTCATCCATGTAATCGCCGAAGGAATCGAAGGAATCATACACGCCGGAGAGCGCCAGCACGCTGTCAAACAGATCCGGGCGGCGGAAGAACAGGTTCGCCGCGTGCATCGCGCCCATCGAGCAGCCGAACGGCATGATCGGCATCTGACACCAGTTGCGCTCGCCCGCGAGGTGGCGAATCTGCGGCACCATCTCATCGACGATGTAGTTGAACCAGCGCTCGTGCTGTTCGATGCGCTGGCGCGGGTCGCCGCCGTGATCCGCCCACGTTTCGTTGTCGATGGTATCGATGGAGAACACCATGATTTCGCCCGCGTCGATATACGGGCGGAACACGTCGTCCATGTGGAAATTTTCGAAATCATAGAAACGCCCTGCCTGACAGGGAATGAACAGCACCGGCTTGCCGCGATGACCGTAGACCTTGAACTCCATTTCGCGGTTCAGGTTGTAGGAATAGCCTTTGTAATAACGAACTTCCATGGGTTGATTCTCCTTATCCATTCGTGGGGATACGCGCCCGCCGCGTTATACTAATTCTTGTTAAAATGGCTTAATCCG
>OHZB01000213.1_pt1 | contig 17791 bp, 17 predicted proteins | sample 1580351 | NCBI WGS metagenome assembly OHZB01 (sample SAMEA3882512, study PRJEB24775) | human gut metagenome | biome: human-associated habitat; feature: intestine environment; material: feces | place: Netherlands | collected 2009/2010 | reverse complement strand
CAGGACCGCCAGAGTGTATCTTACTGGAAAGATGCCTGGAGAAGATTAAAGAAGAATGTTGTGGCGATGGTCGCACTTGGAGTTATTATATTCCTGTTTCTGTTTGCGTTCGTCGGACCACTTCTGATCCCATATGGATATGATGAATTTAACGATGGCGCTGAGAACCTGTTTCCATATCATTACACACTGGAAGACCAGCAGCGTGTAGATGAAGAGATTGCATCCAGAACTCAGAGTGAGGTTGTTGATGTTGATTCAATGATCGAGCAGGCTAAGGCAGAGGCGGAAGCCAAAGGTGAGAAGTTTACAAAAAAAGATGAAGCAATCCTTCGCGCAAAAGCAAAAACAGCAGCAAAGAATGATACAGCGAGTGAGTCTGAAGAGAGCACAGACCCAGATACAGTCCGCAAGGAACTGGGAATTAAGAAACATATCTTCGGATATTCAAAGAAAGAACTTGAGCGTAAAGCAGCCGGCGAGAAAGTTTTCCCACATGTCTTTGGAACAGATATGTACGGACGTGATATTCTTGTCCGTGTTATGTATGGTGCACGAGTTTCTATGTCAGTTGGTGTATTTGCCGCACTTCTCGTACTGATCATTGGTGCTTTATATGGTGCGATCTCCGGTTACTGTGGCGGTAAGGTCGATGCAGTGATGCAGCGTATCGTAGAGCTGATCTATGCAGTTCCTGAAATGCTGGTCGTACTTCTGATCGCAACTGCACTGAAACCAATCCTGACAGAATATATCAACTCCCCGGGCGGCGGTCCGCTGAAGTCCTTTGCCAATGTACTTGGTCCGAACCTTATCTCCATGTTCATTGCCTTCGGTCTTCTGTACTGGGTAACTATGAGCCGTATCATCCGTGGACAGGTACTTCAGCTGAAACAGCAGGAATATGTAACAGCAGCCAGAGCACTCGGTGCTTCAGGCGGACGTATCATCCGTCGTCATCTGCTTCCGAACTGTATCGGACAGATCGTTGTTACTACCTGCCTGCAGATACCGTCTGCAATTTTCCTGGAATCCTTCTTATCCTACCTTGGAGTTGGTGTTTCTGCACCTCTTCCAAGCCTTGGATCCATGGCAACAGACGCACTTAGCGGTATGTACACTTATACTTACAGACTGATCGTACCTTCCGTGATCCTGAGCATTATGATCCTTGCATTCAACCTGTTTGGCGATGGACTTCGCGATGCTCTTGATCCGAAGCTGAAGAAATAAGAGAGGAGGAGAACAATGTCTGAACAGAAAAATAAATTGCTGGAAGTAAAAGACCTGAAAGTCTCCTTCTTTACCCCGGCCGGCGAGGTAAAAGCCGTTGGCGGTATCTCCTATGACCTTGATTATGGCGAAGTTATGGGAGTTGTTGGAGAATCTGGTTCTGGAAAGAGCCAGGAGGCATATTCTATTATGGGGCTTCTTCAGTCCCCAGGTAAAGTTATCGGAGGCTCCATTACCTTCGAGGGAAAAGATGTCCTTTCTTTTTCCAAGGAAGAGATGACTGCGTTCCGCGGAAACAAAGTAGCTATGATTTTCCAGAATCCCATGACCTGTCTGAATCCGGTTTACACCATCGGAAATCAGCTTGTGGAAGCTCTTCGTGCCCATGATAAGAAAATCAGCAAAGAAGAAGCCCAGAAACGTGCCATGGAAATGATGGAACTGGTTGGAATCAATAATGTGGAGAAGCGTATGAAACAGTATCCACACGAGTTTTCCGGCGGTATGCGACAGCGTGTCATGATCGCTATGGGACTGATCTGCCATCCGCAGCTTCTGATCGCAGATGAGCCGACCACAGCCCTTGATGTTACCATTCAGGCACAGATCCTTGACTTGATGAAGGATCTTCAGAAAAAGACCGGAATGGGAATCATTTTCATCACACACAACCTTGGTGTTGTGGCAGATATCTGTGACAAGGTATCCGTTATGTATGCAGGTAAAATTGTGGAGCAGGGACCTGTAGATGACATTTTCTACGAGCCTGCACATCCATATACAAAGGGTCTTCTTCGTTCCATGCCCCGTGTTGATGCCGAGAGCTATGAAAGACTGATCCCAATCGAGGGAACCCCGGTTGATATGCTGAATCCGCCGGAAGGATGTCCGTTTGCTCCACGTTGTGAGCATTGCATGAAGATCTGTCTGAAGAAAATGCCTCCTTACGTGGAAGTGGGCGAGAAACATCGTTCCGCCTGCTGGCTTCGGGTTCAGGAGCTTATGAACAAGGAGGAGAAATAAATGGCAGAAGAAAAGAAGCTTCTTGAAATTGAGAATTTACGAAAATATTTTCCGGTAAATGGCATAAAAGGTCCGGGGGTACAGGCTGTACAGGATGTTTCCCTTTATATCAAAAAAGGTGAAACACTCGGTCTTGTAGGAGAGTCCGGATGTGGAAAGACCACACTGGGAAGAACGATTCTTCGCCTTTATGAGCCAACCGGAGGAAAGATTATTTATGATGGCGAAACCATTTACGACAATCCTCTGGATAAAGACGGCAAACCTCTTGGAAAAGCCAAAGCTGCCAAAATGCTTCCCTACAGAAGAAAAATGCAGATCATTTTCCAGGATCCGTCCGCTTCCCTGGATCCTCGAATGACAGTTGGTGAGATCATTGGAGAGGCCATTGATATCCACAAGCTTGCAGCGAGTAAGAAAGACCGCGCTGACATGATCAAAGAGCTGCTGGCGCAGGTTGGATTAAATACAGAGCATGCAAACCGTTATCCACATGAGTTTTCCGGCGGTCAGCAGCAGCGTGTTGGTATTGCCCGCGCCCTTGCAGTAAAACCGGAGTTCATCGTCTGTGACGAGCCGATTTCCGCATTGGATGTTTCTATCCAGTCACAGGTGGTAAACATGCTGGAGGACATGCAGGAGCAGATGGGTCTGACTTATCTGTTCATTGCCCATGATCTTTCCGTTGTCCGTCATATTTCCAACAGAATCGGTGTTATGTATCTTGGCTCTCTTGTTGAGTTGGGCGAGAGCTATGAGCTGAACAGACATCCGATCCATCCATATACACAGACCCTGCTTTCCGCAGTTCCGGTTCCGGATCCAAAGCTGAGCCGGACAAGAAAGCGTATTATTCTGGAAGGAGACGTGCCAAGTCCTATGAATCCGCCAAGCGGATGCCGTTTCCACACCAGATGTCCATATGCCACTGAAAAGTGCAGCCAGGTAACTCCTGTGTTCAGAGAGCATGAGCCGGGCCACTGGGCAGCCTGCCATTTGCTGGACAAATAAAGGAAGTTTAGGTATTTCGTTCTTCTTCACGGAAGAGCTGATGAATACAAGCGTCGATTCTCATCTCTCATGCGGCGCAAAAAAGCATAAAGGAGGAAATGTAATGAGAAGAAAATTTATGTCTATGGCACTGACTGCAGCTATGGTATTAAGCATGGCAGCAACTCCTGTATTCGCCGAGGATACAGCATCTGACGAAGGATTCAACCTGAACCTTTGTATCGCATCTGAACCACAGACAATTGACCCTGCACTGAACTCTGCAGTTGATGGAGCTATCATGTGCAACCATATGTTCGAAGGTCTGGCTAAATGGGTAAATGATGGTGAAGGAAATGCTGTCACAGCTCCTGGACAGGCTGAGTCCTGGGAAAAGGCCGAGAACGAAGATGGTACAGTTACTTACACAGTTAAACTTCGTGACGGTATCAAATGGTCTGATGGACAGGCTGTAACAGCTGGTGACTTCGTTTATGCATGGCAGCGTCTTGCAAATCCTGAGACAGCAGCAGATTACTGCTACATGATCGATATGGTAAAAGGATATGACGCAGTTGCTGACGGAAGTGCGGATCCAAGCACTCTTGGAATTACAGCAGTTGATGATCAGACTCTTCAGATCGATCTTACCTATGACTGCCCGTATTTCGAAGAAATCATGGCATTCCCGGCAACCTTCCCGGTTCGTCAGGATATGGTAGAGAGCAGTGACAACTGGACATTTGATCCAAGCACATACATTGGCAATGGACCATACAAAATGACAGAGTGGTCTCACAATGCTTACATCTCCATGGAGAAAAACGAGAACTACTATGACTATGAGAATCTTGGACCGGATACCATCAAGTTTACACTTCTTGATGACAACAACGCAATGCTCAAAGGTTACAACAACGGAGAGCTTGATTTCATCGAGAACCTTCCTGTAGACGAGATCCCGACCTACCTTGCTTCTGGCGAGCTTGAGATTGGTGACTATCTTGGAACCTACTATGTATGCTTCAACACAGAGGACGAAGTTTTCTCTGACCCTAACATCCGTAAAGCATTCTCACTTGTAATCGACCGTAACTACATCGTAGAGAACGTTTCTCAGGCTGGTGAGGTTCCGGCTGACGGATATGTACCGAACGGTGTAAATGATGCAGCTGGTGCTGGTAGTGATGACTTCCGTACAGTAGGCGGTTCTTACTACAGCATTTCCGATGAGGATTATGAGGCTAACTGCGAAGAGGCCCGTCAGCTTCTTGCAGACGCTGGTTATCCGAACGGCGAAGGCTTCCCGACTGTAGAGTATCTGTACAACACAGCTGATAACCACAAGAAGATCGGTGAGGCTCTTCAGAACATGTGGCAGACAGAGCTTGGTGTAACTGTTAACCTGAACAACCAGGATTGGAACGTATTCCTTCAGAACAGAAAAGATGGTAACTTCCAGATCGCCCGTAACGGCTGGATCGCAGACTACAACGATCCTTGCTCATTCCTGGATATGTGGTACACAGACGGCGGTAACAACGACGCTCAGTACTCTAACCCAGACTATGATGCAGCTATCGATGCAGCAAAAGCTACTTCTGATCCGGAAGAGCGTATGAAAGCATTCCACGAAGCTGAGGATATCCTCATTGGACAGGACAGCGTACTTGCTCCAATCTACTTCTATACACAGCCATATATGCTCAATCCAGACATTGACGGCATGTACTACACACCACTTGGATACTTCTTCTTCGGTTATACAAGTAAGAAATAATCAAGTTAAAAGAATATAAGTCTTTTGGTATTACTTAAATGTGATGCAGAAGAAAATGACAGGCATTCGGAATTTTTCCGGGTGCCTGTTTTTTTGAGCAGCAACGAAAGCAGGATAAAATTTGCGAAGCTGTTTTATTCTGTTGACCGATTATGCATGATAGCGGTATAATAAGCAGATAATGGTTATTGAACCAGACAGGAGGAACATATGATGAGAGCCAGCGGTATTTTATTGCCTATATCCAGTATCCCTTCCAACTATGGAATCGGATGTTTTTCTAAAGAAGCTTACGCTTTTGTAGATCAGCTTGCAGAAGCGGGTCAGAAATACTGGCAGATCCTGCCACTTGGACCTACCGGATACGGGGATTCCCCTTACCAGTCTTTTTCCACATTTGCAGGAAATCCTTATTTCATTGATCTGGAGGAATTGATCCAGAGAGACCTTCTCACAGCAGCAGAATGTGCAGAATGTGACTGGGGCGGCAGCAAAAGCTATGTGGACTATGAGAAGGTTTATCTTTCCAGATTTTCCCTTCTTCGGAAGGCTTACAGACGTTTTTACCAGATGGATGGGAAAGAAAAGGAGCTTCAGCTGATCCGTGAGGAGATGGAAGCCTTTGAGAAAGAGCAGGGCTTCTGGCTTGCAGATTATTGTCTTTATATGGCAATAAAGGACAGCCTGGAGGGAATTTCCTGGAATCAGTGGCCGGAGGACTTAAAGACACGTAAGCCGGAGGCACTTGCTAAGGCAAGAGAGGAGCTGAAGGAAGATATCAGCTTCTATGCCTTTCAGCAGTTCTGGTTCTACCGCCAGTGGAACCGGCTGAAGAAATATGCAAATGACAGAGGTATTAAGATCATCGGTGATCTTCCTATCTATGTGGCTTTTGATGGCGCAGATGCATGGGCGAACCCGGATCTGTTCCAGTTTGATGAGGAGGCTACACCGGTAGCAGTGGCAGGATGTCCTCCAGACGCTTTTTCTGCAACCGGTCAGCTGTGGGGAAATCCGCTTTATAATTGGGAATATCACAGAAAAACAGGCTATAACTGGTGGATTCTTCGTATGACTCACTGTATGAAGCTGTACGACAAGGTCCGGATCGATCATTTCCGCGGTTTTGACGAGTACTGGTCAGTTCCCTATGGAGATAAGACCGCTGAGAACGGAAAGTGGGAAAAAGGTCCTGGAATAGAATTGTTCGAGGTTCTGGAGGAGAAAATTAAGGATCTGGATGTGATCGCAGAGGATCTGGGATTTCTTACAGACAGTGTCAGGGAGCTTCTGGCAGAATCCGGATATCCGGGTATGAAGGTGCTTCAGTTTGCCTTTGATGAAAGCGGCGAGAGCGTATATCTTCCTTTCCGATATGACAAAAACTGCATTGTATACACTGGAACCCACGACAATGAGACTACGAAGGGCTGGCTTGGGAACCTTACCCAGTCAAACAGAGCCTACGTGAACCAGTACACAGCCTGTGAGGAGAAAGACACAGATGAATGTGTATGGGGGCTTATCCGGGCGGCACAGTCCTCAGTAGCAGAAGTGTGCGTAGTACCTTTGCAGGATTATCTCTGTCTTGGAAATGAAGCGAGAATGAATACGCCTTCTACTTTGGGAGACAACTGGAAATGGCGTCTTACAAGAGGTCAGCTTACGGATGAGATCATTCACAGAATTAACGCCATGACCAGATTATACGGACGAATCCAGGAGAATAAGAAGTAAGATGAAGAGACTGATCAGATTTTTGAAGGGCTATGAGAAAGAAAGTTTTCTGGCTCCTTTGTTCAAAATGCTGGAGGCCACCTTTGAGCTGATCGTGCCTCTGGTTGTTGCCAGAATCATGGATATCGGCATTAAGAATCAGGACAATGTCTATATCTGGCACCAGTGTGTGATCATGGTACTGCTTGGAGTGATCGGCCTTGCATGTTCTCTGATTGCACAGTATTTTTCTGCAAAGGCAGCCATGGGATTCAGCACTGCCCTTCGCAAGGAGCTTTTTTTCCATATCAGCAGGCTTTCCTACAGAGAACTGGATATGCTTGGAACTCCTACCCTTGTGACAAGGATCACCAATGATGTGAATCAGGCACAGACTGGTGTGAACATGGTACTTCGTCTGTTCCTTCGTTCTCCTTTTATTGTTGTGGGTGCAGTGATCATGTCCTTTACCATTGATGTGAAGATTGGCCTGATCTTCCTGATTGCGGTTCCGGTGATCTCCATTGTAATTTACGGAATTATGCGCACAACAGTGCCAATTTACAAAAAGGCTCAGTCCTTCCTGGACAGAATTTCCCTGATCACCAGAGAGAATCATGTGGGTGCCAGAGTGGTAAGGGCTTTTGGAAGACAGCAGGAAGAATATAAAGAATTTTCAGAAGTAAACGACGATTACACCAATGTGCAGGTAAGAGCGGGAAAAATTTCCGCACTTCTGAATCCTGCCACTACGGTTATCATGAACTTTGCCATTATCGGAATCCTCTGGTATGGAAGCAAGGAAGTGTCTGTGGGTATTCTTACACAGGGGGAAGTGGTTGCCCTTGTAAACTATATGAACCAGATCCTGATCGCACTGATCGCTCTTGCAAACCTGATCGTGGCAGTGACAAAGGCTATGGCTTCCGGTGTGCGTCTGAATGAGGTGCTGGATACACAGCCGTCTCTCACGGATCAGGGCAATAGTGTTCAGAAAGAAAATGCAGGCGCTGCAAGAGTTGTTTTTGAAGATGTGAGCTTTACCTATGCAGGCAGCAAGGAGCCGGCACTTTCCCATATTTCCTTTACGGCAAAACCAGGTGAGACCATCGGTATCATCGGTGGTACCGGATGTGGTAAATCCACTCTGGTCAATCTGATTCCACGTTTCTATGACGTAACTTCTGGTAATGTGGTAATTGATGGAAATAATGTAAAAGAATATCCATTTTCACAGCTTCGTAAAAAGGTGGGGATGGTACCACAACAGGCAGTTCTGTTTAAAGGAACCATCCGTGACAATATGAAATGGGGGAAAGAGGACGCTTCAGAAGAGGAAATCCAGCGGGCTCTTTCCATTGCGCAGGCAAGTGATTTTGTAAAAAGTAAGCCGGAGGGCTTAAATACCATGGTAAGTCAGGGCGGCGCCAATCTTTCCGGCGGACAGCGCCAGCGTCTTACCATAGCAAGAGCACTGGTGGGAGATCCGGAGATCCTGATCATGGATGACAGTGCTTCTGCCCTTGACTTTGCCACAGATGCGGCTCTTCGTCATGCCATTCATGAGCAGACAAAGGGAATGACTGTGTTTATCGTTTCCCAGAGAGCAACCTCCATCAAGCAGGCAGATAAGATCCTGGTTCTGGATGATGGTGAGCTGGCTGGTGTGGGAACACACAAAGAGCTTATGGAATCCTGTGAGGTCTACAGAGAAATCTGCCTGTCACAGCTTTCCGAACAGGAGGTGAACCGCTGATGGGAAGGAATAAAGAGACTATGAAGAGGGTACTGAAATTTATCAGCCCTTACAAAGCAAAAATTATCATTATGCTTCTGACAGCGCTTGTCACCGTTGGATTTACCCTGTATACACCCATTCTGATTGGTAATGGTGTAGATAATATCGTAGGTCCGGGAAATGTAAATGTAGCCGGACTTTTAAAGGTACTTGGAACTCTGGCTGTGATCGTTGTGGGAAATGCAGTTTCCCAGTGGGTGATGAACCTTCTTACCAATCAGGTTACCTACAGCGTGGTGCAGGATGTGCGAAGCCAGGCGTTTGCCCATCTTCAGGAGGTGCCGGTATCTTATATAGATGCCAATCAGCCAGGAGATATTTTAAGCCGTATTGTTTCTGATGTCAGCCAGTTTTCAGATGGTCTCCTTATGGGCTTTACCCAGCTGTTTACCGGTGTGCTGACCATCTTTGGAACCATTGGATTTATGCTTTCCATCAGTGTGAAGATTGCAGTGATCGTCATTTTGCTTACTCCGATTTCCCTGTTTGTGGCAAGCTTTATTGCAGGCAGAACCTTCCGCATGTTCCAGGAGCAGTCCGAGAAGAGAGCGGAGATGACTTCTATTGTGGAAGAGCTTGTTGGAAATCAGAAGATCGTGCAGGCTTTTTCCTATGAGGAGAGAGCCAATGAAAGATTTGGAAAAGTAAATGAAGAGCTTCGCGTCTGCGGAATCAAAGCAATTTTCTTTTCCTCTATTACAAACCCGTCCACACGTTTTGTAAATGGTCTTGTTTACACAGCAGTTGGAATTTTTGGCGCATTTACAGTAATTAAGGGCGGTATGACTGTGGGACAGCTGACCAGCTTCCTGAACTATGCAAATCAGTATACCAAGCCGTTTAATGAGATTTCCGGCGTTATCACAGAGCTGGAGAATGCGTTGGCATGTGCAAAACGTCTCTTTGACTTTATTGACACACCGGCACAGGAGCCAGATGCGCCTGGTGCTGCAGAACTGGAGAAAGCAGACGGTCGTGTAAGCGTGGAGAATGTTTCCTTTTCTTACCGAAAAGAAGTTCCGCTTCTTACTGATATTTCCATTGACGTAAAACCCGGACAGAGGATCGCCATCGTCGGACCTACCGGATGCGGTAAGACCACTATGATCAACCTTCTTATGAGATTCTATGATGTAGATAAGGGACAGATTAAGGTAAGCGGTTATCCGGTAAGAGAGCTGACAAGAGACAGCCTGAGACGAAACTTTGGTATGGTGCTTCAGGAGACCTGGCTGAAGGCAGGAACCATCCGCGAGAACATTGCCTATGGAAAGCCGGATGCGACTTTGGAAGAGGTTATGGAGGCAGCTAAGCATGCACATGCCCATAGTTTTATCAAGCGTATGCCAAACGGCTATGACACCGTGATTTCAGAGGGCGGCGGAAATATTTCCCAGGGACAGAAGCAGCTTCTCTGCATTGCAAGGGTTATGCTGATGCACCCGGCTATGCTGATTCTGGACGAGGCCACTTCTTCCATTGATACCCGTACTGAGGTGAAGGTGCAGAAGGCTTTTGCAGAGTTGATGGAAGGAAGAACCAGCTTTATTGTAGCACATCGTCTTTCCACTATTCAGGAGGCAGATCTGATTCTGGTCATGAAGGACGGAAATATTATCGAGCAGGGCAGACATGAGGAATTGCTGGCGAAGAAGGGCTTCTATGCGAATCTGTATGAGAGTCAGTTTGCTATTTCATAAGGGGGATGAATATGGAAAATAAGAATCTGGAAGAGACTGATGTAAATGAGAAGCAGGAAGTCGGAAATGGGAAGTCTGCTATGCCTATGAGAACCTGCCTGGTTATGATTTTGGCAGGGGTTTATGTGGCTTATCTGGGTGTTTCTCTTTGCCAGAATGTAATAAATGGTGCTGAGGGCAGCAGTCCTGGCTTTATGGTTGCGGGAGTGATTTTTATTGTGCTTGGCGTGGCTTTCGTGATCAATGGAATCCGCGGCAGCATAAAGGCTGGCAAGATTCAGAAGGAGTCGAATGCAGAAAGTGAAGCACAGGCTTCTGAGACAGAAACTTCAAGGACAGTTGAATCTAAAATGGAAAGTACTTCATCCTTGAATAAGAAAATGTCTATTGCTGACCGCGCTAATCTGGTTAGCCAGTTAGGGGATGCGACAGAGGATGAAGAATAGAGAGTATTGTTTTTTGAAAAGAAATTGATATATTAGATAGTGTTAATATATGTATGAAAAATGAGTGGTGTAGTTATTTCGAGAACGATGTACTAGTTTGCAGACCGGGCGGTTACTTTTGCGTTTTATGATTATAACAGCACGAAATTACGAATACAATACTAAATATAAAAAAATAAACAGACTTCCGAATGAGTGATAATCAATCAGAAGTCTGTTTTTTTGTTGAAATACACGCTCTAGCGCCGTTTCCTGCGCCTGCGTTTCCCGCTTGGGTTATGTAGAGTGGACCAGCAGAATGCCTGCACCAACAGGATTCCCGCTGTGACTCCGATGCTGTCGATTCCCACATCACGTACAGAAGGTCCGCGGTCTGCCACAAAGGACTGGTGGTATTCATCAAAGCCTGCGAAGCCTACGCATATGGCGCCTGCCAGCAGGATCAGCCAGATACCTCTTACTCCGTAAACATAAAGTGGGAAAGAAATGGCAATGGCAAGCAGACAGTACTCTGTCATGTGAGCTGCTTTTCGCACATAAAATTCGATGGAGCTGGCAGAATAGGCGAGCTCGTCATAAGTTTTGTTTTCGTTGAGAACTTCATTCTTGGTTTCCACAATCTGGTAGCTGACTTCATAGCTTAGGGCTCCGGACACCTCCCCTGTCTGGGCTGAAAATGAATAGATCAGATACATCATCAGAATTGCAGGAAGAAAAGAAAGAGGTTTCAGTAAATGGATTAAAATTTTCTTCATGGGGTTTACTATAACACGGGAAAATAAGATTGTAAAGAAAAAGGTGATTTGACAAGGCTTTGAAAAAACAATAAAACCAGAGCAAGCAGAAGGGAGACAGGAGGGCAAAGAACTTGTTATTTACAGGAATCTATGCTAAAATTGTTGAAGTATGAAAAGCAGCGAGATACTTGGTGTGGAGAGACTCTGGCAGCCAGGTATCGTGTTGCTATAAAGAACGCACAATGGAGACCAGGAGGAAAAAGACAGGTATGAGTTTAGCTGATCATATTTTTATAGATATGTGTAAAGACGTAATTGAGAACGGAACCAGTACAGAAGGGGAGAAGGTCCGGCCGGTGTGGGAGGATGGCACTTCTGCTTATACGATCAAACGTTTTGGTGTTGTGAACCGTTATGATCTGAGAAAAGAATTTCCAGCGCTGACCCTTCGCAAGACCGCATTAAAGAGCGCTATGGATGAGATCCTCTGGATCTGGCAGAAGAAATCAAACAACATTCATGACCTTCACAGCCATATCTGGGATAGCTGGGCTGACGAGAATGGCTCCATTGGAAAAGCGTATGGTTATCAGCTGGGTGTGAAGCATCAGTACAAAGAAGGCATGATGGATCAGGTAGACCGTGTTCTTTATGATCTGAAGAATAATCCATACAGCCGTCGTATTATGACCAATATTTATGTGCATGAAGATCTTCATGAGATGAATCTTTACCCATGTGCTTACTCTATGACCTTCAATGTAACAAAGGAGCCTGGAAAGGACAAGCTGACTTTAAATGCCATTTTGAACCAGCGCTCCCAGGATATCCTGGCTGCAAATAACTGGAATGTATGCCAGTACTCCCTTCTTCTTATGATGATCGCACAATGCTGTGACATGGAAGCCGGTGAGCTGGTACATGTGATCGCGGATTGTCATATTTATGACAGACATGTTCCGGTTATCAAGGAGCTGATTTCCAGAATACCTTATCCGGCACCGATTGTGAAACTGAATCCGGATGTGAAGAATTTTTATGATTTTACCACGGATGATCTGATCGTGGAGAATTATCAGACCTGGCCTCAGATTAAAAATATTCCGATTGCCATTTAAACATGGAGTAAATGAGAAAGGGTTCCAATGCCGCATGCGTTTCAGATATGGTGAGGCTGCCGTAGCGGGCTACGGCAACCGAATTCGGGCAAAATCTCCCGCAAAGTGGGGCGTGCAGATTGCGGGAATGATTTTTCAAACACGCTCTAAGTACAGTGTAAAATATAAATCAATTTTTGAAAAGAGGGAATTCACATGCGTCAGGAAAGTTTTAAAATGGAGCGTCCGGGACTGGTGAAACCGGGAGATAAGATTCAGATCACGGAATATCAGTCCTACATGAACTACAGCTATATCATTGAGCCTGCTGTAGCCATGTCCGGCTGCTATCCGAACTCACAGAGAATCAAGGCAAAGGAAGGAACCATTGTCAGTGTGGAAAAGGCACCGCTTAGTGGGTATGTGGTGATTGCGGAATTTGAGGAATAGCTACATTTAGTCAGGGACTCCCCAAAGGGGGCCCTGACTGATTTTCACTTTTTCTGAAATTTCTCAATCACACACTCCACACTCATGCGTCTTTGTTTACATCATATTTATTTAAATATTCTCTGTAAGAAAAATCCCCGACTACTTTTCAGTAGCCGGAGCACCTTGACAATTCACATATGATTGATTTGATTCGTTTGCACGACGTTCGATCTCAGCTTTGACAGTTTCGTTCCATGGCGCCAGAAGTTCTAATTCATCATCACTCATCCAATCATCAGGCAGTTTTTCCAGCAGATAGGTAAGATAGTGATAGACGTTTACTCCATTGGCTTTTGCCATTTCTACCATTGTGTACACAATAGCGCTGGCCTGGGCTCCGTTTGGTGTGTCACAGAACAGCCAGTTTTTACGGTTATGTGCTTAAGAACATAACCGTAATTATGTGCCGAACTTAGTTATGTGCTCTTAACATATTTCAAGAAAAATGTCATAGTTAAAAGAAACTGTCGAAGAGCTGCATAAACAGTATTCACAGACTCAAGACACATGCTCACCTGTTGAAGAAGGTACTGATAATTCCAAATCGACCGAAGACACTGATAACCAAAAATAACCGTCATTACGATCGTTGTCACCTCCTTTCTCTCTTGGTTCGTTGTCAGTTGCAAACATCATTGACTTGTCTGCCATCTGCTGATTTGTATAACCAAATCTGGCTTGTTCCGCTTCTAAATTTCTAAACATCTCATTTCCTCCTTTCGCTTATTTGCGTTTTGCAAACTGAAATTATACTATAATTTCTATTTGCAAATTTATCAATACTTTTCTTTTCATTTTGCAAACTTTTCTGTTGACAGTTTTTTCAATATGCAACTATAATCGAATTATCAGGAGGTACCAATTATGGGTGACAATTTTAATGACAATTTAAAAGAAGCTCGCTTAAGATCTGGATTATCCCAGAAAGAAGTGGCAGAAAATATTGGCGTAGCAAAATCTACATATTCATTATATGAGAGTGGAAATAGAGAACCAAACGTAAATACAATAAAGAAAATTGCTGATTGCTTAAATGTTTCTGCTGATACTCTCCTCGGACTTAATGACGAACTTACCACTCTTGCCGCTCATTTTGATGGCAAAGAATACACCGAAGACGAATTGAATGAAATTCGCCAGTTTGCTGAATTTGTGAAAAACAAAAGGAAATAATCGGCATATCTGCCAGAATGTACATTGACAATATAATATATTTACCCAGGGAACTGTTGGGGTGTTATGTCAGCCGCCGGACACTTTTGTGAAAGGAGGCTGGTGTTGATTGTCAAGTAAAATTGACCCACTTTTACGTTTAATTCTGACCCACCTGAATTCAGAAATCACCTGATTTTCAAGTGGGTCATTTCTGTATGTAAATCTGATTTTTTACACTGTGAATTGACCCGTCAAGCGCATCAGCTGAACGGAAGTTCAGCATCCGGATCCATTACCGGATCACTCCATTCAGTATTTATGATTATGCTGTCTGAAACAGTATCATAATCCCCGCGAAGCTCCCTTAATTCTTGTTCTCGTTCTTCTTCTGAAAGACTCATCCACCATTCATACATTTCATCCTGGAAACGCATTGCGCTGACAAAGTCCATTGGGCATCCGTTTTCGCTATAAATATAGTCTCCGTTATCATAGGGGCTTCGTCCACTGGCTACCCATTTTTCTAATTCACGTAACTCATCTTTCGACATGGTTATTTCTTTTTTGTATTGTTTTAACTGTTCCTGCAGGAATTCTCTGTGCTCCGCAGGCACATTTTTTCTAAATCTCATATCTGCCTCCTAATTAATGAGCACCTGATATCCGTCAGTCTGCATTGAACTTTTATCGATCAGTATTCTTTTGCCGATTGGATCCAGCAATACATACTTACTGAGTTCCAGTAACCGGTCACTGATCAGGGAATGTACCATGTTCTCCATGGCTTTTATACGGTCATTTCGATTTATAGCTCCTTCAGATCGATCAGATGTTTCGATTTTATTTTCACAGAGCATCTCTAAATTTAAAAATATATCATCTTCCTTACGGCTGTCTGATTCAAAACGGTCAGTATCATAGTTATATCCAAGACTCTTGTCTGCTTTCATCCTTTTCATAACACAAGTTGGATTTTTGATCTCATAACAGCTTCGCATTAGGTCATAGGCGGCTGTTTTTCCCTCTGTATTGTAAACTTCTATGATCTGCGGATATTTATCCGGTGTGATTTTTATACTCATTTCTATGCCTTCCTTTTTTAATACTCAGTTTTTGGACCTTTGACACGATAGCTGTCACCCGTTATACTTATGACATGGCAATGATGGACCAGGCGGTCAAGGATCGCTGCAGCGGCCAGCTTGCCGGTGAATAGTTCATCCCATCTGCCCATGGGCAGGTTTGTGGTGATAATGAGGGAGCTTTTTTCATATCTTTGGCGAATGATCTGAAAGAAAAGGCTCTCTCTTTCTTTATCCATTTTTAAATATGACAGTTCATCGATGATCAAAAGCGGAATCTTACTGATCTGTTTCAGAGTTTCTTTCAGATATCCTTTCTGCATATCCTCATACAGCTGATCGACCAGTTCTTTTGCATTCACAAAGAGAACCTTATATCCGGCTTCACATGCATTCCGGCCAATCCCGGTGGCGATCATACTTTTACCGACTCCCGGCGGCCCAATGATTATGATATTTTCATGGTTATCCATAAATTCAAGTCTGCCCAAAGATTGAATTTTATCCGCATCCAGGTTTGGATTGAAGCGGTAATCAATGTCAGACAGCCGTTTATCAGAGTCGAAATTAGCTGCATCTGTCAGGCGTTCAGCCTGTCGGCGTTTCTTTCCTGTTTCCTCCGCTTGTAACAGCATGATCAGGAAATCTTCATACGTCATAGACTGTTCTGAAGCTACACGTATAAGTTCCTGATATTGTTCGCGCATATCGACCAGTTTAAACTGTTTCATTCTGGCTTCTATATAAGCTGCGTTTACAGCACTTGTCTCACTAGGCATTTACCGTTCCTCCTACATTCTGTTCATAGTAATCCAGATCCCGCAAAAGTTTTGAATCATCGTCACGGTATTCTCCGGTTTTACACAGAACTTCCGGTCTCTGTTCAGATATCTCAGGAAGAGACAGCCGGCCTGCATTGTAAGCTTTGAGCAGTTCTTTAAATGACAGGATGTCCATAGAATCATGCTGTATTGCATATCCAATAAAACGATTGAGGGTATCTGTATCATAAAGTTCTTCGAGCAACATGATCTTTCTTGCGTAATGTGTGGGCTGGTCAAACTTTTTCCCGGCTGCTTCCAGATAAGCCAGACCATTGCTGTATCTGGCAGTGAATTCCCTTCGTATCTGCGGAATCGATGTTGGCGCCTTTGGTGCTACATTTTTATAGTGCTCCGAATTTGTCAGGATTTCATGCTTGTTACGTGATGCTTCCAATTTCATGACATAGTTCTTTTTTCTGTCATAAAGCTCGATTCTGAACCCATAGATGATCCTGAAATACATGGTTTTGGCTGCAAAGATATCAGGAACGCTATACTTATTTCCGCCAATGCTGATATAACAGTCAGGACTGATGATCCTGCTTTCCAATTCCTTCAGTCGATAACGACGGTCTGGCAATGGCAGCAACAGATCCCGTTCTTCCTGAAGATAATGTATGTTTGGAATTCTTTTGGTCGTTGTGTGTGTTTCATTACACCAGGACTCAACGAAATCTTTTCCACGACGATTCAGATCTTCCATTGAAGCAAAGTGGTTTCCCTTTATGAATTGTTCTTCGATATAGTTGAAGGGTCTCTCGATCTTTCCTTTCTTGCGCGGCCAGTAGCAGGGACATGCATTAAGTTCTGTTCCCAGATGTCTTGCCATAAGCAGGGCATGGGGATTATAACGGATCTCCATTTCGTTCCTTGGATTATTTTCGATGACCAATGCTGTTGGATTATCGATCAAAAGCTCCAGTGTTACTCCACCAAGATCTTCAAACAGTTCCTGAATTGCTTCATAAATGGCTGCCGCATCTGCCTTTAAAGAAAAACAGACTGCTTTCTTTCTGGATGCTGAAAGTATCATTGAAAAACAGTAAACAGTTATGATCACGCCATCAACAGGGACATTATAAGGTGACCAGTCGAACTGAGCCTGATCTCCCGGAGGGCTTTCATGCCTTACAGTAGCTTTGGAACTGATGTGGTCTTTGATATCCTCTTCAATTTTTGACAGATACCGGTAAACAGGGCCAATGCTTCCTGTATAACCTCTTGCTTTCAATTCTCTAAAAATCCGTGTTCCATTGAAAAGAAACGGTTCGCATCGCCATTCGATGATCTGTTCTTTGAAACCATCAATCTTGCTCTTATAAACTGTCCGTTTATACACCGGTGCTTCTTTTTCTTCTAAAAGACTCCTGACAGTATTTCTGGACATTCCAAGTATTTTTGCAGTTGCCCGTTTTGATCTTGTCTGTTTATAAACTCGCTGAACAGCTGCCCAATCTTGCAAATCATACACCTTCTTTCAAACCTCCTCTCTTGTATTGGTGCATACAGAGAGAAGTGTATCGTTTGCTATCAGGTGGGTCAATTCTGAGTATTAAATTTTCAAGGTACAGTGTAATCAAGACCAGTTCTACTTACTCATTGCCACTGCTGTAGGTGGGTCAATTTTCCTCGTTAAAACTGGGTCAGTTTTAAGTATAAATCAACAGTTGAACACGTCCGCAAAAACTTCTGTGTCCTCCATGTACTCTTTTGTGATG
>OHZB01000209.1_pt1 | contig 17895 bp, 10 predicted proteins | sample 1580351 | NCBI WGS metagenome assembly OHZB01 (sample SAMEA3882512, study PRJEB24775) | human gut metagenome | biome: human-associated habitat; feature: intestine environment; material: feces | place: Netherlands | collected 2009/2010 | reverse complement strand
TCTGTTTGTTTCCGCCACAGGCGGCAACAGATTCGATGTCCCTCGAAGAGGGAGGCAATGACATGAGCAAGTAAGATGTTTTTTGCTGTTATAAAAATGAGAAACGACTTTATAAATAAGCAGTGCATATATGCTTTATGGCTCCCTCTTCGAGGGAGCTGTCAGCGAAGCTGACTGAAGGAGTAAAGGCGTTCGAAGCAATAACAAAAAGGCGCTGAGCGGAAAAATCCGTTCAACGCCTTTTGTTATGCGATTGCGGTTCAAACCGGCTTGTACAGAGCCGGGCAACGCTGTGTGCCTGTACGCCGTTTGCTTAGCGCTCGACGCGGCCGGAGCCGGAGCCCTTCATCAGGCTTTCGACTTCCTTGACGGTCACGCGGTTGAAGTCGCCGGAGATGGTGTGCTTCAGGCAGGAAGCGGCCACGGCGAACTCGAGAGCCTCGGCCTGCGTGGCATAGGTGTTCAGGCCGTAGATCAGGCCGCCGCCGAAGGAGTCGCCGCCGCCCACGCGGTCAACGATATCGGTGATGGCGTACTTACGGGAGACATAGAACTCCTTGCCGTCGTAGATGCAGGCCGCCCAGTAGTTGGTATCCGCGCTCTTGGACTCGCGCAGGGTGATGGCGACCTTCTTGAGGTTCGGGTAGAGATCCATCGCGGTCTGGGCGATCTGCTTGTAGACGTCGCGATCCAGCTCGCCGCTCTCAACATCGCTCTTGGCGCTGATGCCCAGAGACTTCTGGAAGTCTTCCTCGTTGGCGATGGCGACGTCGACGTACTTGGTCAGCTCGCTCATCACTTCCTTGGCTTCCTTGCCGTACTTCCAGAGGTTCTTGCGGTAGTTGAGGTCGCAGGAAACGGTCACGCCCATCTCCTTGGCGGCCTTGACGGCGGCCAAAGAGAGATCCGCGGCAGACTGAGAGATGGCCGGGGTGATGCCGGTGATGTGGAACCAGGTCGCGCCGTCGAAGATCTTTTTCCAATCGAAGGTATCGACCGGCGCCTTGGCGATGCAGGAATCCGCACGGTCATAGACGACCTTGGACGGACGCTGGTTGGAGCCGGTCTCCAGGAAGTAGATGCCCATGCGGCCATCCATCATCTTGATGTTGGAGACGTCCACGCCGAAGCTGCGCACGTCGCGCAGGCAGGCCTCGCCGATGGCATTGTTCGGCAGGGCGGTCACGAAAGCCGCGTCCATGCCATAGTTGGCCAGAGAAACGGCCACGTTCGCCTCGCCGCCGCCGAAGGTGGCCTCGAGGGACGGGCTCTGGAAGAAGCGCTCCAGCGCGGGGCTCTTCAGACGAAGCATGATTTCACCGAGAGTAACAATACGAGCCATTGTCAATCACTCCTGAATCTTATTGATTTTGAGTGTGCGCAGGGAGAAAAAACGCGCACTATCTCAGTTTCTGAGGTTATTATACACGATGGCGGGACGCAAATCAAGTCGTCTGACCAATAAAGCGTAAAACTTGCGGAATTGAGCAGAAATAGACGGAATTTTGCGCGTTATATCGGCTGAAACGGCGCAAAGGAACAAAGAACACGCGATAAATTTCGCCACATTCCGGCCGGAGGGGACGGATGAACGGCAGGCGGCGCGCATAGGAAACAGAAGGGCGGGGAAGGGCTAAGGCAGGCGGGACGGACGCAGGAACTGTGTTTTTCCTTGCCACATAAAGGGTTTTATGCTATAATGCCCGTTGGTGCCTGACAAAAACAGGCCGAAAAGAGGGAAATCGGTGGTCATTCCGCCATCCATCATATTTGGGAGGGTTTTGAACTTATGCCTCTGCAAACCGAGTATAACAAGGATACCATCAAGGAATCCATCCTCAACAAGCTGCTGCGCTACTACGGCTGCACCATTGAGGACGCGACGCCCAAGCAGATCTACGCTGCCGTGGCGAGCACCGTGCGCGACCAGATCATGCTCAAGTGGCGCTTTGAGAAGGAAGCCCGCCGCAGCGAGAAGGCCAAGCGCCTGTATTACCTCTCCATCGAGTTTCTGACCGGCCGCTGGCTGCACAACAACCTGCTCAACCTCTGCTCCACCAAGGAATACGAGCGGGCGTTCGAGGAGCTGGGGCTGACCCTGCGGGGCGTGCTTCACGAAGAGCCGGAACCGGCGCTGGGCAACGGCGGTCTGGGCCGTCTGGCCGCGTGCTTCCTCGATTCGCTGGCGACGCTGAACCTGCCGGCGATGGGCTGCACCATCCGCTATGAATACGGTCTGTTCCGTCAGCGCATCGTGGACGGCCAGCAGGTCGAGGTGCCGGACGAGTGGCTGACCTACGGCAACGCCTGGGAGATTCCGACCCAGCGCGATGCGGTGGAAGTCTGCTTCGGCGGCCAGATGGTCGAAAACTGGGTGGGCGGCACGAATTACGTCACCCTCAAGAACACGGAAAACGTCATCGCCGTGCCGTATGATCTGCCGATCGTCGGCTATGACAGCGACGTGGTGGATCGCCTGCGCACGTGGAGCGCCGTGCTGCCGCAGAACTTCAACCTTGAAAAATTCTCCGCGGGCGATTACAACGGCTCCACGGAGGACAGCAACTCCATCGCGGCGCAGATTTCCAAGGTGCTCTATCCGGAGGACAACACCTATAACGGCAAGAAGCTGCGCCTGATGCAGGAATACTTCCTCGTCAGCGCGACGCTGCAATACGCGATCAAGGACTTCAAGCGCGTCTACGGCACGGACATGAGCCAGCTCCCGGAGAAGGTCGCTTTCCACATCAACGACACGCACCCGGCGATGGTCATCCCCGAGCTGATGCGCATCCTCGTGGACGAGGAGCGCCTGCCGTGGGAGGAGGCCGAGCGCATCACGCAGGCGACCGTGGCCTACACCAACCACACCATCATGGCCGAGGCGCTGGAGAAGTGGCCGGAGAACATGATGCGCGAGACGCTGCCGCGCATCTACTCCATCATGCAGGAGCTGAACCGCCGCCTGTGCCAGAAGCTGTTCGACGCTTTCCCCGGCCAGTGGGATCGCATCGGCCACATGGCGATTCTGGCTTACGATCAGGCGCACATGGCGAACATGTGCGTGGCGTATTCCCACGCGGTCAACGGCGTTTCCCAGCTCCACGGCGACATCCTCAAGCACACGACGTTTGCGGATTACTACGCCATCATGCCGGAGAAGTTCTACGCGATCACCAACGGCATTACGCCGCGCCGCTGGCTGATGCTGGCCAACCCGTCGCTCTCCGACCTGCTGGATGAATCCATCGGTCAGGGCTGGCGCAAGGATCTCAACGAGCTTGAAAAGCTGCTGCCGTTCGCGGACGATGCGGCCTTCGTCGAGAAGTTCGCCGCGGTCAAGAAGGCGAACAAGGAGCGCTTCAGCCGCTGGATTTACCGCCATCAGGGCCTTGAGCTCGACCCGACGATGATGTTCGACGTGCAGGTGAAGCGCCTGCACGAGTACAAGCGCCAGCTCCTCAACGCGCTGCACATCCTCGTGCTCTACAACCGCATCTGCGACGATCCGAATTACACGATGGCGCCGCGCACCTTTATCTTCGGCGCGAAGGCTGCGCCGGGCTACCGCCGCGCGAAGGAGATCATCCACTTCATTAACGTGCTCGCCGCGAAGGTCGCTTCTCACGAGCGCGCCAGCAAGATGATCCGAATTGTGTTCCTCCAGAATTACAACGTCTCCACCGCCGAGATGCTGATGCCGGCCAGCGAGGTCAGCGAGCAGCTCTCCACCGCCTCCAAGGAGGCCAGCGGCACCGGCAACATGAAGTTTATGATGAACGGCGCGGTGACCATCGGCACGCTGGACGGCGCGAACGTGGAAATCGCCGATCTGGTCGGAAATGACAACTGCTATATCTTCGGCATGCGTTCCAATGAGGTAGAGGCGCTCTACGCCGCCGGCACCTATCGTTCGCTGGATATCTACGAGACGAACGCCGAGCTGCGCCGCGCGCTGAACATGATGTTCGACGGCACCCTGACCCCTGAGAACCCGAAGATGTTCGAGGGGCTGTACCGCGCGCTGGTGTTCAGCGACAACGGCGGCATGGCCGACCCGTATCTGGTGCTCAAGGACTTCGGTTCTTACCAGCAGGCGCAGAGCCATCTGGGCGCGGATTACCTCGATCAGAAGAAGTGGACGCGCAAGGAGATCATCAACGTGGCCAAGAGCGGCGTGTTCTCCTCCGACCGCACGATCCGCGAATACAACGATCTGATCTGGCACCTCACCCCGCTGACCAAGAAGCGCTGACGTTCATACGCGCGCGAAAGCGCGTCAGCTCCCTTGAAAGAGGGACTTTGGACTGAATAAAGCGATTCTCCCCCCGAAAGGGGAGAATTGCCTTTTCCGCAAATGAAAGAATAGCTGAATTTCTTGATTTTGCGATTTTGGTCAATGGATCTTTATGTCAACAAGCCGCAGCTCCCTCGAAAGAGGGGGCTTTTTTGATTTTCTGGGAAGAAAATGGAAGGAACATGCGTTTTTATGATAGACGATGATGCTGTGTCGGGTGTGCGACATTGCACATTTTGTGAGGAAAGGCGGATGAATCTATGAAACGCATCGGAATTCTCGGACTGCTTTTGATGAGCCTGATGTTCACTTGTTGTACGGCTTGGGCGGATGGCGGCAACGCCTATGCGGTCGTGCATAATCCTGACGCCGCAGACCGGCTGAATCTGCGCGCTGCGCCGAACAAGGAAGCGGAATCGCTGGGCAAGTATTACAACGGCGTTGGGGTTCAAATTCTTGAAGAGCTGAACAACGGATGGGTTCGCGTTCGAATCGGCAATCGCGGAGTTGCCGAAGGGTATATGATGAAGGCATATCTGCAATATGACAACACGCAGGCGGTTGCGGCCGCTATGCCGACATATACCTCCGCAAGCAGCGCGTGGGAGCTTTATCAAACCCGCGATGTAAACGGAGCGTATGAAATGCATGGCTATGGCGAAACGGTGACGCTTCTGGGCTTTACGTCGAAATGGTGGCACGTTCAGATTCGGGAATATACCGGGTTTGTACCGGCTGACGGCTCGGCGCTGGATCAGCAGACGGGCAATTACTACGACGGCTATGCGACGGCGCAGGTTCACAATCCGATTTCGACGGATCGACTGAATCTGCGCGCGGAAAAAACGGCGAACAGCGCGTCGCTCGGCAAATATTACAATGGATGCACGGTTGCAATCGTACAAAAAGGGAACGACGGATGGAGCCGGGTTCGAATCGGCAATCTTGAAGGATATATGAAAAATCAGTTCCTCGATTTTAACGCGCCCAAAGACCAGCAAACCGAACTGCTGCCCAAGGTGACGATTCAAAATCCCAATGGGCAGGGCGCCAATCTGCGAAGGCAGGCTTCGACCCGCGTTAACGCGGTGGCGCTGTATCCGAACGGAACGCAGGTTCGGGTGTTGGGCATAGCGGGGGAATGGTGCCATGTGCTGATTGACGGGGAGATCGGCTTTATGATGACCCAATATCTTGTGCCGCGACTCAGCTTTGAATCGACCAGATGAGAAGGCGCTCAACATGGCGGAGATCCAAGAGACGCTTGATTGACAAAAATTCGAAATATGGGGTTGACAAATCGTCTTGCATGATTTAAGATAGAGTCAGCACCAAGCAAGCGGGAGGAAAAACCCTTATGAATGTTGTTGTTGCGAACATGTACTATTTTAGCCTGTATTATCGCGAGAATACGGGCTGTTTGCAATGCAAAGCATAAGGCGATGTCCTCGGATTGCAGCGCGGCCCTTTCATAAAAGTGAAAGGGCCGCTTCTTTTATATCCGAAACAAAGCAACAAACTGTCAAAATAAAGAAGCGAAAAAAGGAGAAGCCGCCATGATTGTCATTTTAAGACCCGGCGCACAGAAAGCGCGCGTTGAAGCCCTGATGAGCCAGATCAAACAGCAGGGCGTGGATATCCATTACAGCCAAGGCGCGACGGAAACGATTCTCGGCCTTGTCGGCGATACGACGCACGTTGACGAGGATTGGCTGCGCGCCAGCGACATCGTCGAGGATGTGCGCCGCGTTTCCGAACCGTATAAGCTGGCGAACCGCCGCTTCCATCCCAAGGATACGCATGTGAACGTCTGCGGGCGCGCGATTGGCGAGGGGACGTTCACGGTAATTGCGGGCCCCTGCTCGGTGGAAAGCCGCGAACAGCTCGTTTCCATCGCGGAGGACGTCAAGCGGAGCGGCGCAACCTGTCTGCGGGGCGGCGCGTTCAAGCCGCGCACCTCGCCGTATTCCTTTCAGGGGCTGGAGAACGAAGGGCTCAAGCTGCTGCTGGAGGTCAAGAAGGAGACCGGCCTGCCGATTGTCACCGAAATTATGAGCGAAACGCAGATAGACGATTTCGCGGATGTGGACGTGATTCAGGTCGGCGCGCGGAACATGCAGAATTTCCGGCTGCTCAAGGCGCTGGGGCAGACGAACAAACCGATTCTGCTCAAGCGCGGGCTTTCCGCGACGATTGAGGAATGGCTGATGAGCGCGGAATACGTGCTGGCGGGCGGCAACCCGAACGTCATCCTCTGCGAACGGGGTATCCGCACGTTTGAAAAGATGATTCGCAACAATCTGGATATCTCCGCCGTGCCGCTCATTAAGCAGAAGTCGCATCTCCCGGTCATCATTGACCCGTCGCACGCGGCGGGCATCGCGTGGATGGTGCAGCCGCTCGCGCGGACGGCCATCGCGGCGGGCGCGGACGGCCTGATGATCGAGGTGCACAACAACCCCAAGGCCGCGCTCTGCGACGGCGCGCAGTCACTCGACCCGGCGCAGTTCGACGCGCTGATGACCGACGTGAAGCGCCGCGTCGCGTTTGAGGAAAAGACGCTGCTGTAACGCGCAAAAAAGAGCCGTATCGTTTTGCCCAAAATCAGGAGGGCGGCGATACGGCCATTTTCTTGTCTTCAAAGGGTCGTGAATTTGGGGAAACCTCACGCGCGGCTGTGTCCTGCGGGCGCGCGCCAAAACTGGGCGGTGGATAGGCCGTCCGGCCAATCAAACATCGCGTCGGCCTGTGCCCACGTTTCGCGGGAGACTTCGGCCTCGTGCTTCTCGGCGGAGAGCCTGCGCGCCAGGGTGACGAAGGGCACGAGAAAATCGAAATTGCGCTGCTGCTGCAGACAGGTGACGTGCGCCATGATTGGGCATGCCTCCGCAAAACCGCTGCGGATAAAAAGCGGCTTGAGTGCCGACGGGTCATACCGGGCGACGCAGGGCTCGAGCGTCACGCGGCCGGGGGAGTGGTAGAGCATGGCATACAGCGCCATGCCCGGTACGCCGTCATCCATGCAGCCGACGCTGCCCACCACATCGAGCGTCAGGTTCGGCAGGCGGTAGTGCATGGGGTTGTGGCCGTGGCCGCAGACGATGTGCGTACCCGGCTCGAAGGCCATGGCGTTTAGTCGTGGAAGCGCGAGCGTCGGGTTGTGGACGGGAAAGCGGTCGTCCCCCGGCATCGCGTGGCAGAGCGTGACGCCGGAGAGCGTCAGCTCCTTTTCAAAGGTGATTTCCTGCGGGGTGAGGCGGTCGGCGTTGAAGCGGAGCGATGCGAAATTCGCCCCGGCATACCCCGGTTCGCTGCGCATGACGGAGAGGATGTAGCCCTCGTGGTTGCCGTGCAGGCAGGTTACGCCCTCCGCACGGAGTAGGCGCAGGGTGTCGCACGGCGCGGGGCCGAGGTTGACCTGATCGCCCAGAGACACGATGCGGTCGGGCTTGTGCTTTCGGCGAATATCGGCGATGACGGCTTCTGCGGCCGGCAGATTGGCGTGAATATCGGCCATGAGCGCGATGGCTTCCATAGCGTCCTCCTGATAAAAAAGTGGAATAACCGGATTTTCTATGATATAATTCTGGATGAGAAAGAAAAAATCCTGCCGAATGTTTCACGTGAAACATTTTGGCGCGGCGATCTGCGGACGGCGCGGTATCGGCTGGGATGTTTCACGTGAAACAATTTTGGGGCGAAGAGAGGGTCGCTGGATGAAGATTTTGACCGCAAGGCCGCACAGGCTGCTCGCCGCGTGCGTGGATCGACTGGGCGAGGCGACGGCGCGGGGAGAAGGATGCATGTTTCTGGTGCCGTCGCAATACACCTTGCAGGCGGAGCTTGAGATCATGGAGCGGCTGCATGTCAGCGGTTCGTTTCTGATCGACGTGCTTTCGCCGAAACGGCTCCAATCGCGCGTCTTCGAACTGGCGGGTATGCCGAAGCAGACCCTTTTCGACGAGCGCGGCAAATGCATGGTGCTCAGCTCGATCATCGAGGCGCAGAAGGACGAGCTGAGCGTGTATCGCGGCGCGGCGCAGAACGGATCATCCGGCTTCACGGCGCGCGTGTCCAGCATGATCGCGTCGCTCAAACGCAGCGGCCTGTCGGCGGCCGATGTGGCGAGGAGCGCCGAAAGCATGGACACGGAAAGCCCCGCGCGGGCCAAGCTCGGCGATATTGCGCGGATCTACGCGGCCTACGAGCAGCGGATGGCGGGCGAATTGGCCGACGCGGAGGATATATCGCGGGAGATGTGCGCGCGGTTCGAGGCCTCCGGCGTGTTCAAGGGGCAGAATGTGTTCGTATACGGCTTTGACATGATTACGCCGACGTTTGCGGCGGAGCTGCTGAGCATTGCGCCGCTCTGCCGAACGCTGACGCTGGCCATTGAGACGGACGCGAACGCCGCGCCGGACGGACGGCTCTTTGCGCCGGTCAATTTCAGCTTGCAGCGGCTGGAAAGGCTGGCGAAGGAACGCGGAATCGCCGTGGAGCACGAGACGCTGGATGCGGAGCTGGACGCACCGTGGGATATCCGGCTCATGGAAAAGCGGCTGTACGCGCTGGGCACAGCGCCCTGCGTGGACGAGCCGACGGCAATTGAGCTGCTCGCGGCGAGCGGAAAGCGGCAGGAGGTGCATCTGGCGGCGGCGAGAATACGCCGTCTGGCGGCGATGGGGGAGGACGTTTCGCAAATGGCGGTCGTCTATCCCAAACAGAGCGGATACGGCGCGCTGCTGCAAAACATTCTGCCGATGTACGGCCTTGCGACATATGTGGCGGAAAAACGCAAGGCGGGCGCGCATCCGCTGAGCCGCTTTATCCTCAGCGCGCTGGCGGCGATTTCCGCCGGGTGGCGGCTGTCGGATATTCTGGAATGTGCGCAGAGCGGCTTCTTGGGCTTGGCGCAGGAGGCGCTGGATCGCTTCTGCGCGTATTGCGAAGGGGCGGATGTGCGCGGCGAGGCCATGCGCAAGCCGTTTCGCTATCCCAAGGGCGTGACGGAGGAGGCGCTCGGCGCGCTGGAAGAGAGCCGAAAGCAGGTGATGGAGCCGCTTTTGGCGCTCCAACGCGGCTTGCAGGCGGCAAAGACGGCGGACGACACCATCCAAGCCATCCTGACGCTGCTGGAAAGCGTTCATGCGTATGAAACGCTGGAAGACATGCGCGACGAGCTGAACGCCGCCGATCTCGCGGCGGAGGCGCAGGACTGCGCGCAGGTCTGGAACGCGATGATGACGACGCTCGACCAGCTTCATACACTGCTCGGCGGGCAGGCCGTTCCGGCGAAAATCGTGCTGGAGCTGCTTCAAAACGGTCTTTCCGCGCTCGAGCTGGCGGCGCTTCCGCCCGCGGACGGCGCGATCATCTGCGGCGAAATCGGCAACGTGCGCACGGCGCAGGTTCAGACGCTCTTCGCCATCGGGATGAACGATATGCCGGGGAGCAGCGACAACGGCCTGCTCACCGTCGGCGAACAGCTGGCGGCGCAGGAGGCCAGCGGCGCGTATCTGGGCATGACCCCGCAGGAGAGCGCCGCGCTCGGCCAGCTCGACGAGCTGAAGGCGCTGTCCGGGGCGAAGGAGCGGGTGATCGTCTCTTACGCCGTGGCGGATGAAACGGGGCGCGCGCTGCGCGAGGGCGCGGCGGTGCAGGCGCTTCGAAGGCTGTTCCCCAACATGCCGGTTTACGGCGGGCTGGCGCAGGAGGAGCGCGAGGCCATGCTCTGCGCGCGAACCCCGGCGCTTGAGGCACTGGCGGTCGAGCTTTCGGAGGTTGCGGACGGGCGGCGCGAGCTGGGCGGGGCGTATGCGGCGGCCGCGGCGGCGCTCTCTGCGGATGAAACGGGGAAGCAGGCGCTGCTCGGCGTGACGCGCGGGCTGGGCGATCCCCCGGCAAAGCGGATGACGGGCACGCTGGCGCGCGCACTGTACGGGCGGCCGGTCAGCAGCGTCTCCCGACTGGAGACGTTTGCCCAGTGCCCGTATCAGCATTTCGTCCGATACGGCCTTGCGCCGCAGCGGGAGCAGCAGCCGGGCGTGGACGCGGCCGAGCTGGGCACGCTGTACCACGAGGCCGCCGAGCGCTTCACCGAGGCCGTGACGGCGCGGCCGGAATTTCCAGAGGTGCCGCAGGCGGTCTGCGACAGGCTGATGGATGAAGCCGTTTCGCCGCTGATCGACGCCTGGCGGGAATCCCCGATGGGGGAGAGCAAGCGCGGCGAGGCGGTTGCGCGGCGGATTCGCCGAACGGCCAAAAGGACGGCGCGCAACATCCTCTCGCAATACGCGGACAGCAGCTTCCACCCGCTGCGGATGGAGTTTGTCTTTGGGCAGAACGGCCTGTCGCCGATTGTGCTTGAATTGAGCGACGGCACGTTTGTCTATCTGCAGGGGCGGATCGACCGCGTGGACGTGATGACGGGCGGCGGCCTGCGCGTGATTGATTACAAGAGCGGCGCTCGGAAGTTTGATCCGACGCTGGTTTACTGGGGCTTGCAGCTCCAGCTCCTGCTCTATCTGGCGGCGGCGCTGTCGCGCGTTCCCGGCTCGCATGCGGCGGGATTCTTCTATTGCCGAATCGCCGATCCGACGGTCAAGACCGAATCGCGTATCCGCGAGGAAGTGGAAAAGCAGATCGCCAAGAAGCTGTCGCTTCAGGGCATTTCGCTCAGCGACGTGGCCATTCTCCGCGCGCAGGGCGGCAGCGTCGCGTCGATGGTCACCAAGGACGGCAAGCCGAACGGCCGTTACGCCGCGTCGATGGTGGACGAGGCGGGGATGGAAAAGCTGCTGGATTTTGCAAAGCGCAAGGCAGCGGAGCTGGCGGGGGAAATCTATCGCGGCGAAATGGACGATTCGCCCGTTGAACGCGGTGCGTTTAACGCCTGCCAAAACTGCGAGTATTCGGCCATCTGCGCCTTTGACCCGATGCGAAAGCCGCGCAGGCGGTTGGCGGCTAAGAAATTGGACGACCTTCTGTAAGCACAGGAAACGGATAATCATTGAGCAAGAAGCCAATTCCGCACAAAATGTGCCCCTACGGGTAAGGTGTAACTTATTGCTTAGATGGAGAATAACCAGATCAAAGAGCTCCCTCTTTGAGGGAGCTGGCACGGCGTAGCCGTGACTGAAGGAGTCAGGTAGGTGCGTGCATTGCGCGCCCGTTATCGGAATTTGCGCAAAATTTTGGATTTGCTCATTTACTGAAATGGTATAAAAATACAGCCTCTCTGGATCGGAGAAGCTGTATTTTTTACACGTATTGTAGGTGCTGTTTTGATAGATAACTTTAGAAATTAGTTGTTGCGGTAGTAGTTGATTAAGCAGCCGTCCGCGATGATCTGGCGCTCGTCCTCGGTCAGCGCGCCGGTGGAGACGCTCGTCTTTTTAACGCTGCCGTCGGCCTTGACCACGTATGCGTCAAACGCCTGCCTGCCGGAGAGAATCGCCTCGCGAATGCCGGGCACGAACACCCAGTCGCCCAGCGCGTAATCCTCCGGCGTGGCGGTGAGCAGCGGCGCCATGCCCCAGTTGATGCAGTTGCTGCGATAGCGCTTGGTGGCGTATTCCATCGCGATGTTCGCGCATGCGCCGAGTACGCGCTGGCAGCTTGCGGCCTGCTCGCGGGCGGAACCGTCGCCCGGCTTGTTGGCGTAAATCGTCGAGCCGATGACCGTCGCGGCAGGGTTGCTGGCGACGCCCGCGCGGGTCAGCGCGGCATAAACGGCCTGCACATCCTCGGGCAGCGCCTCGCCCCGCTCGCGCGCCGTTTCAACGGCATGCACGGCCTTTGCGCGGCCGACATACGCCGGATCCTTGCGGGAGAGCGCAAATTCGGCCAGACGCAGCGGGTTGGAGCGATAGGAGGAGGTTTCACCGGAGGGGATCAGCTCGTCGGTGGTCGTCACCGGGTCGGTGATGTAGGAAACCACCTTCACCAGCAGATCGTCGGAGAGCGCGGGCTGCTCGGGCCAATCCTTGATGTTCGGCCCCATGCGAAGCTCGTGCTCCGGCTCGGCCTTGCCGTAGCCGTTGTAAACGCGCTTCTCGTACACGCTGCCGTCGAAGAAATACTGCGGATGCGAGTAGGCGACGTCCAGATCCGTCGCGGCGGTCAGGCGGCCGCCGTTGATCGCCGTCGCGGCGATGGAGCGCGCGTCCATGAGCGCCACGCCCGCCATCTGCCCCTCGCCGGGCTTGCTGCCCTCGCGGTTCGGGAAGTTTCGGGTCGTGTGGCGGATGGAAAACTCGCCGTTGGCCGGGGTGTCGCCCGCGCCGAAGCAGGGGCCGCAGAAGCACTCGCGGAAGATGCCGCCGGCGGAGACAATGTCCGCCACAGCGCCGTTTTTGACCAGCTCCAGATAGGTCGGCATACTGTCGGGGTAGACGCTGAACTTGAACTCGCCGTTGCCGCAGCTCTTGCCTTTGATGATGTCCGCCACGGCGCAGATATTTTCATACGTGCCGCCGGAGCAGCCGGCCACAACGCCCTGGTCAACGTAGATGCGGCCATCGTCGCAGATCTTGCCGACGAGGTCCATCTCGACCTTGCCGCCCAGCTGCCTGTTGGCCTGGTCCTGCGCCGCCTGCAGGATCTCTTTGGCGTTGGCCTTCAGCTCGCGGATCGGGTAGGCATAGCTGGGGTGCATCGGCAGCGCGATCATGCACTCGACGGTGGAGAGGTCCAGCTCAATGCAGCCGTCGTAGTAGGCCACGTCGGCGGGCTTCAATTCCTTATAAGCCTCGGGGCGGCCATGCTGCACAAAATATTCCTTCGTGGTATCGTCGGTCTGCCAGATGGAGGACCAGCAGGTCGTCTCGGTGGTCATGACGTCGATGCCGTTGCGGTAGTCGGCACTCAGGTTTGCCACGCCGGGGCCGACGAACTCCATGACCTTGTTCTTCACATAGCCGTTGGCGTAGGTCGCGGCAACCAGCGCCAGCGCGACGTCGTGCGGGCCGACGCCCGGAGCGGGCTTGCCGGTCAGATAGATGGCAACGACCCCGGGATAGCTCATATCGTAGGTGCGGCCCACGAGCTGCTTGGCCAGCTCGCCGCCGCCTTCGCCGACGGCCATCGTGCCGAGGGCGCCGTAGCGGGTGTGGGAGTCAGAGCCCAGGATCATCCGCCCGCAGCCAGACATCATCTCGCGGTTGTAGCTGTGGATGACGGCCATGTTCGGCGGAACATAGATGCCGCCGTATTTGTGGGCGGCGGACAGGGCAAACTGGTGGTCGTCCTCGTTGATGGTGCCGCCGACAGCGCAGAGGCTGTTGTGGCAGTTCGTCATGACGTAGGGCAGCGGGAACTCCGTCATGCCGGACGCGCGGGCCGTCTGGATGATGCCGACATAGGTGATGTCGTGGCTGGTCATCGAGTCGAACTTCATGCGCAGGTCCTGCATGGAGTCACCGGTATTATGGGCCTTCAAAATGCTGTAGGCGATGGTGCCTTTTTTGGCGTCTGCCTCGGTGACGCCCGCCGGGGCGGAAGTCTGAGGCACGCCGTTTACAAGGTATACGCCGGTGTCGTGCAGCTTCATGGGAAAACCTCCGTTTTGTATGTATCGCAAAAGCCTTCCCCCGCGGGGGAAGGTGGCGCGCAGCGCCGGATGAGGGGCAAGCCTGCCATATTTCCCGTTTACGGGTTCTTGCCGGAAGGTCTGCCCTCATCAGTCGGCTTCGCCGACAGCTTCAGTCTCCGCGCTAAGAGCCGCCTCCGGCGGTTGCGCTTCGACACGCGCCTGCGGGCGCAGCCCCGAGGGGGAAGCCTTTTAGGTCACAGTCGTGCAATAATTGCCTGGGTAAACTCCTTCGTTCCCGCGGTGCCGCCGATGTCGGCAGTGACGACCTTGCCCTCCTCGACCTGGGCCAGGATGGCGGCATTGAGCTTGGCGGCCTTGTCAGTCTCGCCAAGGTCGTTCAGCATCATGGCAAAGGCCATCAGGATGGCGCTGGGGTTGGCCTTGTCCTGCCCGGCAATGTCGGGGGCAGAGCCGTGGACGGCCTCATAGATGCGGGTGCTGTCGCCGATGTTGGCGCTGGGCGCAAAGCCCAGGCCGCCGACGAGACCGGCGCACAGGTCACTGATAATATCGCCGTAGAGGTTCGGCGCGACGAGCACGTCGAACTGCTCGGGCTTCTGCACCAGCTTCATGCACAAAGCGTCGATGATGCAGTCGTCCGCGGTGATCTCGGGGTACTCCGCGGCGACCTCGCGGAAGGTGCGCAGGAACAGGCCGTCGGTCAGCTTCATGATGTTGGCCTTGTGGACTGCCGTGACCTTTTTGCGGCCGTTTTTGCGGGCATAATCAAATGCAAAGCGGCAGATCTTCTCGCACGCGGGGCGGGTAATGAGCTTGACGCCGTTGGCGATCTCGTCGTTCAGCATATACTCGATGCCCTTGTAGAGATCCTCGGTGTTCTCGCGCACGATGACAAGGTCCACATTGTCAAAGCGGGTCGGTACGCCCGGCAGCGTGTGAACCGGGCGCAGGTTTGCATAGGTGGAAAAGCGCTGGCGCAGCTGCACATTGATGCTGCGGAAGCCCTTGCCGATGGGGGTGGCGGTGGGGCCCTTGAGTGCCCAGCCGCACGCTTCGATTGCATCCAGCGTGCCGGGGGCGATCAGCTCGCCGCTCTCGGCGGCGTACTCGGCACCGGCAGCAAACTCCTGCCATTCAATGCCGGTGTTCAGTGCGGCGGATACCTCGCGGACGCTCTCGGCAATTTCACGGCCAATGCCGTCGCCCGGAATCAGAACTGCTTTCATAAATAGTACTTTTCCCCTTTCCCTGTCTTACTCTGCATTTTCTGCGGTATACCTAACATACTACCCGGTTTAGGGCCGGTTGTCAATCCGCATTTTTACACAATAGGCACATTTTTGGCCGCCGGCTTAATTTTTTAAAGCATTTTCCTGAAAAATTTAGAAAAATTTTAAGTTTTTCTTGACGAATTTGCGGAAATGCTATAAAATCAATCTATCAGGCATATTGGTAGGGGGAAGCCAACAGTGGTATGTTCCTGTATAAGTATGCAAAGTATATAAAATTGGTCAAAGAGAGGGGTACGCATGATGTATTACCCGGACGTCCCGGCCCTGGAGCCGGATGAGCTTGAGCTGCTCTGCCACGAATATCTGGAACACAACGCCACCCTTGACCCGCATCTGGCGGATCAGATGGGCGTCAAGCGCGGCCTGCGCAATCTGGACGGCACCGGCGTGCTGGCCGGCATCACGAACGTTTCCAACGTTATCGGCTATGACAAGAAGGAGGACGGCACCATCGTGCCCATTCCGGGCCGCCTGGTCTACCGCGGCATCGACATTGACACGCTGGCCGCCGAGGCCGACGCCCATGACCGCTTCATGTTTGAGGAGGTCATCTGGCTGCTGCTGTTCGGCTCCCTGCCCACGCAGGAGCAGTACGCCAAGTTCCGCAAGCTGCTGGAGCACCACCGCGAGCTGCCCCAGGGCTTTGCCGACGACATGATCTTAAATTCGCCGTCGCCGAACCTGATGAACAAGATGGCACGAAGCGTGCTGGCCATGTACAGCTACGACGAGCACGCCGAGGACAACAGTCTGCCCAACATCCTGCGCCAGAGCATCAACCTGATCGCCGAGCTGCCCACGATGATGGTCAACGCCTACCAGATCAAGCGCCGCGTCTATGACCGGTCCAGCATGTACTTCCACCTGCCCACCGAGGGCCAGAGCACGGCGGAGCATATTTTGAGCACCTACCGCGCCGACCAGAAGTTCACCCACGAGGAAGCGCGTCTGCTCGACCTCTGCCTGCTCGTCCACGCGGACCACGGCGGCGGCAACTGCTCGACCTTCACCTGCCGCGTGCTGTCCAGCTCCGGCACGGACACTTATGCGGCCATCAGCTCGGCCATCGGTGCGCTGAAAGGCCCCAAGCACGGCGGCGCGAACCTGAAGGTCATGCACCAGCTGGATTACATTCTGGAAAATGTCGAGGACCCGTCCAACGACGACGAGGTCCGCGAGTTCCTGCGCAAGATCCTCCGCAAGGAGCGCGGCGACGGCAGCGGCCTGATCTACGGCATGGGCCACGCCGTCTACACGATGAGCGACCCCCGTGCGCAGATTTTGAAAACCCACGCCAAGAGCCTGGCCTACAAGAAGGGCTACGACGAGGAGTACGAGCTGCTGTGCAGCATTGAGCGCCTGGCCCCGCAGGTCTTTGCCGAGGAAAAGCACGGCCCGAAGAAGGTCTGCGCCAACGTGGACCTGTTCAGCGGCCTGATCTACCGTATGCTCGGCATCAGCGAGGACCTGTACACCCCGCTGTTTGCGATTGCCCGTGTGCCCGGCTGGTGTGCCCACCGCGTCGAGGAGGTCGAGTTCGCGAACCGCATCATCCGCCCCGCCTACAAGTACCTCGGCAAGCCGCAGGAGTACGTTCCGCTGGAGAAGCGATAAGATCGGTATTTTCCCGGTGCAAGTGTGCACCGGGATTTTTTTGCGCACAGTAGGGGCCGGGCATGCCCGGCCCGGGGCCTGCCCACAAACACCCGTCCGCCGTAATCGCCCCGGAGCGGTCAAGACCGCTCCCTACAAAGCAGCCGTGAGTGTCGGTTTGTAGGGGAGGGTCTTGACTCTCCCGGGTCGTTCACGGCTGCCGCAGCGTTCACGGGAGGGATGAATCCCGCCCCTACACATGACCAGCGAAGGGGCCCCAAAATTTTCTTGCTTTTCTCCGCTGTTTTTGGTATAGTATTCTCTGTTTTTTAACCACAAGGAGATACTATTTCATGTCCGAACATGCCAATAAAAGAGAAAAGCGGCTGGCGATGCTGGTCGTGGCGGCGGTGGTGCTGTTCACGGTGCTGCTCATCGTGGAGACGTTCCGCCTGCTGCTGCCCGGGCTCTGGTCCGCGTTTTCTGCCGGGGATGAGCAGGCGCTGAGCGAATACCTGGCCAGCCAGGGGCGGCTGCGCAGCTTTCTGACGCTGTGGTTCCTGGCCGTCGTGCAGGTGCTGTCGCTCGTCATTCCGGCCATGCCGGTGCAGCTGGCGGCAGGGCTGGCCTACGGCCCGTGGATGGGCTTTCTGACGAGCTTCTCGGCCTCCGCCGTCGCCAACATGAGCGTCTACCTCATTGCACGGCGGCTCGTGCCGGTCATCCGCCGCCTTGTCGCCGACACCCCCAAGGCTGCGAAGCTGCTGGACAGCGTGCGCAGCAGCAAGGACCCCTGGTTTTACACAATTCTGGCGTTCATCACGCCGGGGCTGCCCAACGGCATCATTCCCTATGCCGCCGCCAACGCGGGGATGCGCCCGAAGCAGTTTTTAGCGGCCATCTTCATCAGTCTGCCCTTCCCCACCCTGCTGACCTGCGCGGCAGGCAGCTTTATGCTGGAGGGCAACTGGCTGTTCACCGTGCTGACCGGCATTGTGCTGTTCAGCTTTGTGGGGATTCTGTTCTTCAACCGTACAAAATTCATCGCGTGGGCACATGAGGTCAAAAACAGGCATACCCAAAAGGCCGGAGCGTAAGCTCCGGCCTTTTTTCTTGCCTCCCTCTGCGAGACAGACTCCCCCGATACGGGGGAGGTGGCG
>OHZB01000202.1_pt1 | contig 18287 bp, 17 predicted proteins | sample 1580351 | NCBI WGS metagenome assembly OHZB01 (sample SAMEA3882512, study PRJEB24775) | human gut metagenome | biome: human-associated habitat; feature: intestine environment; material: feces | place: Netherlands | collected 2009/2010 | reverse complement strand
CTCCCACAAACTGGGACTCGCAGCTCACGAAAAGCCTTTTTCAGACACGCTCTAGTGTCTGCAGCTCAGCCCTTTTACAGACTGCCCTTTGTAGACAAAACTCCCTGAATCCGCTCATCCATCTGCGCTGCCTGATCCAGTGCTTTGGCAAACGCTTTGAACATCGCTTCCATGATATGATGATTGTTTGTTCCGTCCAGTACCTTGATGTGCAGGTTCATGCCGGCTGCATAGCTGACCGCATAGAAAAACTCTCTGGCCATCTCTGTATCCATATCTCCAAGACGTTCTGCGGTAAATTCACCGTCAAAGTTCAGATACGGGCGACCGGACAGATCGATACCGCAAAGTACCAGTGTCTCGTCCATGGGAAGAATCATGCTTCCATAACGGCGAATCCCTGCTTTATCGCCCAGTGCTTCTTTAATAGCCGTCCCCAGTACGATTCCGGTATCTTCGATCGTGTGATGGCTGTCCACATTCAGATCGCCGTCTACGGCAAGATCCAGATCAAAGAATCCATGACGTGCAAATCCATCCAGCATATGGTCAAAAAATCCGATGCCGGTATTCAGGCTAGCTTTTCCGGTTCCGTCCAGATTCAGCTTTATGGCAATTTTAGTTTCCTTTGTATTTCGTTCAACAGTAGCTTCTCTTGTCATGACTGCTCCTTTTTATCTTCCTCTTCAAAGCGGACTGCAATGGAGTTGGCGTGTGCAGTTAGCTGCTCTGAGGATGCAAACTGGATGATGTCCTTGTGGATTTCCTGTAATGCAGACCTGGAATAATATACAATACTGGATTTCTTAATAAAATCGTCAACGGAAAGTGCAGAGAAGAACTTGGCTGTTCCGTTGGTAGGAAGAACGTGGTTCGGTCCCGCGAAATAATCACCAAGAGGTTCAGAACTGTACTCTCCAATGAAAATAGCGCCTGCATTTCGTACCTTCATCATTACCTCAAAAGCGTTCTTAGTGACAATTTCCATATGTTCCGAAGCAATCTCATTCGCTGCTTCAATTGCTTCATCCATATCTTCTGCAATAAGGATATATCCAAAATTCTCCAGAGATTTTTCGATGATCTCTTTTCTGGAAAGAACCTTCAGATAGCCTTCAATCTCTTTCTCTACATTCTGTGCCAGTTCTGTACTGGTAGTAATGAGGATTGCAGAAGCCATCTCATCGTGTTCTGCCTGAGAAAGAAGATCTGCTGCTACATAGTGTGCATTTGCAGTTTCATCTGCAAGGACAAGGATCTCACTTGGACCAGCGATGGAATCAATGCTCACATGTCCATAAACAGCCTTTTTTGCAAGGGCTACAAAAATGTTGCCAGGTCCTACGATCTTGTCTACCTTTGGGATGCTTGCAGTACCATAAGCAAGTGCTCCGATTGCCTGTGCACCACCAACTTTATAGATCTCATCAGCGCCTGCTTCTTTGGCAGCAACCAGAGTGGATGGATTTACTTTACCGTCTTTCCCAGGAGGTGTGGTCATAACGATGTGAGGTACTCCTGCCACTTTTGCCGGCACAATATTCATTAATACAGAAGAAGGATAAACTGCTTTTCCGCCTGGAACATAAACACCTACACGATTTAATGGTGTTACCTTCTGACCAAGCATGGTGCCATTTTCGGTACTGGTAAACCAACTGTTCTGACGCTGTTTCTCATGGTAGCTGCGGATGTTTACAAGTGCCTTGCGGATAACTTCCAATAAGGATGCATCAACTGCTTTATAGGCTTCTTCAATTTCCGCTTCGGTTACACGTATGGTTTCCGGAGTTACCTCTACTTTATCAAATTCTTTTGTGTAAGAAAAAAGAGCTTCATCCCCTTTTTCTTTTACATTTGCAAGAATATCTGCTACTGCTGCTTCGAACTTGCCGTAATTATTAGGGCTCCGTTTTAAAAGATTTTCCAGGATATCTTTGGTAGATTCTTTTGTTAATCTTACTGTACGCATTGTGATCGATCCTTCCAATTTTATTTTATTCCAGAAAAAACAGTAATTTCAGATTACCTTTCGTAAATCTTCAATCAGCTTACTGATTCTTTCATTTTCCATTTTCATGCTTACCTGATTCACAACCATTCTTGCTGAAAGAGGGCAAACTTCTTCTAACACCTTCAGTCCATTTTCGCGAAGTGTGCTTCCGGTCTCAACGATATCTACGATCACTTCAGAAAGACCTACAATAGGTGCAAGCTCAATAGAACCATTCAGCTTAATGATTTCCACAGTCTGATGCTTCTTATTATAGAAATAATCTTTGGCAATGTTTGGATATTTGGTTGCCACACGAATTAGCTGATTTGAATTCAGAAGGGGTTTGGCACTTTCAGGTCCGCAAACACACATGCGGCAGGCTCCAAATCCAAGATCCATTACCTCGTAAAGCTTACGGCCTTCTTCCAGGATCGTATCCTTTCCGACAATTCCGATGTCAGCTGCGCCATATTCTACATATGTAGGTACATCTGGTCCTTTGGCAAGGAAAAAACGAAGCTTTAATTCTTCATTTACAAAAATCAGTTTACGGGAATCCTTATCTTTCATCTCTTCGCAGGTGATCCCGATTTTCTCAAGCATGGCAAGGGTTTTGTCTGCAAGTCTTCCCTTGGTAAGGGCAAAAGTCAGATATCTCATAATTCCACCTCACAAACCTTAGTTACTTTCTCTGGGCGAAGGGCTACATTTCTGCCCTGGGCGCGAAGCTCTTTGGCCTTCTGGATTGCCTGGATACGGTTTTCTTTGCGGTAAGTGATAACCGTAACGCCCTCCTCTCCCTCCATTTCGATTTTCTGTCTGGAAAGAGCCATCAGAAGGTTATCTACTACAATGGCAAACCCGATGGATGCAGCAGGCTTGCCGAAATGCTTCATCAGCTGATTGTAGCGTCCGCCCTTGATCAACGCTTCTCCTGTACCATAGGTATAAGCCTGGAAAATGATTCCGGTATAGTAATGATATTTGCTTAACATTGCAAAATCAAAAGTAACGTATTTCTCATAGCCGTAAACCTTCAGAAGCTCATAGATTTCTTCCAGACGCGCAACCGCCTTTAATGCCTGTGGATTGTCCGTAAGTGATTTTGCTTTTTCCAGAACTTCTGTCGATCCGAACATCTGAGGAAGCTGGGAAAGAACTCTTGCAAGGGATTTATCCATGTTCTTATTCTTTACAAGCTCTTCCACACCAAAATAGTTTTTCTGGGAAATCAGCTCCCGAAGCTCTTCTTCCTCTTCCTGGCTCAAGCCTGTCTGGGCAAAAATCGCTTTATAATAATCAACCTGCCCAACGCTTACCTGAAATTCGGTAAGTCCTGTCGCAAGCAGACACTCTACCGTCATAGCCAGAATCTCTGCATCTGCTTCCGGTGAATCATCGCCCATACGCTCAACGCCCATCTGGGTTGTCTCTTTCAATCTTCCGCGAAAGCTGGAATTATTGATAAAAGTGTTGCCTGTATAACACAGACTTACTACCTCTTTTTCAGGGTTAAAATAGGTGGCACAGGCTCTGGAAACAGACGGTGTAAAGTCAGGTCGAAGAACAAGGGTATTGCCTTCTCTGTCAAAAAATTTATAAAGATCCCTGGAGGGAATGGTTCCCACTTCTTTACTAAACACTTCAAAATATTCAAATGTGGGAGTTTCTATATCTTCAAAGCCATACTGATGGAATACACGGTGAAGCTTTTCCTGAAGCTTTTGTTTTCGGCTGCATTCCTGACTGTAAATATCCCGTACACCCTCCGGCGTATGAAAAATTCTCTGCATATCATGTTTCCTCCATGTTGTTTCTTGCTTGTTAATTACATAACACTTTATCACACTACTACGATAATGCAAAATCAATGTTGATTATAGTGGAATATTCCAAGATTGTCAAGACGAAGTGTTGCGTGGTTACTGTTCACTGGTAACATTCCGCGAGATGTTTTTTGTGAACAAAGTTCACAGAAAACCCGAGAGTTGCGGCGCGAAATCATGCAAAGCATGATTTCTGTGCATCGCGAAGCGTGTTACTGTGAACGGAGTGAACAGTAACCGTAATAGAAAATATACTGCTGCAGCAGTCAGATATTTGTCTCTTGGGTTTATAGCCAAACTATGTGTGTCATAATCATTATCCAGATCAAAACATGGAATTCAGGAAAAAGAGAAATTCAGTTTCGTCACAGTCAAAATAACCCGGTTCTACCCATATCATGCTTTATACTGCCTGAAGAAAAGGGTCAGACTGTCCAGGGCCTTGGCAAGGACAAGCGCTTCCTTCTCGTCCAGTACATCAAGCACTGCATCTGTCATTTTGCGGTGAAATTCCGCATGGTGATGATATGCCTTTCTTCCTTTCAGGGTGAGATGGATAAATACCACACGGCGATCCTGCTCACTTCGCTCCCTTGTGGCGTATCCCTTTTTTACAAGGCTGTTCATGGAAGTAGTCAGGGAACCTACGGTGATATTCAGTTTGGCCGCAATGTCGGACATTTTGTTCCCACCAAGGCCTACAGCTTCAATAATATGCATATCATTATTCGTGATATCCTTATATTCTTCCGTAATGATCGCCTGCTCTTCCAGCTCCATAATCTCGTTAAACAGATGTACCAGTACATCATTAATAACTTCCCTGTTCTCCACTCTTTTCTCTCCTATAATGTGACAACATTATTTTCTATAAAACATTCAAGCAAATATTTACGGTAAGTATATCACAATTTGATATGTTTTTCTACAATTTTACAAATTTCGAAAACGCTTATAGCGCTTATTCAGTAATTTTTCCGGATCAAGCAACTGATAAGTTTCCAGGAATTCTTCTATTCTGTTTTTCAACTCTTCCATGGTATCTGCCATATTTTCTCTGGTAAGAGGCTGATTCTCAGGGATTACCTGCTCAATAATTCCAAGGTCCTTCAGATCTACGGCTGTCAGCTTCATTACTTCTGCGGCTTCCTTTGCCCGTGTGCTGTCTTTCCACAAAATAGATGCAAAGCCTTCTGGGGAAAGAATTGAATAAATGGAATTCTCCATCATCCAGACCTGATCACCTACGGCAAGAGCAAGGGCTCCACCGCTGCCGCCTTCTCCGATTACAATAGAAAGCACCGGAACTTTAAGGCTGGAGAGCTCATACAGATTTCGGGCAATTGCCTCTCCCTGGCCTCGTTCTTCCGCCTCCAGTCCACAGAATGCCCCAGGTGTATCCACAAGGCAGATCACTGGTCTGTGGAATTTTTCTGCCTGCTTCATAAGACGCAGGGATTTTCGGTAGCCTTCCGGAGAAACCATGCCAAAATTATGGGCAATATTCTCTTTTGTACCATTTCCTTTTTCCTGGGCGATCACAGTTACAGGCTTTCCTGCAAGGTATGCAATACCGCCAATCAGAGCCGGATCATCGCCAAAAAGTCTGTCTCCATGAAGCTCTGTAAAGTAATCGAACAGCCAGGGAAGATAATCTTTTCCTGTTGGACGTTCTTTGCTTCGTGCAAGAGAAACATGCTCCCAGGCAGATTTTTTTGCTGTGATTTTCGTCGTAAAATCCACATTTAATTTGTTGTTTACAGACATGCCGTCAGCTGAATCAGATTTTTTTTCTGAAATCTTCTCTGCATTTTCCTGTCCTTCCAGACTTTCCGCACAATCATTTTTACAATGCATTTTCAAGAGTCTGGCCAGTGTTTCTTTCATGTTCTTTCGTTCTGCAATCTGATCAATAAATCCATGTTCCAACAGAAATTCTGAACTCTGAAATCCTTTAGGAAGCTTCTGCCGGATCGTTTGTTCTATCACTCTGGGACCTGCAAAACCAATTAATGCACCTGGTTCTGCCAGGATAATATCTCCCAACATGGCAAAGCTTGCTGTCACACCACCGGTAGTTGGATTCGTAAGGACACTGATATAAAGAAGCCCGGAATCGCTGTGTCTTTTTAAAGCTGCGGAAGTCTTTGCCATCTGCATCAGGGATACAATTCCTTCCTGCATTCTGGCACCTCCTGAGCAGGCAAAAAGCACTACAGGCAGACGTTCCTGTGTTGCCCTTTCCACTGCTCTGGCAATTTTTTCTCCCACATTTTCTCCCATACTAGCCATGAGAAAACGGCTGTCACACACTCCAAGCACTACAGATATTCCGCCTATTTTTGCCTTTCCTGTGACAATTGCTTCGTCCAGGTTTGTCTTTTCCTGAAGCTTTTTTACCTTCTCTTCGTACCCTTTATAGGACAAAGGATTACTTATTGGCATTACCTTATCCCACTCTTCAAAGGTTCCTTCATCTGCCAGCATTTCGATTCTTCTCCTTGCATGAACACGGAAATAATTGCCGCAATGCGGACAGATATAGGCATTCTTTTTCACCTCATCTACAAATACAGCGGCCTTGCAGGCATTGCATTTCTTCAGCATACCATCCGGCACTTCTGGTTTCAGTTCTTTATCTGCACCTGCAGATTTGTTTGCAATTGTACGTTTAAAGGCATATCTAAGCTTCATTTACCTTCACTCCTCCGATCTGATGACTCTCCAGAAAGCCGATATCAAATACACCTTTCTGATAGTCCGGATCGTTCATAATTTCAAACTGATAGTCTACATTTGTATCAACACCCTGAATGATCATTTCTCCCAGAGCGCTTTTCATTTTTGCAATTGCTTCCTCACGGTTATTGCCGTGTACGATCAGCTTTGCAAGCATGGAATCATAATACGGTGGAATCTGATAACCATTGTAAATTCCTGTATCTACCCGGATTCCCTGGCCTCCGGGAAGATGAAGATCCGTGATTGTTCCAGGTGACGGGCGAAAATTTTTCCATGGATTTTCGGCATTAATACGACATTCTATAGCATGTCCCTGAATATGAATATCTTCCTGGGAAAAAGGCAGAGCTTCCCCGGAAGCAATCCTTAACTGCTCCTTAACCAGATCCAGACCGGTAACCCATTCTGTCACAGGATGCTCAACCTGAATACGGGTATTCATCTCCATAAAATAAAATTTCCCTGTCTTTTCAAGGAGAAATTCAATGGTTCCGGCATTTACATAATGTGCTGCTTTCGCCGCTTTTACTGCTGCAATTCCCATCTCTTTCCGCAGCTCTTCTGACACTGCCATAGAAGGAGATTCTTCAATCATTTTCTGATGATTTCGCTGAATCGAACAGTCCCTTTCTCCAAGGTGTACTACATTTCCATGACTGTCTGCAAGGATCTGAAATTCAATATGTCTGGGATGTTCCACAAAATGCTCGATATACATGGTTCCATCTCCAAATGCGATCTGAGATTCCTTCTGGGCTGTAAGAAATGCCAGTTCAAAGTCCTCCGGAGAGAAGGCAGTTCTCATACCTTTTCCACCGCCTCCAAGAGCTGCTTTTATGATGACCGGATAGCCAATCTGACTGGCCTCTCTTGCTCCTGTTTCCACATCCAGAATAGCTTTTGTAGTGCCGGGGATTACTGGAACTCCTGCTGCTTCCATGGTATTTCTAGCAATCTGTTTGTTTCCCAGATTCTGGATTACCTGTGATGGAGGTCCCACAAAAGTGATGCCGCACTGCTCACAAATCTGGGCAAATCTGGCATTTTCAGATAAGAAGCCAAATCCAGGATGTATTGCATCTGCACCGGATACTATGGCGGCACTGATAATACTTTCCATATTCAGATAACTTTTAACAGAAGGTCCCGGTCCAATACAGATGGCTTCGTCTGCAAGCTGCGTATGCAGGCTTTCTTTGTCTGCCTCAGAATACACTGCAACTGCTTCTATTCCCATTTCCCGACAGGCGCGGATGATCCTTACGGCAATTTCTCCGCGATTGGCAATTAATAACTTTCTGATCATAATTTCACCCTTCCGAGTATCGTAATATATATCTATCTAGCCCACCATAAAAGTAAGTTCCGCTTTCACTACAACCTTTCCATCCACAGTTGCCACAGCCTCTCCAACACCCATAGGCCCTTTCTGTTTCATGACTTTCATTTCCAGTTTTAGCTTATCTCCAGGCTGAACTTTTCCTTTAAACCTGCACTTATCAATACCACCAAAGTAAGCAATCCTGCCTTTGTTTTCCGGCTTGGAAAGAATCGCGACCGCACCTGTCTGTGCCAGTGCCTCCACGATCAGAACGCCTGGCATTACCGGCTCCTGGGGAAAATGTCCTTTAAAAAAATCCTCCCGGAATGTGACACATTTATAGCCAACAGCAAATTCTCCCGGTTCATAATCTTCGATGTAGTCAACCAAAAGGAACGGGTGACGATGAGGAAGGATTTCCTCAATTTGTTTTATATTTAAGTGATTCATATCTGCTCCTATTTCATTGAAAAACAAATGTATTTATCCTATTTTTGATAAAATGGTCTGCGTGTCAAAAGGGATTCTGACCTTTTAACATGGATATTATAAAATTTAGCTTCTTTCTATATCAACGGATTACAAATAACGGCTGTCCATACTCTACAGGCTGACCGTTTTCAACCAGAATTTCTGCAACTTCTCCATCAAAATCGCTTTCAATATCGTTCATCAGTTTCATAGCTTCTACAATAGCAAGAATCTGTCCTTTTTTTACTATATCTCCCACTTTTACAAAGGCAGGAGCATCCTCAGATGGAGCTGCATAGAATGTTCCTACCAGAGGAGATTTCACAGTATTTCCTGTTGGTTCTCCGTTGGAAATCACTGTATCTGAAGCCTGTTTTTTCTCACTTGCAGAAAGTTCTTTATCCGCTATTTTTCTATCTGGAGCCTGTTCTGAAATGCTATATTTTTCTCCATATACGAAACCTTTTTCTCCTGTTTCAGCACCAGATAACATGTTATTTTGCAGGGTTCCAGGTATGATCACAGGTGCAATTTTATTATTTAAAGTCAGTTTCACTCCATCACTTTCATAGCAGAAAGACTCCAGATGAGAAGCTGATACATGGTCAACCAACTTTAATATCTGTTCAAATTCCATGATTTTTTCTCCTTATTTACAGCAATTTCTGCAGCAATTCATACTTTAAATGTAGCTGTTCAGTACCTTCAAAGTTACAGGCTTCGCAAACTGATATTACTCACTTTTACCTGTATTTTTTCATTAAAAGTACTGCGTTATGTCCACCAAATCCAAGAGAATTACTCATAGCATAATTTACTTCCTGCCGTGTTGGTCCGCCGATGCAATAATCGAGATTCAACTCTTCTTCTGTCTCCTTTGTGCCTACAGTCTGATGAATAAAACCTTCCTCAATGGACTTCACACAGACAACAGCTTCCACACCTCCGGCGGCTCCTAAAAGATGTCCGATCATAGATTTGGTAGAATTAATTTTTACCTTCTTAGCCGCATCTCCAAGGGCTGCTTTAATGGCTCTTGTTTCAAAAAGATCGTTGTGGTGTGTACCTGTTCCGTGCGCATTAATGTAGTCGATTTCTTCTGGCTGTATACCAGCTTCTTTCATGGCATCCATCATAGCACGTGCCGCTCCGCTGCCGTCTTCAATCGGAGACGTAATGTGGTAGGCATCGGCAGTTGCGCCATATCCCACTACCTCAGCATAGATCTTCGCACCACGTGCTTTTGCATGCTCAAGTTCCTCCAGAACAACAACTCCGGCTCCTTCTCCAATTACGAAACCGCCTCTTTCTTTATCGAATGGAATGGACGCACGATATGGATCCTGACTGGTGCTAAGAGCGGTCAGATTCGTAAATCCAGCCACACCAACCGGGCTGATCGCACCTTCCGTTCCCCCTGCGATCATAACTTCTGCATCGCCATACTGGATTGCACGAAATGCATCTCCGATACAATGTGTTCCAGACGCACAGGCAGTCACTACGTTGGTGCATTTTCCCCTTGCACCAAGCGCAATGGATACGTTTCCAGCGGCCATATTGCTGATCATTTTGGGAACAAGAAGAGGGTCAACCTTGGATGGTCCGCGCTGGATCAGTCTCTGATCTGCTGCCTCCATTGCAGGAAGGCTTCCAATGCCAGAACCCACAATTACCCCGATGCGGAAAGGATCTTCTTTTTCCATTTCAATTCCTGCATCTGCCATAGCCTCCTTTGATGCAGCCACTGCATACTGGGAAAACAACTCCATTCGTTTGGCAGCTTTAAAATCCATATAATCTTTTGCATTAAAATTTTTTACTTCTGCAGCAAGCTTCACCTTAAAATCTGCAGTATCAAATCTGGTAATTTCTCCGATTCCTATTTTGCCTGTTTTTACACTTTCCCAGAAGGCCTGCACATTATTTCCCACAGGTGTTACTGCTCCAAGTCCAGTCACCACTACACGTCTTTTACTCATAACATTCCTCCATCTACGCACAAAACCTGCCCTGTAATATATCTGGCTTCCGGTGATGCCAGGAATGCTACTGCCTTGGCTACATCCTCCGGTTCACCATAAGTTCCCATAGGAATATTCTTCAAGGTTTCTTCTTTTACCTTATCAGAAAGTACATCTGTCATGTCCGTTCTGATAAAGCCAGGAGCAACGGCATTTACGGTAATTCCTCTTGATGCAAGTTCCTTTGCTGCAGTCTTTGTGAGACCGATCACACCTGCTTTTGAGGCTGCATAATTAGCCTGTCCGGGGTTTCCGCCGATGCCTACAACGGATGCCATATTTACAATGCGTCCGCTTTTCTGCTTCAACATCTGTCTGGCCACATGACGAATGCAGTTAAAAGTTCCTTTAAGATTTGTATCTATAACTCCGCAGAAATCATCCTCACTCATTGCCATCAGAAGCCCGTCTTTTGTAATTCCTGCGTTATTCACCAAGATATCTATCTGTCCATATTTTTTTACTGTTTCTTTAATAAAAGCACCGCAGGCATCAAAGTCAGATACGTTGCACTGACTGGTTTCAGCCGCACCTCCGGCAGCAATAATCTCAGCTTTCACTGCCTCCGCTTTTTCTTTTGAACCATTATAATTTATAACTACAAATGCTCCCTTAGCAGCAAGCTCAAGAGCAATCGCTCTTCCGATTCCACGGGAAGCACCTGTTACAACTGCAATCTTTTTTTCTGCATTCATTCCTTGTTTTACTCCTGTAAAGTCAGGTGAATATCATATTTTTCCAGCACGACAAACATTAACTTTTCCTTTGTTAACCACTTCTGAATTTCTCCGTATCGGCTGCTTCTGATAATACCTGTATTATTTTAATTAACTGTTTTTGATCTTATTTTCTACTGTGTATAAGATCTGAAATCTGTTCAAGATCTTCCACATTCTGAATATTATAGGTCTTCATTTCCGGCGCTATTTTCTTCATAAAACCAGCCAGAGTCTTTCCAGGGCCAATCTCTACGAAGGTATCCACACCCTCCTGAATCATCTTTTCCACACTCTGCTGCCAGAGAACAGAGGAAGAAATCTGCCTTGCAAGAAGATCTTTTGTCTCTCTGATGTCTGTCACATATTGGGCAGTCACATTGGTCACATAAGGAATCTTCAGACCGGAAAGCTCTACTTTTGACAGTTCTTTTTCCAGTTCTTTTCCTGCATTTTGAAGCAAAGAGGAATGAAAAGGGCCACTTACTGCAAGGGAAAGTACACGTCTTGCACCGGCTTCTTTCAGCTTCACAGAAGCTTCTTCTACAGCAGGTTTTGGTCCTGTGATAACAATCTGTCCAGGGCAGTTGTAATTGGCAATTTCAGCCTTTGTTCCTGCAATTGCGTTCTGGATCTTATCTGCATCAAGACCTATAACAGCTGCCATAGAGCCTTCTCCTGCCGGCACTGCGTGTTCCATAAGGATTCCTCTTTTTCGCACAGTTACTATGGCATCTTTCACACTCATTCCACCTGAAACAGCAATGGCACAGTACTCTCCAAGGCTTAATCCGGCAGTTATATCCGGATGAAGCCCACACTCCTCCACCACTTTTTCCATTGCAAGACAGGTGGTTACCAGTGCTGCCTGCGTATATTCTGTAAGGTTTAATCTGTCATTTTTTTCAAAGCAAAGAGCTTTCATATCCAGAGAAAGCCATTGACTTGCCTGGTCAAAAACCTGTCTGGCAGAGGGATACTTTTCATAAAAATCCTGTCCCATTCCAGCCTTTTGTGCTCCCTGTCCAGGGAAAAGAAATGCGATCTTACTCATAAATTCCAGTTCCTTTCAACAACGCATCCGTCTCTTTTACCAGCTTCCTGATCAGTTCCTGACAGCTCATCTGCTCCTTCACAAGCCCTGCACTCTGACCAGCCATAACGCTTCCCATTTTCACATCTCCGTCTACAACAGCACGGCGCAGGCTGCCAAGCGTCATCTGCTCCAGTTCCTCAAACGGAACTCCTTCTGCCTCTTTTTTCAAGTATTCTTTTGTCATCTGATTGCGGAGAGCACGTACCGGATGACCGGTGGAACGACCGGTTACCTTTGTATCAATGTCCTTTGCTTTCAGTATCATATCTTTGTAATTCTGATGTGCCCAGCACTCTGTGGTTGCCACAAAATGAGTTCCCATCTGAACGGCTTTTGCACCAAGCATGAAGGCTGCTGCAATCCCTCTTCCGTCTGCGATTCCACCAGCTGCAATAACCGGAATGTTCACTGCATCTACGACCTGAGGCACCAGAACCATTGTGGTTGTCTCACCGATATGGCCGCCGGATTCACATCCTTCTGCCACTACAGCATCCGCTCCGCATCGCTCCATTCTCTTTGCGTGAGCCACAGAAGCAATAACCGGAATGATCTTTACTCCTGCTTCTTTCCACATTTTCATGTATTTCTCAGGGTTTCCTGCACCGGTTGTAACCACTGGAACTTTTTCTTCCACAATTACCTGTGCAATCTCATCTGCGTATGGACTCATCAGCATAATATTCACACCAAAAGGTTTATCGGTCAGTTTTTTTACCTCCCGTACCTGCTGACGAACCCAGTCTGCAGGAGCGCTTGCGGCTCCAATCAGCCCCAGCCCACCAGCTGCTGAAACAGCTGCTGCCAGATGATATTCTGCCACCCAGGCCATGCCGCCCTGAATGATCGGGTATTCAATTCCAAGTAATTCTGTAACTTCTGTTTTCATGAAATTCTCCATTCTGTAATTCCGTTATACCATGCCCGCCTATGGCAAATACATGCCGGTATCATTCTGTAAACAACTTATATTTCCTGACATTCCGGCTTATTATTTATGTATACTGTCAAAGCCTGAATACAAAATTTCCAAATTACTGGCGACTCTGAAGATAGCTTTCCACATCACCGATGGTCTTAATATTCTCAAGATCTTCAGTAGGAATCTCTACCTCAAACTCTTCCTCCAGTGCCATTACCATCTCAAAAAGATCAAGGGAATCTGCTCCGAGATCTTCTTTGAAAGATGTTTCTGCTGTCATTGTACTTACGTCTGCTCCTAATGAATCTGCTGCGATTTCTTTGATTTTTTCTAACATTTTTTTGTTCTCCTTATTTTGTTTTTTAGATTTTTCAAATCCATTTTTCAACTTTTTATGATTCAAAGCTTTACGTGGTTGCTGTTCACTTTATATGACCCCGAGTGTGTTTGAAAAAGGCATTCTGCAAAATAGAGCGCGCAGATTGCGGAAATGATTTTCAAAACGCTCTCTAACAACCTGTATTTATCAGCCTGAATTACCTGATTTCCAGAGCAAAGCAGCTTTTTTATCTGCTATAGTTTTATTTTTCAAAGCCCTGATACACATTTTTACCACTGAAGCAGGCTGGCTCCATAGGTAAGTCCACCGCCAAATCCTGAAAGGATAATCCAGTCTCCTGAATTTAATCTGCCTTTTTTATTCCACTCATCCAGGAGAAGCGGAATGCTTGCGGAGGATGTATTTCCTAAATTTTCTATGTTCATCGGATACTTTTCCAAAGGTTCGTTCATGTGTTTTGACACAGAAGCAACGATCCTTTTATTCGCCTGATGAAGCATGTAAAAGCGGATTTCTTCTTTTGTTTTTCCTGCTTTTTCCAAAACCTCCATAATCACTTCCGGAACTTTGGAAACTGCAAATTTGAATACTTCTTTTCCATCCATCTGCATGTAAGTTGAAGAAATATCTGCGTCTTTTTCTATAAATTGCTGCTGATTGCGGCTGACACAGGTAAGGGCTTCGCCTCTGCTTCCAATAGAATGAACAGCCTGGGTATAGACTGCATTTTCTTCCGCTTCCAGCACCACCGCACCGGCGCCATCGCCAAACAATACGCAGGTACTTCTGTCCTTCCAGTTTGTAAGATGGGAAAGAGTTTCAGAACCAATTACCAATGCCCTGCGATAAATCTGCTGCCCCAGATAGGCTTGAGCTGTATTCAATGCCAACAGAAATCCTGTACATGCACCGTTCAGATCAAAGCAGGCTGCGTTCACTGCACCGATCAGTTTCTGCACTTCACAGGCAGCACATGGCATGATTCTTTCAGATGACATGGTAGACACCAGGAGCAAGTCAATCTCTTCCGGTCGCATTCCTGCATCTGAAAGAGCTTCCTCAGCCGCACGAGCTGCCATATAAGCAACGGTCTCTCCACGGCTTGCAATGTGTCTCTGACCGATTCCGGTTCGCCCACGAATCCACTCATCACTTGTATCCATCATGTGGGACAGTTTGTCATTGTCCCACACCTGAACCGGCCTGTAGGAACCGGTTCCCTTTATTTTTCCAACCATAATACCCTCCAGGTATGTTGTGTAGTTCTTATTTTTAATTTAAAATAGTTTGATTATCAAAGTATATCACATTTTTGGACTTTGTCAATAAAAAAATACTGTCAAAACCAAAACTTTATTTTGTTTCGGTTCTGACAGTATTTAGGAGTTATTTCTTTACTTTGACTTTACAGGTAATTTTTTTGTTTCCTGACTTCACTGTAATTGTAGCTGTTCCTTTCTTTTTCGCAACTATTTTTCCTTTTAAATTTACTGCTGCTACTTTGGAATTGGAACTTTTATAAGTTACTTTTTGCTGGCTGGTGACTGGTGTGAGAGTGACTCTCAGCTGAAAGCTTTTTCCTTTTTTGGCAAGGATTATATTCCGTTTATTCACGGAAACAGCAATTGTTTTTACAATACCTTTCTGCACTTTTACCTGGTAAATCCTACGGCTTCCGTTGGTATAAGTGATGGTTACCGTTGCTTTTCCGGCTTTTTTACCAGTGATTTTGCCCTTCTTATCCACTTTGACAATTTTCTTATTGGTGGTGCGGACTGACTTTATTTTACCACCGGACTTGTAGGTTTGTTTTACCCGTAAGGTAAGTGTGGTGGTAGTTTGCACGGGTGTCGCAGTCGGCACTGGGGTTGCAGTCGGGATTGGAGTGACGCTTACAGTGGGTATCGGTGCTACGCTCGCGGTTGGGGTCGGTTCCGCACTTACGATCGGCGTCGGTTTCACGCTTACGGTCGGAGTCGATTCCGCACTTGCAGTCGGGGTCGGAGCCACACTTACGGTTGACGTCGGTTTCACGCTTACGGTCGGAGTCAGTTCCGCACTTGCAGTCGGAGTCGGTTCTACGCTTACGGTCGGAATCGGTTCTGCACTTACGGTTGGCGTCGGTTTCACGCTTACGGTCGGAGTCGGTTCCGCACTTGCAGTCGGAATCGGTTCTACGCTTACGGTCGGAGTCGGTTCTGCACTTACGGTTGGAGTGGGTATCACGCTTACGGTTGGGGTCGGTTCCGCACTTACAGTCGGGGTCGGTTCCGCACTTACAGTCGGGGTCGGTTCCGCACTTACCGCCGCAGTTGGTGTCACTGTAGGCACAACTGTAACTGCGGGCTCATTTTTCCCCTTATTATCTGCATAACTCTCTTCTGCCAGAACCGGCAAAATAAACACAGGACCAGCCGTTTCTGCTGAAGTAGTAGAAAAACTGGTATACTCCACACGCTCCTCACCAATGGTAATATATTGCCCCTTTGTAGCCCTTCCTACCAGCAAATACCGTGAAGATGGCGGGGTTCCCACATCATCCCATGTGGCATCCACCAGATACCAGTTTCCATCATCCATCTGTACATAATTCCACATGTGCGCTCCAGGAGTTCCTGAAGAAGTTCCCCTGGCTGTTCCGCTGACACAGGCACAATTTATTCCCATATAATAGCAGAAAATTTTCATGGATTTCGCATAGCCCTCGCAGACAAATGCAGGATCTGCATCCAGAAACAACGAGGCGGCAGAATGCACCCACAAAGTATTATCGTTCCTGTAAGTAACTCTCTGACAGATATAATCATGAATCCGCTTTATTTTCTGCTCCATATCCATGCCCACAGTCTGCTCATTCAGCTCTGCAACAGCACTCTGAACACCACCCATAAAATCCCCCATTCGAGTATGGGCATTCTCACTGATTTCCCTGTTCGCCGGTTTAAAGGTGAAATTCTTAAAGGTTCCCCTGTATCCGGTAGAAGAGGATCCATCCCGAACACAGCTGACCCGGTATCCATAGTTGCTGCCCCTGAACCAGAATGCCTGTGGATAATCATAGGAAAAAGCATCTGAAGCTGCCTGAATGGCTGTTTTCACATCATTGGTAGCCTGTACATAGCTTTCTCCTTTTCTCTGAAAACTGCCATCCTCAACAACTGCTTCAAATGTAATGGTATCAGGAAATTCAAAAAGAAAATCAACACTGTCCAGATACTGGCTGTAATCCACCACATAATTCTGCACCAGAAGATCATACAAGGCCTTTGCATTTCCATCCAACTGAGCACCATAGCTATCCGTGTAATAGTCCAGAGAAAAAAGGCTGATGCCGCTGTCAACGGAATCTCCTGCAATAGCACCGGAGATGATCTCACCAGATTCTTCTGCCTCAATCCTGTCATTTTCCTCTGTGGAAATTTCAGCCTGAAAGCCATTTAAATCCTCATTCCCCACTTCAGGAGCAGCTGAAAATTCCTCCTCGTTCTCCTCGTCAGCCCATATTTCTTCTACTGCCCCAAAGCCTTCTGCATCCTGCATTTCTGCGGCAACGCACAGGGGCTGAGCAGCCATGACAAATGTTGAAAGTATAACCAGTAAGCGCTTCCGTTTCTTCATTTATCCCTCTCTTTTCTTATAAATCATTGCATATTTATTTCCGATTCGTTATAATATTTTAACATGAAATTTTATTTTTGTGTGAATAGCAGAGCATATTTCACAAATATTTTTTTTACACAGGAGATTCTATATATGAATAAAGAAAAGAAAATACCAGGACATATCCTCTCGCTTTTTATCATTCTTCTCTCTATCAGTGGTGTATGTCTTCTTATGTATAAAGCCCAGTTTCGTTTTAACCTTCATCAGCCCATTGAGTACGTTATGATGACAACTCATAAACCTACAGGTACCATAACCTTGTCCTCGGATTCCCCCGTTCTTACAGAGACGTTTACCTGTACAGTTCCTGAGTTAAAGATGTTTACAATCATATACAGGGCATTCAAGAACGTTATTTTCCTCCTCTTGCTCCCTGTTCTCAACTTAGATGGTGTCAGTAGATCACAAAAACAGCTGCAAAATATGGGAAACCATGATGGTGATTGAAATTCTTCTTATTATACAGACTACAACAATAATCATATAACGTAAAAAGTGGAAGCTCATTTTCGCGCTTCCACTTTTTTCATTTTATTTTTCTAAATTATTATACTGCTCCTGTATTCTCTGCAGTTCCATTTCAAAATCCTGCCGGTTCTTCTGGACCATTGTCTGCAGGACCAGTCCGGAAAACAATGACTGAATTGCTCCCAAAACAGCAAAACCACATACGATCAGAGTAGGAATTTTTCCCACGCGTCCGGTTTCAAGGAAGGTTACAAATACCGGGATAAAGAATCCAATTCCAAGGATCAAAAGCACTGCTGCCACCAGTCCGAAGAATGCCATTGGCTTATAATTACGGTATAATTGGGCTATGGTTTTCAGTACCCGGAAGCCATCTGAATATGTATTCAGTTTGGATTCACTGCCTTCGGGACGGTCTCTGTACTCAATCACTTCATTTTCGATATACATGTTCTTATCAACTGCGTGAATGCTCATTTCAGTCTCAATCTCAAACCCCTTGGATAATACAGGGAAGGACTTTACAAACTGGTAGCTGAATGCTCTGTAGCCTGTCATGATGTCGTTTATCTGGGTTTTAAACATAATGTTAATGCATTTACGCACCAGACTGTTTCCAAAATTATGGAATGGCCGCTTATTCTCTGTAAAATAAGTAGATGACAGACGATCTCCCACTACCATATCAACCTTTTTATTCAA
>OHZB01000179.1_pt1 | contig 19717 bp, 16 predicted proteins | sample 1580351 | NCBI WGS metagenome assembly OHZB01 (sample SAMEA3882512, study PRJEB24775) | human gut metagenome | biome: human-associated habitat; feature: intestine environment; material: feces | place: Netherlands | collected 2009/2010 | reverse complement strand
CGCCGTGGCGGCGTACAGGCTCATCAGCCCGCCCATCGACGAACCGGCGATCAGCGTGTTCGCCCTGTCCGGCAGGGTGCGCAGGTTCGCGTCGATCATCGGCTTGAAATCGCGGATGAACCACTCCATCGTCGCGCGCCCGCGCCCGCGAATCCGCCCGAGGTTCGGGTCTTCGCAGGTGAAGGGGCAGTATTCCACCAGGCGGTTGTTGCCGACGGGGTTGCACTCGACCGCCGCGATAATCACCGGCGTATCGGTCTTGTCCATATAATCGGCCATGCCCCAGGATTGGCCGTAGGTCGCGTCCTCGTCAAAGAAGACGTTGTGGCCGTCGAACATGTACATCACCGGGAAACGCGCGTCCGGCTGCTCGTCGTAACAGGCAGGCAGATAGAGATAGGCGCGGCGCGTCAGCTCCGGGCTGAGGTTGGGGATTTGAAGCGCCCACTTGTAGACCATGTAAAAAAGCCTCCGAAAGCATGAAAATCGGGATCATTCATAAAAGTATACGGCAGGCGCGCCGCCTTGTCAATTCGAATGGACGCCAAAATGTATGATGCGGCTGGATTTTGGCAAGCCTACACAGGAAAAAGAACAGGCGTTTGCGCATATTCCGCGCACACCGCCGACGTTGACAGAACTTTTATGCCAGATTATAATGAAGCTATCGGATTTGGGGCGCGCGCTTGCGCGATTCTTAAGCGACCGCAAACGGGAGGACACCATGCCCAATATACAGGATTATGTGCTTTGGAGAGGCGATCTGCCGCTTGAGCGCGTGCCGCTGTGCGACGTGGACGCGCTGCTGCTGAGCTATCTGTCGTATATGCCCTACGATCACATCGCGGGGGATGCGTTTGACGAGGGGATTTCCCTGCGCGACGCGGCGCAGAAGCTGCTGGAGGTCAACGAACGGGATAAAACGCCGCTGGCGTACAACGTCAGGGAGGATCGAAAGCTGCTCGCAGCGCTGATGGAGAGCGCGCGGTTTCGGGATATCCGCCTGGTCGGCTACGTCAACAAGGTCGATCCCGAGCAGGAGGAACAGTTTGCCGCCGTGACCTATCTGCTGGGCGAAGGGCGGGCGTTTGTCGCCTTCCGCGGCACGGATAACACCGTCGTCGGCTGGAAGGAAGACTTCAACATGAGCTTTGAAACCGAGGTTCCGGCGCAGCGGGACGCGGTGGCCTATGCGCAGCATGTCGCCAAAGCCATTGATTTGCCGCTGATCGTCGGCGGCCATTCAAAGGGCGGCAATCTGGCGGCTTACGCGGGGATGTTTGTCGATGAGGCGACCCGCGCGCGGATTCAGACGGTCTATAATTTCGACGGGCCGGGCTTCAACGAGGCGACGATTTCCTCCGAGGAATTCGGCAAGGTGGATATGCGCATCCGCACGTTCGTGCCGCAATCCTCGATGATCGGTATTCTGATGTGGCACAGAGAGCCGTTCACCATCGTGCGCAGCAACGGCGTGGGCGTCTTTCAGCACGACGCATACACCTGGCAGATCATGGGCGGCGATTTCATCAAGCTCAGCGAGCGCACCGGGCACAGCCATTTCGCCGACGACACCATCAAGCGGTGGCTCGAAGAGCTGAAGCCCGACATGCGCAGGCAGGCCATCGACGGCATTTACGCCGTGCTCAGCGCGTCGAACGGCATGAACGTCAGCGATCTGTTCGAGGCGCGCAACACGATGAGCGTGCTCAAGGCGGCGGGCGCGATGGATGAAAAGACGCGGAGCGCGGTGCTGGAGGCATTCAGGCTGCTGGGCAGCTCGATGATCGGCGGCGTGCCCGCGTGGCTGGAGCGCACGGCCAGCAGTGTGGCGCAGAAAATGCCGTGGGAGCAGCGCAGGGAAGAAGCACGGGCAGAAGCCAAAATAGAAGCGAGAGCAGAAGCGAAAACAGAAGCAAAAACAGAAGCGAGAGCAGAAACAAGATCGGAAAGAAGATTGGAAACAAGATTGGAAGCGGGGATGGAGGCCAAGGCGCGGGAAAACGCGCCCGAGCTTGCCAAATAAGCCGATTTGGCCTATAATAAAGCACAAACACGATCATCAGCCCGAAGAAGGGCGGAAAGAGGAACAGACCATGGAAAGAAAAAATGCGTGGGCGGCATATGCCGGGGACGACGGCAGGGTGGAAGCCTTTGCCAAGGCATACTGCGATTTCATCAACAACGGCAAAACGGAGCGCGAGTGCGTGGCCTACGGCGAGAAGCTGGCGAAGGCGCACGGCTTTGAGGATTTGAACGCGGTCGTTCGCTCGGGTAGGAAGCTGGAAGCGGGCGCGCGCGTCTATGCCAACTGGATGGGCAAGAGCTTCATGCTCTTCGTGCTGGGCGAGAAGCCGCTGGAGGAGGGCATGAATATCCTCGGCGCGCACATCGACTCCCCGCGCATCGACGTGAAGCAGAACCCGCTCTATGAGGATACCGATTTGGCGTATCTGGATACGCATTATTACGGCGGCATCAAGAAATATCAGTGGGTCGCCATCCCGCTGGCGCTGCACGGCGTGATCGTCCGGAAGACCGGCGAAAAGGTCATCATCAACATCGGCGAGGACGAAAACGACCCGGTGTTCTGCATCTCCGACCTGCTGGTGCACCTCGCGCAGGAGCAGATGACCAAGAACGCGAAGGAAGTGGTCGAGGGCGAGGCGCTCAACCTGATCGTCGGCGGCAGGCCGCTTGAGGGCGAGGAAAAGGACGCGGTGAAGGCCAACGTGCTCAAGCTGCTGGCGGATAAATACGGCGTGGAGGAGGAGGATTTCCTCTCCGCGGAGCTTGAGATCGTTCCGGCGGGCAAGGCGCGCGATATGGGCTTTGACCGCAGCATGATTCTGGCCTACGGCCACGACGACCGCGTCTGCGCGTATCCGTCGATGATGGCGGTGCTCGATTACGAGGGCACGCCGGAATACACCCTCTGCTGCATCGTCACCGATAAGGAGGAGATCGGCAGCGTCGGCGCGACGGGCATGGCTTCCCACTATCTGGAAAACACCGTCGCCGAGCTGTACGCCTGCACGGCGGATTACTGCGAGCTGGCCGTGCGCCGCTGCCTGCGCAACAGCCGCATGCTCTCCAGCGACGTGAGCGCGGGCTACGACCCGAATTTCGCCAGCGCGTTTGAAAAGAAGAACAGCGCGTTCCTCGGCCGCGGCATCTGCTTCAACAAGTTCACCGGCAGCCGCGGCAAGTCCGGCAGCAACGACGCGAACCCGGAATTTATGGCCAGCCTCCGAAAGATCATGGATGACGCGGGTGTGGCGTTCCAGACGGCGGAACTGGGCCGCGTCGATCTCGGCGGCGGCGGAACGATCGCCTACCTGTGCGCCAAGTACGGCATGAACGTGATCGACTCCGGTATTCCGGTGCTGAGCATGCACGCGCCGTATGAGGTCATCAGCAAGGTCGATCTCTATGAGGGCTATCGCGGCTACTGTGCGTTCCTTCAGGGCGCCAAGCCGGTGGAATAAAACGCCTTCCGTCTGCCTTTTTAACGCCTTCCGTCTGCCTTTTTTACTCCTTCCGTCTGCCTTCGGCAGCCACCTCCCTCTGAGAGGGAGGTCTTTTTTGCGTGTAGGCAAACTGTGCAAAATCGCCCGCGTGCGCAGAACTTGAATGTTTTTCAGACTTCGGCGGAGGTGAAGGCGGGCTCAGCCCGCGTCGATATTTACAAAATGACAACTGCAATGTAGACAGATTGTCCGATAAAGTGAACAGATTTCCCGATGAAGCCGGTAGGTAATCATTTCTTTCATGTATTGCCGCGAAAAATGCGCTTGAAAAACGCCGGAAACGGCTGTATAATAGCCGCAAATCCTTTGAAACCGACTGGGCGAATCGCACGTTCAGCCTAAAAGGAAGATGACAAATCGTCATACGGAGGAATTGCGAATGAACAAGCTCTTCAAACGCGCGGCCTGTCTCGCGGTGACAGCCGCCATGACCCTCTCCAGCTCCGGCGCACTCGCCTGCACCGGCTACTATGTCGGCAAGCAGGCCAGCGCCAGCGGCCATACCATCATCGGCCACACCGTCGATGCGTGGAACACCGCGCAGGCGAAGCAGGTCGTCTATCCGCACAGCGAGGAACCGGGGCGCACCGTGACCGTCGGCGCGAACGAAGTGCCGCTGCCGGATGTGACCTACCAGTACACCTCTACGCCGTTCATCGAGGGCTTGTGGGATAGCGCCGTGGCCAACGAGATGGGCGTGACCATGACCGGCTCGGTGACGACCTACATCAGCGACGCGATGAAGGCGGCCGATCCGTATGTGGAGGACGGCGCGTCCGAGACGTGGATCAGCGGCTATATTGCGGCGGTTTCCGCTACGGCGCGCGAAGCGGTTGAAAACTACGGCAAGATCATGGAAACCTACGGCAGCTCCGAATCCAACACGTTTATGATCGCCGACCAGCAGGAGGCGTGGTATCTGGAGAGCTATTCCGGCCATCAGTGGTGCGCCGTGAAGATGCCGGAGGACGCTGTCGCCGTGTTTGGCAACGAGAGCATGCTCGGCTCTGTTGCGGATTATGTGGAGGGCGAAAGTCTGCTCCATTCTGAAGGGCTGTTCTCCGTGCCGGAGGCCGCGGGTCAGACTGTGCTCGATGAAGCGGGCAACGTCGATCTGTTCGCAACCTATGTCGGCGCGCGCAACCTGAACGCGGGCGCGAACCGCCGCACGTGGTATGGCCACGAGCTGCTGGCGCCGTCCACCGCGGAGGATTACGCGATGACGACCCGCTATCCGCTGTTCTATCAGCCGGATGAAAAGGTCAGCCTGAGCGACATCTTCGAACTGACCCGCTCCCGCTTTGAGGGGACGCAGTGGGATCCGGAGGAGACCGGCCGCCCGGATATCCGCGTGATCGGCATCGAGCGTCAGGTGAACTGCTCGGCCATCGAGATTTATGACGATCTGCCCGCCGCCATGTCCGCCGTGACGTGGACGACGCTGGCGAACGCGGAGCATTCCGTCTATCTGCCGCTCTCTAACCTCGTGACCGACGTGGCCGAGATGTTCGACCATACGCCGGAGGGCTTCACGTCCGACAGCTACGGCTATGACCTGAGCTATGCGCACACCCACTTCAAGCGCCTGTGCGCCCTGAGCGAGCAGGATCGCGAGCACTACGGCACCGGCGTTCGCGCTTACTGGAAGAGCGTGGAGGACGCGCTGGTGGCGGAATATCCGGCCGTGCTGGCTGAAACGGCGAAGCTCTACGCCGAAGACCCGGCGAAGGCCGCCGAATACCTGACCGAGTACACCGTGGAGAAGCAGGAAAAGGCGCTGGCCGACTGCGACACGATGTATGACGAACTGATCTGGTACATGATCGCCAACACCAGCACCCTGCGCTACAACAGCAGCCGCGGCGAATTCAATACGTGGAATAACTTTGTGCCGTCGCTGGCGGCGGAATAACGCCTTGCGCGAAAACAAAATCAGGGAGAATCGTTCCTTTTCGGGCGGTTCTCCTTTTATATGCCCCTTTATATGCCCGTATGTCCGCCGAAAACAGTTGTGCAATCGCCTTTTTATGGTATAATGGTTTCTGTATACGGATGGGAGAGCGATGCGTATGGAGCAAAGGAAGGAACAGCAGAAGGAACAAAGGGTTTATGCCGCCTTTGGCCGCGGCGCGCGCCGGGATTGGAAGCGCGCGGCGCGCAAGACCGTGTTCAGCCATTACTGGATGGCGATCATGGTCTGTCTGGTCGCGGCGTTTTTGGGCACGGAATTCACCGGCTCGCTGGAAAGCCTGCATTTCACCCGGCAGAAATGGGACGTGATTTCGAATTTCCTCGCGTCCTTCGGGCGGCCGGGCGCGGCGGCGAACAGCCGGGGCGTGTTTGCGATAGCCGTCAACAAGATTGCGGACGGTTCCCTTCAAAACATTGTGAACAACACCATCATGTCGCTGGCCGGATCGAGCGAGTTCTGGCAGTCCTTCGGCATTGTGGTGAGCAGCCTGGTTTCGATGACGTATTGGGTGCTGGTTACCCACACGTTCGTCGTGATCCTGCGCCGCCTGTTTATGGAGATGCGCGTCTACGAGGAAGTGCCGCCGTATCGCGCGCTCTATCTGCACAGCGCGCGCTGCTGGGGGCGCACGTCGCTGGCGCTGCTGCGCGTGGCCGTCCAGCGCGGGCTTTGGTGGCTGACGATCGTCGGCGGCGCAATCAAGACGTTTTCGTATTATCTCTGCGGCTTCATTCTGGCGGAGAACCCGACCATGAAGGGCGGGGACGCGATTGCGCTGTCCCGAAAGATGATGAACGGCCACAAGTGGGAGTGCTTCCTGATGGAGCTTTCCTTCGTGCCGTGGCACCTTCTGAGCCTTGCGACGTTCGGCCTGAGCAGCCTGTTTTATTCCAGCGCATACCTGAGCGCCGCGCGGTGCGAGTTTTACGCCGCCGTGCGCGCGCAGGTCAAGGCGGAGGGCGAGGCGCAGGCGCTGCGCGACACCTATCTGTTTGAAAAGGCCGGCGCAAAGACGCTGCGCCGCGCCTACAACGATCTGGGCAGACCGGCGGAAAAGCTGCCCGCGCGCGTATACGGCAACAGGGTGACCCGCTTTTTCGGCGAATGTCTCGGCGTGACGCTGTTCGTCAACCCGCAGGACGTCGCGCGCGAAAAGATTCAGGATCGCGAATACCGCCTGCGCTACATGCGCCGCTGCGAGCAGGGGCTCTCCTATCCGATTCGGCTCAGCCCGCTGCTGCAATATGAGCACAAGGATCACGAACCGGCGCTGTTCACCCGCAAATACCCGGTGACGACGCTGGTGCTGCTGTTCTTCCTGTTTTCGATCATCGGCTGGTGCTGGGAGGTCGTGCTGCATCTGCTTTCGGAGGGCACATTCGTCAACCGCGGCGTGCTCCACGGGCCGTGGCTGCCGATTTACGGCACGGGCGGCGTGCTGGTGCTGCTGGCGCTCTACAAGCTGCGCGACAAGCCGTGGCTTGAATTTTGGGCGACGGTGGTTGTCTGCGGCGTGGTCGAATACTTCACCGCGTATTATCTGGAAACCGTGTACGACCGCCGCTGGTGGGATTACGCGGGCTATTTCCTCAACCTGCACGGGCGCATCTGCGCGGAGGGGCTGCTGGTCTTCGGCCTGGGCGGCATGGCGGTTGTCTACGGCGTTGCGCCGCTGTTTGACAACCTGCTGCACAAAGTCAGGCACAGCGTGCTGATCGGGCTGTGCGCCGCGCTGATCGCGCTGTTCTGCGTCGATCAGGCGTATTCTCATTTTCATCCCAACGAGGGCGAGGGCATCACGGACGAGGTGGTTTACAAGACGGACGACGCTCGGATTCGCCTTGACGAGGAGGCTTTCGTTTAATGCGAATCAGTTCGTTTTTCGTGCTGGCGGGCTATCTGGCGGCCAACGCCTACGTGGCCGCGCGCACGTCCGTCTTTCTGCATCGCAATCTGCCCGAGCGCGTGGCGAAGCTGATTTCGCTGCTGACGGCGGGCGTGTATTCCGTCTTCGCGATGGGGATGCCGCTGGCGCACATTCTGCCGGAGGGGATGGCCAGAAAGCTGATTCTGCACGTGTCCTTCGGGTTTTACGGCATATTCATCTATCTGTTTTCGGCTTACGTCATCATCGAGGTGCTGGCGCGGCTTTCCAAGCGGTTTCACCGAACGGAAAGGCTCACCGCGCGGAAGGGAAACCCCAAGCTGATCTTCGGCGGCGCGGTATGGTTCGGCATCATCCTGACCTGCCTGATGGGGATTCACCACGCATCCGAGCTGACGGTGAAGCATTACGCTGTGCAGACCGATAAGGACGGCGGCGGGCGCGACAGCCTGCGCGTGGTGCTGATTGCGGATCTGCATCTGGGGTACAGCGTCGGCGCGGAGCGCATCGCCGACATGGTGGAAAAGGTCAACGCGCAGGACGCGGATATCATCCTCGTCGCGGGCGATATTTTTGATAACACGGTGGAGGGCATCGACGACCCGGAGGCCGTGAAGGCCTCGCTGCGGGAGATGAAAAGCAGGCTGGGCGTGTACGCCTGCTGGGGCAACCACGACGTATCCGAGCGCCTGTTCAGCGGGTTCAGCACCAGGCGGCTGGAAAACACGCTGCGCGGCGAGGAGATGGAGCGGTTCGTCCGCGAAAGCGGCATGACGATGCTGGCGGACGAGGTGCGGCTGATCGACGACAGCTTTTACGTCATTGGCCGCAAGGATTACGAAAACGCGGGCGACGGCACGGCGCGGCGCAAGAGCCTCGGCGAGCTGACGGCGGGAATCGACACGGACAGGCTCGTGATCTCACTGGAGCATGAGCCGCGCTTTCTGCGGCAGAACGCCGATGCGGGCGTGGACGTGATGCTCTGCGGCCACACGCACGATGGCCAGTTCTTCCCGCTGAATATCGCGATCCGCACCGCGTGGGAAAACCCGGCGGGTTTGAAGACGGTGGGGCGAATGACCAGCGTGGTTACGTCCGGCGTGGGCGTTTACGGCCCGGATATGCGCATCGGCACGGACGCGGATATCTCGGTGGTGGACATTCAATTTGCACCATAAAAGAAAAGGAGATATACAAACATGAAACTGATTCAGGGTGGTTTGGTCAAGACGATCACGGGCGGCGACATCGAAAACGGACAGATTCTCATCGACGGCGGCAAGATCGTCGCGGTGGGGCAGAACCTCGACGTTCCGGCGGGGACGGAGATCATCGACGCGGCGGGCTGCATCGTCACGCCGGGCTTTGTCGATGCGCACTGCCACATCGGCATGCACGAGGAGGCGAGCCGCTGGGAGGGCAACGACACGAACGAGTATTCCGGCCCGGTTACGCCGGAAATCCGCGCCATCGACGGCATCAACCCGCGGGACGAAGCATTCGGCAACGCGATTGGCGGCGGCGTGACGACGGCGGTGACCGGCCCCGGCTCGGCGAACGTGCTGGGCGGCACGTTTGTGGCGATGAAGCTGTACGGCGACTGCGTGGACGACATGATTCTCAAATACCCGGCGGCGATGAAGATTGCGTTCGGCGAGAACCCCAAGGGCGTTTACGGCCAGAACGGCCACAAGATGCCGGTTACGCGCATGGCCGTCGCGGCGACGCTGCGCGAGACGCTCTTCAAGGCGCAGCGCTACGCGAAGGAGATCGAGGAGGCCGAGAAGGACGCGACCAAGACGCGCCCGTTCGACATGAAGCTGGAAGCGCTGCTGCCGGTTCTCCGCAAGGAAATTCCGCTCAAGGCGCATGCCCACCGCGCGGACGACATCCTGACGGCGATCCGCATCGCGAAGGAATTTGACGTGGACATCACGCTGGACCATGTGACGGAAGGCCACCTGATCGTCCGGCATCTGGTCAAGGCGGGCAAGCCGGTGCTGGTCGGCCCGTCGTTCGGCTCGAAATCCAAGCAGGAGCTGAGGGAAAAGAGCTTCGCGACGGCGGGAATTTTGGACGACGCGGGGCTGGAGGTCTGCATCATCACGGATGCGCCGGTCATTCCGCTGTACTATCTGCCGCTGTGCGCGGGTCTGGCAGTGAAGGCGGGCATGAAGGAGGAATCCGCGTGGCGCGCGATCACCATCAATCCGGCGCATGTCGTGGGGATCGACGGGCGCGTCGGCTCGATTGAGGCCGGCAAGGACGCGGATATCGCGATCTTTGAGGGCAACCCGCTGCGCGACATTCAGTGCCGCACGAAGGCCGTCTTTGTGAACGGCGAAGAGGTGCTCTCCCAAATTCAGATGCGTGTGTGAGGCAAAGGAGGCGCGGGCGGTGGACAAGCGATATCCCGATCTGGCGCTGCTCGCGCAGCCTGCGCGCCGGGCGATTTGCTGCCTGGCGGTTGAAGGCGGGGGCGAAAAAATCGAAGGGCTTCTGAACAGGAAGCCTTTTTCGCGTTATACCGAAAACGGGCTGACCGTCCTGCTCTATGACGAGGCGCAGAGCGAGGCGTGGCGCGCGGAAATCGAGCGGATTCTGGCGGAAAGCGGGCTCTGCGCGGGGCTGAGCGGGCCGTTTGCGCTGGCAGCGTCGGCGCGGGGCTGCTTCCCTAAGGCGCGCATCGCGCTGGAGACGGGCAAGGCCGTCGATCCGGGGCGCGCGCTCTACGACATGGGCACGTACAGCGAGGCGGCGCTTCTGCGCGCGGCTCGGACGGCGCTCGGGGCGCAGGGCTTCCGCGCGTCGGATTTTGGCGACGCGGCAATCGAAGCGCTTGCGCGGCTGGACGAGCGGGAGGATGCGCAGTATATCCGCAGCCTGCGCGCGTATTTGAGCGACGGGCTGAATCTGCGGCGCGCGGCGGAGCGGCTGGGCGTTCACCGCAACACGCTGGCCTACCGCATGCGCCGAATCGAGGCGCGCTTTGCCCTCGACCTGAGCGACATGAACACCTGCTTTGAGCTGCTCTTTTCGCTCTGGCTGAAGGAGGGGCTGGGCGGCCGCGCCGACGACGAGCCGACGGCGGCGTTTGATCGGGACGCGGCGCGCGCGGCGCTCTGGCGGTCTGTGGAGCGCGCGGGGAACGCGGCGCGGACGGAAAAGCGCTTTCCGCTGGCGCTCGCCGCCGTTGCGGCGGGCGGTCTGAGCGACGCGCGGCGCGCGGAATTGACGCTGGCGCTGAGCGCGCTGCCGCAAAAGCCGGTGACGGCGTTTGATGATGAAACGCTGTTTTTCGCGCTTCCGCCGGAGGAGATCGGCGCGTTCGCGGAGGCGGCGAGGCCGCTTTGCGAGGCGGCGCGCGCGGGCATGGCCGTTTCGCAGACGTTCGCGCTGGACAGGCTGTCGGCGCAGATTCGGCTCTGCCGGTTCGCGCTGCTGGCGGCGGGTACGCAGACGGTATTCATGCGGGAAATCGGCTCGACGCTGTTCTTTACGGCGCTGGAGCGGCGGGTGTCGCTCGCGCCGTATCTGTGCGAAGACGTCATTCGCGTGATGGATGAGGACGCGACGCGCGGCTCGGCGCTCTCGCGTTCGCTCTACGCCTATCTGCTCAACTTCATGGATTTGAAAAAGGCCGCGCAGCAGCTCGGCATCCACCGCAACACGCTGGAATATCAGGTGCGCAAAATGAACGCCGTCATCGGCGGGCAGCCGGACGAGCAAAAGCGGTTTATGATGATGTGCACGTATAAAATGCTGGCGCTGCCGGACGCAGGTGTGCCGGAACTGTAAAATCTTACAAACGCGCGGGCGCAAAAAGAGACCGAATGATCGAGAAAATCGAAAAAAATTTCACAAAACGGCTTGCGTGTGCCGTATGAATGTGATATACTTCCATCAGCACAAAAAAGCGATTTGTAAAAAATTACAAAAAACAAACGGAGTCGGGAGGATTCAAGAATGGCTAAAATCGGTTCAATGGAGCTGATTGTCATCCTGATTGTCGCCATGCTCGCCATCGGCCCGGAGCGTATGCCCAAGGCGGCGCGCATGCTGGGCAAGGCGGTCGGCTCGTTCAAAAAATACATGAACGACGCGACGAGCGACCTGCGCGAGGCCAGCGACGAATTCCGCGAGGTCACCGATGAAATCGCGGACGCACAAAAGACCGTGCGCAAGGCCTTCAAGGACGCGGACGACGAAATCAGCAAAACCCGGGGCGAGACGGAGGAAAAGCTGAACCCCAAGAAGAAAAAGAAAAAGCCCGCCGCACCGGAAACGGACGAGACGGACGAGGCACCCAAGCCGCCGAAGGACGAAGCGAAGGCGGAGGCGGCCGAGCCGCAGGGCGAAGATGAAACCGAAGCGCAGCCGGAAGCGGCCGCGGAAAAACACGATGAAGCAAAGGACGAGCAGCAGAGCGCTGCCGCCGAATAAAGGAGGAACTTTTTTATGGGTAAGATTGGAACGACCGAACTGCTGGTTGTGCTTGCGATTGTGCTGGTTATCTTTGGGCCGAAGGCGCTGCCGAAGCTGGGGCGCTCGCTGGGCAAGACGCTGGGCAGCTTCCGCAAGGGCATGAACGACAGCGCGGACGATGATGACGACGACGAGGAAGAGGTCGTCGTGAAGAAAAAGAAGAAAAAGCCCGTCGCCAAGAAGGCGGACGACGAAGAGGACGAGGAAGAAGAGGACGCCTGATTCAAAACAGGATACCGATGCTTCTCTCCGAGCGGAGGGAAGCATATCTTCTGCAAAAAACGAAACGGACGGTGAAAAGAGATGAGCACACAAAAGGGCAACGAGCAGGCCAATATGTCGCTGGTGGGGCATCTGCGGGAGATTCGCAACCGCATTGCGCTGAGCGTGGTTGCGCTGCTGGCGGCGTTTGTCATCTGCTTTGCCATCATCAAGCCGCTGGCCAACGCCATGCTGCAAATGGGTCTGGACGCGGGGTTCCAATACGTGTATCTGTCCCCGTCGGAGCTGCTCACCTCGTATTTTAAGCTGGCGCTCGTGCTGGCGGTCGTGGTGGTTTCGCCGCTGCTGATTTTCCAGATTTGGGGCTTTGTCGCCCCGGCGCTGACCAAAAAGGAAAAGCGGGCGATACGGCCTGCGCTGCTGGGCGGATTTTTCTTCTTCTGCCTCGGCGCGCTGTTCAGCTACATGGTCGCCCTGCCGTTTATGATTCAGTTCCTGGTCAATTTCAGCACGTCGGATTTCATTCACTCGGCGATTTCCGTGGCCAGCTATCTGGATTTTATGATCGGCATGCTGCTGACCTTCGGCGTTGTGTTCGAAGAGCCGATGCTCGCCTTTGTGCTGACCAAGCTGGGCATTTTGACCCCGGATATCCTGCGCAAGGTGCGCCGATACGCCATTCCGCTGATCTTTGTCATCGCGGCCATCATCACGCCGCCGGACGTCGTTTCGCAGTTCATGGTCGCCGTGCCGATGATCGGCCTGTACGAGCTGAGCATCCTCATTTCCTGCGTCATCTATAAGAAGAAGCAGAACGAAGACGACGATGAGGATGAAGACGAGGACGACGACGAATACGACGAGGATGACGAAGAGGACGAGGACGAATAAGCGACGCTTTAAGGGAGCTGCCGAACAGGCGGCTCTCTTTTTTTGAGTGAGCATAGGAAATCACGCAAAACCGCCCGCTTACAGCCGGTACGCCGTCATCGCCCGGAAACGGTTGCTCATAATGGTGTAGAGCGCCTGCGCGTAGGGCGTGAGCGGCATATCCTTCGGGTGCGCCATGTACAGCGGCGTGTAAACCGCGTCGCTCAGGCGATAGTGCGCGAGCTGCTGCATGGCGGGCGTATCGCTCAAAAGGGTGATGAACGGGCAGAGCATGACCAGTGAACAGGCGGCGCACACGCGCTTGGCGCATTGGGAATCATCCGTGCGGATGGCGACGAAGGGGGAGAGCGCCGCGCGGGCGAGCAGCTCGTCGTACGCGCGGGCGAAGGGGAGGTTTTCGGCGGGGAGCACGAATTTTTCCCCCTCGCAGGCGCTCAGGCTGACGGTTGAGCCGGATGGGACGCGCTGCGCCAGCGCGGTTTTTCGCCCGGCAACGAGGATGACCTCGTCCGACGCGATGAGCTGATAATCGAGCTTTTCATTTTCGGCCTCGCCGAAGAGCAGCGCCATATCCAGCTCACCGCCGAGCAGACCGGCTTCCAGCGCGTCGTTTCGCGCGGAGACGGCTTGCAGGCGCACGTCGGGATAGGCGCTTTGAAACTCGGGGAGCACCTGCGGCAGAAGCTCGTCGGCGCGCTGCATGGGCAGGCCGAGGCGCAGAAGCCCGGTCTGCCGGCCGGAAAGCGCGGCGAGGGATTCGTTCATCTGCGCTTCGATTTGCAGAAAGCGGCGCGCGGACTGCACGTAGATCTGCCCGGCGGGCGTGAGCGAAATGGGCGTGGTGCCCCGCTCGAAGATGGGCTGGCCGAGCTGCTGCTCGATCTGCCGAATCTGCTGGGAGAGCGTCGGCTGGGTGACAAAGAGCGATTTTGCCGCGGCGGTGAAGCTGCCTTCGCGGACAACGGCGAGCACGAGCTGAGCGTGGCGTGTATTCATGGTGGATTCCCTCTTTGCGATTTGATGTCGGGCGCGCCCAAAGCGCCGATATCCCTATTTTAAGAAAAATCGGCGAAAATGTAAACCACAAAAAGCGGGCGATTTCGCGCAATTTTCGAAACATGAAAAAAGAAGAAAAAAGGCTTTCCCGCCGCCGCGGTATGGGTGTATAATAAGCACACAACTGAAAGACGGAGGGATTTGCGATGCAGGTTACGGAAAAAATCGCCGCGTTTCGGGCGCGGATGAAGGATGAAAACTTTGCTGCGGTCATCGTGCCGACGGCGGACAGCCATGCTTCGGAATATATTGCCGATTATTTCAAAACTCGTCAGTGGCTTTCCGGCTTCACCGGCTCAGCGGGCACGCTGGTCGTCGGGGAAAAAGAGGCGGCGCTGTTTGTGGACGGCCGCTACTTCATTCAGGCAGAGCGGCAGATTGCCGGGAGCGGCATCACGCTGATGCGCATGGGCACGGCGGGCACGCCGAAGCTGGAGGAATACCTCACCGCGCTGCTGCATGAAAACGACGCGCTGGGCGTGGATTTCGGCGTGGTCAGCGAGAAATTCGCGGAGGATATGCGCGAGACGGCCGCGAAAAGCGGCGCGCTGCTGCGCGATACGGGCGACTGGTTCGGCGACCTTTGGAAGGATCGCCCGCCGATGCCGCAGGAAAAGGCGTTCATCCTCGATGAGCAATATGCCGGTCAGAGCGTGCAGAGCAAGGTGAGCGCGATTCGCAAGGCGATGGCCGAGCGCGGCGCGCAGCTCCATGTGCTCAACGTGCTGGATGACATCGCGTGGGTGCTCAATGTGCGCGGCGGCGACGTGCTCAACACGCCGGTGGTGATGAGCTATCTGGTCATCGGGCAGAAGCACGTGAACTGGTTCGTCGATGAAACCAAGGTGGACGACGCCATGCGCAAGACGCTTGCGGACGAGGGCGTGAACGTGCGCGGCTATGACGAGATCATTCCGGCGCTGAAGGGGCTTGAGCCGGATGTGAAGGTGCTGGCGGACGCGAGCAGGCTGACCGCCGCGCTGATGAGCGCGCTGGAAAAAGCTGAAATCATCCGCGCGGAAAACCCGTCCACGATGATGAAGGCCGTCAAAAACGACGTGGAGCTGGATAACCTGCGCAGGGCGCACGTGAAGGACGGCGTGGCGGTTACGCGGCTGATGTACTGGCTCAAGCAGAACGTCGGCAAAATCCCGATGACGGAAATCAGCGTCAGCGACAAGCTGCTGGCGCTCCGTCAGGAGCAGGAGCACTTCATCTCCCCGAGCTTCAACACGATCTGCGCCTATCGCGCCAACGCCGCGATGATGCATTACAGCGCCACGCCGGAGAGCGACGCGAAGCTCGAGCCGCGCGACCTGCTGCTCATCGACTCCGGCGGCCAGTATCTGGAGGGCACGACGGATATCACCCGCACCTTCGCGCTCGGCCCGGTGACGGACGAACAAAAGAAGCATTTCACCGCCGTTCTGTGCAGCATGCTGAATCTGGCGAACGCCAAGTTTTTGCAGGGCATGACGGGCATCGGTCTGGATATCCTCGCGCGCGGCCCGATCTGGGATATGGGCATCGACTATCGCTGCGGCACGGGGCACGGCGTGAGCTACCTGATGAGCGTGCACGAGGGACCCAACAGCTTCCGCTGGCATAAATCCCCGACGCGCGCCGAGGACACCGTGCAGGAGCCGGGCATGGTCACCACCGACGAGCCGGGCGTGTACATCGAGGGTAGCCACGGCATTCGCACGGAGAACGAGCTGGTCTGCCGCAAGCTGGAGGAAAACGAATACGGCCAGTTCCTCGGGTTTGAAACCATCACCTGCGCGCCGATTGATCTGGACGCGGTGATCCCCGAGCAGATGAGCCCGCGTCAGCGCGGCTGGCTGAACGATTACCATGCCTTTGTGCGGGAGACGCTCCTGCCGCTGATGCAGGACGACGACGAGCGCGCGTGGCTCAGACATGCGACCCGCGCCATTTAACCGAATTAACCGAATTTTCAGGAAGCGCCCAAATCAGGTCTAGCATTTTGGGCGCTTTTCCTGTATAATAAATGCAAGAATGTATCTCCGCACAGCCGGGGTTGCACTTCCATAGACCGAACATGGAGGGATAAATGTATGAAACTGATTGTTGCGATTGTTCAGGATGAAGATGCGGGCCGTTTGGTTTCCGCGCTGATGGATAAGGGCTTCGGCGTGACGAAGCTGGCGACGACGGGCGGCTTTCTGCGCGCGGGCAACACCACGCTCATCAGCGGCGTGGAGGACGACAAGCTCCAGGATGCGCTCGGCGTGATCGAAAAGATCTGCAAGAGCCGCGAGCAGATCACCGCGTCCACCACCCCGATGGGCGGCGCGGGCGGCGTCTATGTGCCGTACCCGATCCGCGTGACGGTCGGCGGCGCGACGGTGTTCGTGCTGGAGGTCAGCCAGTTCCTCAAGGTGTAACATGATTGCCTTTGCGGATCTTGCGGGGCAGTCTGCGCTCATCGGCCAACTGCAAAGCGATTTTGCGCGGGGGCGCTATGTCCATGCCTACCTGCTCACGGGGCCGGGCGGCACGGGTAAGCGCTCTGCCGCGCAGCTTTGCGCTATGGCCGCGCTCTGCCGGGGAGAGAAGAAGCCCTGCGGGGCGTGCGGCCCGTGTCGGCGCGTGCTCTCCGGCACGCACCCGGACGTGCATACCGTTGTGCCGGAGAAGGGAAAGCAGATCATCGGCGTCGGCGTGATGCGCGAGGTGCTGGATACCGTTTCGGTCAAGAGCTTTGAGGACGGCGCGAAGGTCATCCTCATCCCGCAGGCCGAACGGATGAACGCCGCCGCGCAGAACTGTCTGCTGAAAACGCTCGAAGAGCCGCCGGAGCGGACGGTCTTCTTTTTGATCACTGATCAGCCCGCGGCGCTGCTGCCGACCATCGTTTCCCGCTGCCGCGTCGTGCGGTTTCATCCGCTGACGGAGGAGGCCTGCGCCGCGCGCCTGATCGCGCTCGGCCAGCCGCCGGAGACGGCGAAGAAAAAGGCGCGCATGGCGGAGGGCTGCGTCGGCCGCGCGCTGGCAATCGACGACGGGCAGCTCGAGCTGCGCATGGCGCTGACGCGCGATGTGTTTTCTGTTCACCGTCCGGCGGATGTGCCGGTGGTGGTGAATCTCTACAAGGAGGATAAGGAGCGGCAGAAGCTCGTGCTGGATACGCTGGAAATCGCGCTGCGCGATATTCTGGTGCAGCAGGCGGGCGGCGCGTCCGTCGCGGGCGCGGGCTATGCGCGCGAGGCGGAGGCTTATGCCCGGCGGACGCCGCTTTCCGGCGGTCTGTCGCTGATGGAAACGCTGCGGCGCGCGCGGGTGATGCTCGCCGGAAACGTCGCGTTTGCGTCGGCGTTTGAAACCATCCTTCTTCAAATATCGGAGGAATATGCCAAATGGCCATGGTAATCAGGGTGCGCTTCAAGCGCGCCGCCAAACTATACGACTTTGACCCCAACGGGCTGGAGCTGCACAACGGAATGAGCGTTGTGACGGAGACGGCGCGGGGCGTGGAGCTGGGCGAATGCATGAGCGGCGTGATGGATGTGCCGGACGAGCGCCTGGTTCTGCCGCTCAAGCCGATTCTCCGCATCGCCACCGAGCAGGATCTGGCCATGCAGAAGCGCAACGAGCAGGCGGAAAAAGAGGCGTTTGATATCGCCATCGACCGCATTGCCGAGCACAAGCTGGAAATGAAGCTGGTGGACGTGGAATATGCGTTCGACCGATCCAAAATCATTTTCTATTTCACCGCCAACGGCCGCGTGGATTTCCGCATGCTGGTCAAGAGTCTGGCGAGCGGGCGGCCGATCTGCTGCCGGACGTTTTTGAGCGACTTCACGCCGGTCTCCATCAAGATGGCGAAGGAGCAGAATCTTTCGCTCAACCCGACGAAGATTTCCGGCCTGTGCGACCGCCTGATGTGCTGCCTCAAATACGAGCAGGATCATTACGAGCAGACGCGCAAGCGCATGCCGCGCGTGGGGCGCGAAATCATTACCCCGGACGGTTCGGGCGTCATCAACGCGATCAACGTGCTCGAGGAGACGGTGCGCGTGCGCATCGCCGTCGGCGACTCGTTTGAGCTGCGCGAATACAAGATCGACGACTGCCAGCGCCCCGGTCAGGACGAGCGCAAGCCGCGCCCGGAGGAGGACGCGACGGCGGAGGACGCGCAGCAGGCGGCGGAAAACGCCGAGGGCGGCGCGGCGGAGACGGCCGAGCCGAACCCGCCGAAAAAGCGAACGCCCGGAGCGCGCGCCGAGACCGGAGCGCGGCCCCAAGCCGGAACGCGGCCCGCGGCCGGAACGGGGAGAGCGCCCGCCGAGGCCGGAGAGAGGCCCGAGACCGCCGAAAAAGCAGACGGACAGGCCGCAGGACAAGGAAGCGCCCGTGAAGGCCGAACAGCCGGTCATCGAGGAACAGAAGGCCGTCGAAGCGATCGACGTGCTGGAAATCCGCGAGGACGCGAAGAAGGAAGACCTTTTCTAAAAAATTATATGCACATCATAACGGCCTTGGCGGTAAAAATGCCTAAAGGCCGTTTTTTTCATTCAAATGGGAAACGGCGTAAAATCGCCCGCGTGAGCAGAACCTTGACGCATTGCGGACTTCGGCGGAGAAAAAGGCGGGCTTAGCCTGCTTTTTGTGGATTCATATCGAAAAACTGGGAATTCAAAATCGCGCTTTATTTGAATTTGAACCGGTAAAATCGCGCAAAAAACTTGCAATTCGCGCGCGCTCGTGCTAAAATGTGTTCCGGGAGTGATCCTAAACAAAGGGAGGTGAAATGTATGGCTTATCAGATTTCTGATGACTGCATCTCTTGCGGCGTGTGCGCCAGCAACTGCCCGGTGGGCGCGATCAGCGAGGGTGATGGCAAGTTTGTGATCGACGCGGATACCTGCATCGACTGCGGCGCTTGCGCGGAGAACTGCCCGGTGGGCGCTCCGGCTCAGGCCTAATCCATTAGAACTTGCGGACGTATTCGGCCTGGCCGGATGCGTCTTTTTTTGCATATGCAGGAAATGAGAAAATTCGAGATTTTGTACAAATTCCGATAGCGGGTGCGCGGCTGCCTGACTCCTTCAGTCACGGCTGCGCCGTGCCAGACCTTCGGCGTTCCGCTCGCCTGCCTCCCGCACCGCGGGCGACAAGCTCCACGCCCTCGAAGAGGGAGCCCTTTGATCGGGTTATATAGATTTTCCGTCCAGGTACTGGCTGGAGATCCATGCCAACAATGTCATTGAGCGTCTGAATCGTGAGATCCGAAGTAGGACGCGCGTAGAGCGCATTCAGCTTAAAACAAAGCTGACGCCGCTTCAAAAGCGACGTCAGTTTACATAATTTCATGCTTTTCTTCGCCCGGGGCTCTTATTTTCTGTCCGTTCCACGTAGTCCACTATATTAACAACAGGAGAATTCTTTTTTCACTGCCTGCTTTTAGTGGATAGTCTATTTCTAACTATAAAATGATGCACACTCATTCAAGATACTTAGCAAGTATGAAACCTACCTTTCCATCCACGATTACATGTGCCCAAGTTGCGTTAAATCCCATGAGTATAACCGATGTACCATTATAATAAACGCCTAAAAACTCGGATTTTTGAGATTGTTCTGCATACAAGTCAACACACTGTTCAGAATTCGGATTGTTTATGGTCATTATTGGCATCGCGGATGAAGGGT
>OHZB01000172.1_pt1 | contig 20056 bp, 15 predicted proteins | sample 1580351 | NCBI WGS metagenome assembly OHZB01 (sample SAMEA3882512, study PRJEB24775) | human gut metagenome | biome: human-associated habitat; feature: intestine environment; material: feces | place: Netherlands | collected 2009/2010 | reverse complement strand
CCGCAGCCGCCGGAGCGGTGCTTAAGCCGTAAGGCGGGAATTATGCGGTATTGCCTAAAGAAGCGTTCAGAGAAATAAGAGAGGGAAACACTGTAACATGGCACAATCTCGTTCCGGTAAAAAATCAACAAAGAACTCCTCCGGCAAAAAGGGCACCGCCTCCTCCCGCGGCACGGGCCGCAGCAGCACCGGGCGCTCCGCATCCGCACGCAGCAGTGCGGCCTCCCGCAGCCGTCAGCCGTCCCGCCGTGCCCAGCGCCGCGCCGAGACCCCGAACCTGGCCCGCAGCATCCTGCTGGTGGGGCTGGGTCTGCTTTGCGTTGCGCTCGTGCTTGTGCCCGGGCAGAATCTTTGGCGCACGCTGCGCAGCTGGTACTTTGGCGTTTTCGGTATCACGACCTATCTGGTCGGACCGTTCCTGCTGTACCTGGCCTACCTGCTGGCCACCGGCTACCGCGTTGCGCTGTTTGCGGGCAAGGTATCGCTGATGGGCGTGCTCTGCGCCAGCGTGCCGGTCATCTTCTCCAAGCTCAATATTGAGAACCTCAAGGTTGGGGAGATCGTCAAGATGCTCTTTACCCGCGGCGGCACCTACTTCTGGGAGGGCGGCGTCCTCGGTGCGCCCATCGGTGCCACGCTGCTGGCGCTGTTCGGGCGTCCTGCCTCCAACATTATCATGCTGCTCATCTTCCTGCTGGGGCTGATGTTCTTCTTTGCCATCACCCCCGCGGACGTCGTTCTGTTTGTAGACGGCCAGTACAAGACCCTGCAGGCCAAGCGCGAGGAGCGCGCCGCAGCCGAGACCGCCTACGACACCCGCCTGTTTAATCAGGAGCCCGAGGAGGAGAGCGTCGAGAATCTGACCGGTGCGCTGCCGGACAGCAGCCGCCCGCACCATCCGGTTTACGACGTCATCGCGGACACGAGCCGTTTCCCAAAGCAGACCCCGCCCGCCCCGCATCGGCAGGCCGCCTACACGCCCCCCGTGACACCTGCTGTGCCCGAGGCACCGTTTGCCGCCAAGCCCGCCGCCCAGACCCATGCGTCGTTTGACGTGGATCTTGGCCCCAGTGCAGGGGAAAACGCCCGCCAAAAGGCCGTCAGCGATGACCCGCTGGAGCCGGTCAGCATCGGCCCGGGCGGCACGTTCGGTATGGATCCGCTGTCCAACCGGGCCAACAGCACACTGCGCCAAACCCAGCCCCAGCCTGCTCCCGCACCGAAGGAGGATTTTGAGCTGCAATTGCAGCCTGCCTCAGAGCCTGCCGCGCCGGTGTACAGCACCCCGCTGACCCCGGTCACGCCTGCGCCCGCCGCACAGGCGTCCCCCGCGCCGCAGGACGAGCTGGATGCGCTCATCAACCGCGCTGTCAGCGGCCACGCGCCTTACTACACGCCGCAGGAGGTCAGTGCCGAGACGACGCTGGACCTGCCGCAGCCTACCGAGTTTGAGACCCCGCTGACGCCTGTCCCGCAGGAGCCCAAATTTGACACGCCTCTCATTCCCGTGGAGGATGAGCCCGAGCCGATTCCTGTCGAGCTGCCGCAGCTGGATATGACAGGCCGTGTGCAGGGTGATACGATGGTCCTTTCTCCGGCTGATCTTGCTGCACAGATGGCCGCAGACGCTGCGCCGCTGGGTACGCCCGCCCCCGCAGCTGTGCCCACCGCACCGGAGGCCCCCGCTGTTTCCGCACCGATCCCGACATTGGGCGGCAGCTTCAGTGATACCGGCAGTGCGGTCAGCGCTGCCTGGCAGTCCGGGCGCTCTGTCTCCGAAATGCTGGATGATATGCTGGCCGAGACACCCGCCGCCCCTGCCCAGCCTGTTGTCGAGGCTCCGGCCCCGGCAGCCGATCCCTACACCGCCGCACCGGCTGCCGCCCCGCAGCCGTACCAGTCTGCCCCTGCCATGACCCGCCCTGCGGCGGAAACGACCCAGAGCAGCTTCACTGTGCCCCGGCAGGGGGAGGCTGCCCGCGTGCAGGTCAGCACCGCTGTCGGCAACTCTGCCGGTGCGCCCATCCATACACCGCCCTGTGCGGCCAAGGCCGACCCCAACGCCATGCGTCTGCCCACCTCGGAGGAGCAGCCGCCGGAGCCCTACTGCTATCCGTCGCTGAATCTCTTTAACGCCACGCGCCCCGACGACGAGGCCGGGGCCGCCCGCGAAATGAAGAAAAACGCGGACATTCTGGTCAACACGCTGGACAGCTTCGGCGTCAAGACGACGATGCTCGACATCTGCCGCGGCCCGTCCGTCACCCGGTATGAGCTGCAGCCCCAGGCCGGTATCAAGGTCAGCCGCATTACAAGCCTGGCCGACGACATCGCCCTGAACCTGGCCACCGCGGGTGTGCGCATTGAAGCGCCCATCCCCGGCAAGCCCGCCGTCGGCATCGAGGTTCCGAACAAGATTCGCTCCACCGTCAACATCCGCGCAGTCTTTGAATCCCAGAATTATATCAACATGCGCAGCCCGCTGACGATGGCCCTCGGCAAGGACATTGCCGGTACGGCGCAGGTCGCGGATCTCTGCAAGATGCCCCACCTGCTGATTGCCGGTTCCACCGGCAGCGGTAAATCCGTCTGCGTCAACTCCATTATCATCAGCTTCCTGTTCCGCTCCAGCCCCGAGGATGTCAAGCTCATTTTGATCGACCCGAAGGTCGTCGAGCTGGCCGAGTACAACGGCATTCCGCACCTGCTGATGCCCGTCGTCACCGAGCCGCGCAAGGCTGCCGGTGCGCTGGGGGCCAGCGTGGCCGAGATGGAGCGCCGCTACAAGCTCTTTGCCGAGAACAACGTCCGCGAGATCAAGGCCTACAACAAGCTGGCCGCCCAGACCGGCATGGAGCACCTGCCCTATATTGCCATCGTCATTGACGAGCTGGCCGACCTGATGATGGTCGCGGGCAAGGAGGTCGAGGACTATATCTGCCGCATCGCGCAGAAGGCCCGCGCCGCCGGCATCCACCTGATCGTTGCGACCCAGCGCCCCAGCGTGGACGTCATCACCGGCCTGATCAAGGCCAACATCCCCAGCCGCATCGCCTTTGCGGTGTCCAGTCAGGTAGACAGCCGCACCATTCTGGACAGCGGCGGTGCTGAAAAGCTGCTGGGCAACGGTGATATGCTCTTCCTGCCCGTCGGCGCGTCCAAGCCCGTGCGTGTGCAGGGCACCTTCGTGACCGATGAGGAGATCGGCGCGGTGCTGAGCTTTATCAAGTCCACCTCTACCGCCCAGTACGATGAAGAAATGATTGCCGAAATGGAGCGCCGCGCCGTTGCCGAAAAGGGCAGCAAGAAGGGCGGCGACGATGACGGAGACGGCGGCGGTGCACTGGACGCCATGTTTGAGCAGGCTGTTGAGTGCGTTATTGAGGCCGGACAGGCCAGCACCAGCCTTTTGCAGCGCCGCTGCAAGCTGGGCTACGCCCGCGCCGCCCGCATCATGGACCAGATGGAGCAGGAAAAGATCATCGGCCCCTATGAGGGTGCCAAGCCCCGCGCCGTGCTTGTGACCAAGGCCGAGTGGGAGGAGCGCAAGCTGAACGGCCAGTATGACGGGTAAGCGCTTTGCCCGCCTGGCCGCGGCGGTGGCCGTCTGCTTGTTGGTGCTTGCCGCGTTTGTCGTCCAGCTTTTGGGCGGCAGGGGCAGCGTTCCCGGCTGGCAGCAGCTGCGCGCTGCGCTCGGCGTACCGCTCCAAACCGAGGAAAGCGCTCCGCAGACCGCGGACGGCAGCACCGTCGTGTATGTGCTGGATGTCGGGCAGGGCGATGCCGTGCTGCTTTGTCAGGACGGCGCGTACTGCCTGATCGACACCGGTCCCGTCGAGGCTGAGGACGCGCTGCTCTATGACCTGGACGTGCTGGGTGTGCCGTCGCTTGAGTATCTTGTGCTGACCCATCCCCACGCAGACCACACCGGCAACGCCCGCGCGGTGCTGCGCGCTCTCCCGGTCAAGACCCTGCTGCTGCCGCTGTGGCAGCCCACGGCAGATGAGACTGCCGACTGGCCGCGCCATCTCGCAGAGCTGGCCGCCGACAGCGGAGCAGAAATTTTCACAGCAGAAGCCGGGGAGGAATACCCGCTTGGCAGCGGCAAGCTGCAAATTTTGCAGGGCGGCAGCGAGGATGCCGACAGCGTCAACGATGCCTCGCTCTGCACGCTGTTCACGGCGGGCGATTTCCGCTTTCTCGATACCGGCGACGCAGAGGCAGACGCCGAGCAGCGCCTGGTCGACACCTACGGCCCGACCCTGCATGCCACTCTTTTCAAGGCGGGGCATCACGGGTCCTACACCTCCAACAGCCTGACCTTTATGCAGGCAGTCCGGCCCGAGGCCGTGGCCGTCAGCTGCGGGCTGCACAACGATTACGGCCATCCGCACCGCGCTGCCCTGCAAAATTGCGCAGAGGTCGGTGCCGAGGTATGGCGCACTGACTTGGAGGGCAGCCTCACCTTCATCTGGCAGAACAACACCCTCAACGTGGAAACTTCCGCGGACTCCGCCGATTTTGCGGCGTAAAAATAAGGAGTAGAAAATGACGATTACGGAACAGTTCAAAGCCAAACGCTGCGTTTTCTCTATCGAATGCTTCCCGCCGAAACAGACCACTCAGATGGAAAAGCTCAAGGACACCCTGCGCCAGATGCAGGCCATGGACCCCGGCTTCATCAGCGTCACCTTCGGTGCGGGCGGCTCTGCGGGCGGCGTCTCCACCGCGGAGGTGGCCGACTACATTCAGAACGAGCTGCATGTCCCCACGCTGGCGCACCTGATCTGCATGGGCAACGACGAGACCCGTGCAGCGGAGATTTTGGATCAGCTGGAATCTGTCGGCGTCCGGGATGTGCTGGCCCTGCGCGGGGATCGCAGCCCGTCCCGCCCGGAGAGCCCCGACTTCAAACACGCCAGCGACCTGACGTCCTTTATCAAATGGAAGAAGCCGGATTTTTCCGTTCACGGTGCCTGCTACCCGGAGGGCCACCCCGAGGCCGACAGCCTGCTGCATGATGTTGAGAACCTGCGCATCAAGCAGGCCGCCGGTGCCGAGCACCTGCTGACCCAGCTTTTCTTTGACAACATGCACTTTTACCGCTTTCTGAATCTGGCACGCCGCGCAGGCATCACACTGCCGGTCTCTGCCGGTGTCATGCCCATCGTCAAGCGCAGCCAGATCGAACGCACCGTTTCGCTTTCTTCGGCCAGCCTGCCGTCTGAGTTCACCCGTATGATCTCCCGCTATCAGGATGACCCGGCCAGCCTGTACGACGCCGGTATCGACTACGCCGTCAGGCAGCTGCGCGACCTCATTGAGGGCGGCGCAGACGGCATCCACCTGTACGCAATGAATGACGCCGCCGTGGCCGCGAAGGTCTATGACGGCATCAGGGATCTGCTGTAATGGAGTGCCGCAAGCCCGCCGCCATTGACCGCGCCACGGCGCTGCGCTACATGGGTGCGTCCGGCTGGACGCCCGATGCCGCCACCGCGGCCCTGCTGGACAAGGCCGAGCAGACCGTGCTGACCGCTGCTGCGCCGCGTGCGGTGTACCGCCGTCTGCCGCGTACCGCCCTGCCGCTGGAAAACTGCGGCAGCGACCTGACACGCCATCTGCAGGGCTGCGACGAGGTTCTTCTGCTGGCAGCGACCCTCGGGGCCGAGGTTGACAAGCTTTTGCGCCGCATGGAGCTGACTGACATTGCCCTGGCCGCCGCGGCAGACGCGCTGGCCTCAGTGCTTTTGGAACAGGTCTGTGACGAGCTGGAGAACGAAATACGCGCTCAGATCGAGGCGCAGGGCGTCTTTATGACCGGGCGCTACGCGCCGGGCTACGGTGACTGCCCGCTGGAGCTGAACGACGCGCTCTGCCTTGCGGCGGACACGGTGCGCGGCTGCGGCCTGGCCGTGACGCCCCAGCACCTTTTGACCCCCCGCAAGAGTACCACCGCCATTTTAGGCATTGCCGACCATCCCGTGACCGGCACCCGCGCAGGCTGTGCGACCTGCCATTTAAAGGAGACCTGCTCGTTCCGCAAGCGCGGCACGACCTGTTTCACACAAGACTGATAGGGGAGAAGCGTATGCAGATTCGTGAAGTTTTTGACCGCAAGCGGTTTGTTTTTCTGGACGGCGGCATGGGCACCCAGCTGCAGGCACGCGGTCTGCAGCCCGGGCAGAAGCCCGAGCTCGCCGCGCTGGAAATGCCGGAGGTCTTAACGGCCATCCACACTGACTACGCCAACGCGGGCGCGGATATTCTGCTGGCAAATACCTTTGGTGCCAACGCCAAGAAGCTGACCGGCTGCGGCCACACGGTGGAGGAGGTCGTTTCCGCTTCCATCGCCTGTGCGCGCAAGGCCGCCGAGACCACCGGCGCGTGTGTGGCGTTGGACATCGGCCCTCTGGGTGAGCTGCTCGTCCCCGCGGGCACGCTGGCGTTTGAGGATGCCTACAATGAGTTTGCACAGGTCATCCGTGCCGGTGCGACTGCAGGGGCTGACCTCGTCTTTTTGGAGACGATGACCGACCTGTATGAGCTGAAGGCCGCCATCCTCGCCGCCAGGGAAAACTGCGATCTGCCTGTTTTTACCTCAATGAGCTTTGAGAGCCGCGGGCGCACCTTCACGGGCTGCACCGTCGAAAGCTACGCCGTCACGGCAGCGGGTCTCGGCGCGGACGCCGTGGGCATCAACTGCTCGCTCGGCCCCAAGGAGATTCTGCCTTTCGCGCAGCGCCTCTGCCGCAGCGTGCCCGCGGGTGTTCCGGTCTTTGTCAAGCCGAACGCCGGTCTGCCGAACCCCGACGGCAGCTACAATCTCAACCCGGATGAATTTGCCGCCGAGATGAAGGAATACGCCGCCATCGGCGTTTCGATGGTCGGCGGCTGCTGCGGCACGACGCCCGCGTTTATCGCCAGGCTGCATGAGACCTTCAGCCCGCTGACCCCGGCTGACAAGATTCCCATCCGCCGCAGCTGTCTGTGCACGCCGGTCCGCTTTGTGGAGGTCGACGGCATCACTGTGGTGGGGGAGCGCATCAATCCCACCGGCAAAAAACGGCTGCAGCAGGCCCTGCAGGACGGCGACAGCGCCTACCCCTGCACTCAGGCTGTGGCCCAGGCCGAGGCCGGTGCGCAGGTGATCGACGTCAACGCGGGCCTGCCCGGCATCGACGAGGCCACCACGCTGGAGCAGCTTGTCAAGGATTTGCAGGCCGTCACCGACCTGCCGCTGCAGCTCGACTCCTCGAATCCAGAGGCCCTGTCCCGTGCGCTGCGCATCTACAACGGTAAGCCCATCGTCAACTCGGTCAACGGTGAGCCGGAGACGTTGGAAAAGATTCTGCCGCTCTGCAAAAAGTACGGTGCCGCCGTCGTCGGCCTGGCGCTGGACAAGGGCGGTATCCCGCCGACAGCCGAGGGCCGCTTTGCGATTGCTCAACGCATTGTCGCCGCTGCCAACGCCGCCGGTATCCCGAATGAGGACATCTACATTGACTGCCTGACGCTGACCGCCAGCGCCCAGCAGGAGGGTGCCGTCCAGACGCTGGAGGCTCTGTCCCGCTGCAAGCATGAGCTGGGCGTGCGCACTGTGCTGGGCGTGTCGAACATCAGCTTCGGCCTGCCGTGCCGCGGCTACCTGAACACAACGTTTTTGACGATGGCCATGTCTGCCGGGCTCGACCTTGCCATCATGAATCCCAACACGCCGGAAATGATGGCTGCCGTGCGCGCCTACCGCGTGCTGACCTCGCAGGATTTGCAGAGCACCGACTACGTTGCCGCCTATGCCGATGTGCAGATCCAGACGACGCAGACGAGCAAGTCCGCCGCCACCGTGGCCGAGGTCTGCGCCGCCGCACCGGGCGGGGACGCCCTGTTTGAGGCTGTGCGCCGCGGCCTGAAGGCCGAGGCCCGCGCCGCCGCGGACGCCGCGCTGACAATGCGCGAACCGCTGGACGTAGTGAATGTCTCACTGATCCCCGCACTGGACGCCGTGGGCGACGGCTTTGAGAAAGGCGCGGTATTCCTGCCGCAGCTTTTGCAGGCCGCCACCGCCGCGCAGGCTGCGTTCGAGGCCATCAAGGCCAAAATTGCCGCCTCCGGCCAGGCGCAGGGCAGTAAGGGCAAGATCGTCATTGCCACAGTCAAGGGCGATGTGCATGACATCGGCAAGAACATTGTCCGCGTCATCCTCGAAAACTACGGCTATGACGTGCTCGACCTCGGGCGCGACGTTGACCCCGAGCGTGTCGTAGAGGCCGTGCGCCAGACCGGCGCAAAGCTCGTCGGCCTGTCGGCCCTGATGACGACCACCGTCCCTAATATGCAGGCCACGATCGAGGCCCTGCATGCCGCGCACCTTGACTGTAAGGTCATGGTCGGCGGCGCGGTGCTGACGCCCGGCTACGCCCGGGACATCGGTGCCGACTACTACTGCAAGGACGCCAAGGCCAGCGCTGATTTGGCCAAGCAGCTTTTAGGCTGATTGTATAGAGCCGCGTTTCACGAAGAAACGCGGTTTTTTGCACAATTGTAAAATCTCACCTTTGTCAGCAAATCACCATTGCAGGGAAGTTCCAATTGATGTATAATAGTTGTGTTTACTGTTTTTGGACATTTTCCTTTATTTGTCTGTTTTAGGAGCGTATCTTTTGAAGCACATAGCCAAAATCGCAGCGTTCACCGCGATTTTTCTGATTATAAATCTGATTCTCTGCGGCTTTATGCCGCCCGATAACGGTTCCAGCCTTGACATGTGGCGTAGCTACCACCAAAAGCAGTCCATTGACATTGCCGTCATTGGTTCTTCTCTGGCTTCCTGCGCCCTGCCCGAAGAAGAACTCGCCGCCGCAACAGGGGAGACCGTTGCACTGATGGCAACAAACGCCCAAAGCTTGGATATGTCGCAGATCGCGCTGGAGACCCTGCTTCGGGAGCATTCTCCCCGGTATGTGATCCTTGTCATGGATCTGACCAACATGACAGGCAAACCCTATGCCAAAGCCCAAAAGGCTTTTTTATATGCAGAGCTGCAGACGGATTCCTGGAAGGATAAGCCCGCTGACCTGCTGCGCTACATGACCAGCCGTGATAACTTTACAGGTGCAGATTCCCTGAATGCGCTTTTTCCCTGGCAGAGCGGCAGCTGGCCCGCCGACTGGCCCGCTACGATCCAACAGAAATGGAATGCCGTACTGAATCGTCTGCCGCACCGGCGCGGTGCGGCCCATGCCCAGCCGGAGGATGCCGCGGTCATCAACTTTGACACTGTCGGTGCGGAGAACACCTGGAACCAGAACGCCCACGACTTTAGCGCGCAGCACATTGAGGAGCTGACCTCCATGCTGCAGCTCTGTCAGGAGAACGGCACGCGTCTTTTGCTCATCAGCGCGCCCAAGACCACGCTGGATGTCGTGAGCTACGAGACGTATTTTGACGACTACGCCTACTTCAAGCAGCTGGCAGCACAGTATGGGGCTTCCTATTATGACTTTAACCTTGCAAAGCCGGAGCTGTTTGAGAACAAAGAGCCTGACTATCACAAGGATTTCACCCACATGAATGCTGTCGGCGGGCATGCGTTCAGCCTGAGCATGGCAAAGTTTCTGGCCATGCTGGACGCCGGGCAGGATGTGGAATCGTTGTTCGAGACGCCGTCAGAATATCTGGCTGCTGTAAACTATATCACCAACGTCTACCTGACGCCAGAGGTTCACCCGGACAAGATTTTGCTGCTGGCCGGTTCCTACCACGGTCCGTCCGTACAGGCTGAATACGAGTTCTGGGTCAAAGCGCCGGGGGAGAGCGAATACAGCCGGGTTTCCGCGTATTCTACCCGCTCCTGGACCGAGTACGCAGCGGCGGAGCACGGCACCTACCAGTTCCGCGTGAATGCCCGTATTGTTGGTTCTTCCGCCGATTTTGAGCGATATTATGAATGTTCTGTCGATTTTTGATTTTGTGGATGGTGTAGTGTGGAAATCTATTCCCTGAGTTTCTTCCTGCTGGTCAGCGTTGGACTCATTTTATATTATACTGTTTTCAGCCGTTGCCAATGGATCTGCCTGTTGGGGTTGAGCCTGCTGTTTTTTACCGCCAGCGGCTGGAAGGGCCTTGTTTTTCTGCTTTTCACTGCGTTGACGATCTGGCTCGGCGGCTTGCAGCTGGCAAAGCTGGATGCCGATTCCGCCGCGCGGCGAAAGGCTCCGGGCATAACCAAGGACGAAAAAAAGGCCATCAAAGCACAGGCGGTGCGCTGCAAAAAATGTCTTGTTGCTGCTGTGCTGACTGCCAACTTTCTTGTGCTTGGCTACTTCAAATACTGGTCCTATTTTGCGGAGCTGCTCTCCGGTGCATTTTCGGCCACAGCGCCGTCCTCACTGGGGCTGGTCATGCCGCTTGGCATCAGCTTTTACACGTTTCAGGCCGTCGGTTATCTGATTGACTGCTACCGTGGTCGGCACCCGGCAGAGAAAAACTACGTCCGCTTTCTGCTTTTCATCAGCTTTTTCCCGCAGCTGATCCAGGGCCCCATCAACCGCTACGGAGAGATGGCCCCGCAGCTCACTGCCCGTCACATCTGGAACTGGGAGCGTACCAAACGTGCACTGTTCCTGTTTCTGTTCGGCGCAATGAAGAAATATGCCATCGCAAACCTGACCGCCCCGACGATTGCCGCCATCCTCGACGGCAATGACCCCAAGCTGGCCGGTTCTATGGCACTGCTGGCCATTTTGCTGTACTCGCTGCAGCAGTATGCAGATTTTTCCGGCGGCATTGATATGGTATTGGGTGTTGCGCAGCTGTACGGCATTGAGATGATGCCCAACTTCCGGCAGCCGTATTTTTCTACCTCGCTGGGGGATTTCTGGCGGCGCTGGCATATTTCGCTGGGTGCGTGGATGCGTGATTACCTGTTCTATCCCTTTGCACTGACCAAGCCGATGCAGCGCTTCGGCAAGTGGGCCACGTCGCATTGGGGCAAGCATTTTGGCCGTGTGCTGCCCGCTGCAGTCGCCAACCTGCTTGTGTTTGCCGTAGTCGGCATCTGGCACGGCCCGCAGGCGCACTACCTTGCCTGGGGTCTGTATAACGGTCTTGTCATTGCGCTGGCTGACCTGCTGGAGCCCGCGTTCAAAAAGCTCAACACGGCGCTGCACATTCCTACCGAAAGCCGCGGCTGGCACGTTTTTCGCATCGTGCGGACCTTTATCATCGTCAACATCGGCTGGTACTTTGACCGCAATGAGTTTGTGCAGGGGTGCATCTACCTGCGCAACACCTTTACGGATTTCAATTTGTCCGCATTGGCCGCGAATGCACCCGGCGCTTTCGCGGCAGTCTCCGGCCCGGCCTGGGGGCTTGTCATCATCAGTACCCTTCTGGTCTTTGCCCATAGTGTGCTGAAAGAACAAGGCCGCGACCCTTACGCAGAGGTACAGCGGCTGCCGCTTGCGCTGCGCTGGGGTTTAAACTATCTTCTTATTTTCATGGTACTCCTCAGCTTTATCTGCGTCAATGAAACCGTTGGTTTCCTCTATGCCAACTTTTAAGAAAAGAGCTTTCTATGCAAACAAACATTCTGGACTGGCTTGAAGCCACGTCCGCCCGCTGCCCGGATGCCCCCGCTGTGGGGGATGACCAGACAGACTGTACCTGGGCACAACTGGCCGACACGGCCCGCCGCGCCGGCAGCTTTCTGGCGTCCCGCACGATGCCGCGCCGCCCGGTGGCATTTTACCTGGAAAAATCCGTTTCCGCCTTTGCTGCCATGCTTGGCACAGTCTACGCGGGCTGCTGTTACTCGGTGCTTGACACCCGCCAGCCCGCTGCCCGCACTTTGCAGGTATTGGATACTTTGACCCCTGCATTTCTTGTTACGGACGAGGCCCACGCTGCCGCAGCCGCCGCGCTGGGGTACAGCGGGCAAATCATCCGGCTTGACGATCTGCTGGCCGCACCCGCGGACGCTGCACTGCTGGCAAACCGCCGCCGTCAGGCTGTGGACGTTGACCCTCTGTATATCAACTTTACAAGCGGAAGCACCGGTGTGCCAAAAGGCGTCACCGTCAGCCACCGCTCGGTGCTGGATTTTATCCCGCAGTTTGCCGAAATTTTCGGCATCACACAAAACGATATTCTGGGCAATCAGGCTCCCTTTGACTTTGACGTTTCGGTCAAAGACCTGTACACGGCACTGTACACGGGGGCTAAGGTGCAGATCATCCCGCGCGCTTATTTCAGTCAGCCCACAAAACTCATGGACTATCTGGCAGACCATGAGGTCACCATACTTGTCTGGGCCGTCAGTGCCATGTGCTTTGTCTCCATCATGAACGGCTTCAGCTACCGTATACCTTCCCGCGTGCGGCAGGTATTGTTCAGCGGCGAAGTCATGCCCATCAAGCACCTGATGAAGTGGAAGTCTGCTCTGCCGCACGCCCGGTTTGTGAACCTCTACGGCCCAACAGAGATTACCTGCAACTGCACCTACGCCATTTTGCCGAACCGCGATTTTGCTCCGGATGAGTCGTTGCCCATCGGACGCGCGTTTCCAAATGAGAAGGTCTTTCTGCTGGACGAGAACGACGCCCTTGTCACCGTGCCCGGGCAGGCAGGGGAGATCTGCGTTTCCGGTACGGCGCTTGCCCTCGGCTACTTTGCTGACCCTGTGCGCACAGCGCAGGCCTTTACCCAGAATCCGCTGAACACCAACTGGTATGAACGTATTTACCGCACCGGTGATTTGGCCCGCTACGACGAAAGCGGCAGCCTGTATTATATTGGCCGCCGGGATTTCCAGATCAAGCACATGGGACACCGCGTAGAGCTTGGCGAAATTGAAGCTGCCGCTATGCGCTGCGACGCTGTGACCCGTGCCTGCTGCACGTTTGATGCCGAACGCCAGCGGCTCCACCTGTTTTACACGGGCAGCTGTGAGAAAGCTGCCCTGCTGGCTGCGCTGAAAGAAAGTCTGCCGCCTTTTATGCAGCCGAATACTGCTGTGCAGCTGGACGAGATGCCGCTGAATAAAAACGGCAAAATTGACCGCACGGCACTGGCTGCCCTGACGAAAAAAGGAGCCCATAAATGACCGACGCTTCTTTACAAAAAATTGCTGCCACCTACGGCACACCGACGTTTGTCTTTGACACTGACGCTTTGCAGACCCGCGTGCGCGCTATTCAGGCAATCTGGGGCAGGGAAATCGACCTTTGCTATTCCATCAAAGCCAACCCATTTCTGCTGCCTGCCATGATGCAGGTCACTGCACGGCTGGAAGTATGCAGTCCCGGAGAGCTTTCGCTCTGCGAGAGCCTGCATGCTGCGGATGCACGTGTTATCTATTCGGGTGTTAATAAGACGCCCGTGGATATTGCCCGCGCCGTGGCCGACGGCGTCGGCACCTGCACAGCGGAATCTCTGCTGCAGGTCCGCTATCTGCAGGATGCTGCGCGCAAGGCCGCCAAGCGGCTGCCCGTGGTGCTGCGGCTGAACGCGGGCAGTCAGTTCGGCATGTCAAAGGAGGATCTTTTCACCGCATTAGCGCATCGCAGGGAAACACCTGATCTGGAGTTTATCGGCATTCACTACTTTGTCGGGACCCAGCGCAAAAAGCTGGTCAATCAGCAAAAAGAGCTGGCCATGCTGCGGGAACTGTACGCTGAAATTGAGCAGACCTTCGGCCTGCGTCTGCCGGAACTGGAATACGGCCCAGGTCTGGCGGTGCCGTATTTTGACGGCGACGATTTTACCGACACACTGTCCCCGGCCAAAGACCTTGCGCCAGCACTGCGCGAAGCCAGCAGCTGGGTCCATCTGACCGTTGAGATGGGCCGCTTTTACACCGCCGAATGCGGTTATTACCTGACCACCGCCATGGACTGCAAGGACCACGGCGGGCAGCACTACTGCATTGTGGACGGTGGAATGAACCACCTGAATTATCTTGGCCAGATCATGGGTATGAAACGCCCGCATCTGCGCCATTTTGCTGCCCGGGCAGCTTCCGTACAGGACTGGACACTTTGCGGCAGCCTTTGCACTACGAACGATGTTCTTGTGCGCAGTATGCCGCTGGCCGGACTATGCCCCGGCGACCTGCTTGTTTTTGAAAACACCGGTGCCTACTCTGTCACGGAAGGACTTGGTCTGTTTTTGAGCCGCGACCTGCCGCAGGTCATTCTGTGGCAGAACGGCACGCCGCACCCGGTACGCAGCGAAACGCCGACCTATCCCATCAACACACCCGCTGTGTAAGATAATTTGAAAAGGAGAAATACCAATGGAACGTTTACTGGAAATTTTAAGCGAAATCAAAGAGGACGTGGACTTTTCCACCTGTACAACACTGATCGATGACGGCATCCTGGACTCTTTCGACATTCTGCAGATCATCTCGGCCCTGAATGAGGAATACGACATTTCGATCCCCGCATCCGAAATCATGCCGCAGAACTTCAACAGCGCCGAGGCCCTTTACAAGATGGTCCAGCGCCTGCAGGAAGATTGATGTCCGAGATGCCCGAAATATAAGATAACGCTTGCATTTATTCCAAATTTATTGTATAATACTAAAAGCGGACAGGGCTGAATTGCGCTGTTTCGCGTACAGATGCAGGTCCCGCGCGTGGGCAGCCTGTGAACCATGTCAGGCGGGGAACCGAGCAGCATTAAGCGGTGCTTGCCCAGTGCCGCGGTCAAGCCTGCATCTGTACGCAAAGCAGCGCAGCCGCGTGCTCTGCCCGCTGTTTTTTGTAGCTTTGCAGGAGGTGAGCCGATGTACCGTGCCCTGTATCGAAAATGGCGTCCCCAGCGATTTGCGGACGTGGTTGGCCAGACGGCCATCGTCACGGCCCTGCAGAACCAGATTTCTGCCGGGCGCATCGGCCATGCGTATCTGTTCACCGGCACCCGCTGCACCGGCAAGACGACCTGCGCCAAAATTTTTGCCAAGGCGGTCAACTGTCTGGACACCTCCAGCCCCGACCCCTGCGGCGAGTGTGAAATTTGTAAGGGCATTGACTCCGGCTCCGTCATGGACATCATCGAGATGGATGCCGCGTCGAACAACGGCGTTGACGACATCCGCGACCTGCGCGACGAGGTGGCCTATCTGCCGTCAGTCTGCAAGTACAAGGTCTACATTATCGACGAGGTGCACATGCTCTCCACCGCGGCGTTCAACGCGCTGCTCAAAACGATGGAGGAACCGCCCGAGCACGTCATCTTTATCTTAGCCACCACCGAGGTGCAGAAGGTTCCCGTCACGATTTTGAGCCGCTGCCAGCGGTATGACTTCACCCGCATCACAGCGGATGACATTGCCGGGCGGCTGCTCTACGTGGCCGGGCAGGAGAAGATCGAGCTGGACGAGAACGCCGCACAGTTGATTGGCCGTCTGGCCGACGGTGCCATGCGTGACGCGCTGTCCATTCTGGACACCTGCGCCGGTGTCGACAACCACGTGGACGAGGCGCTCGTCCGCCGTATGGCCGGTGTCACGGACAGGGGCTACCTGTTTGAGATCAGCGACGCCATCGCGGCAGGGGACTCCGTCACTGCACTGGAAAAAATCGCCGAGCTGCGCCAGCAGAGCGTCGATATGCGCCGCCTCTGCATGGAGCTCGCCGGGCATTACCGCAATCTGATGCTCTGCGCGCTGCCGGGCGGCACGTCACTTCTGACCGGCATCTCGCCAGAGGAGGAGGCCGCCTACACCCAGCGTAGGGACTTCCCGCAGCGGGAAGCCATCCGCGCGGTCAATGCGTTTGGCTCGGCACTTGAGAAAATGAGCCGCGGCACTGACCAGCGCATTGAGCTGGAGCTGGCGATTTTCTCGCTGACCCAGCCCGAGACTGCCGCCGCACCTGTTATCATCCAGCAGCCCGCCCCGGCAGCACCCGCCGCGCCCCAGGCGTTCGCCAGCGCGCCGCGCGCCTACACAGCAGCGCCGCCGGTACAGGCTGCGCCCTCTGTAGTGCCGCCCGTGGTACAGCCGCAGAGCGTTCCCGCCGCTGCACCGGATGATGTACCGCCGCCCATTGACGATGACCCGCCGTTCCTGCAGCCGGAGCTGAAGCCTGCCCCGCAGCAAGCTCCCGCGCCGGTACCGCCAGCACCCGCTGCCCCAGCCCCGCGTAAGGCCGAGCCGCCGCGGCAGGCAGGCCCGCTGGAGCCGTTCGCCTTCTGGCCCGCCGTGCTGGCCGATTTGGAGGAGAATGATGCAATGCTCATCTCCTTTTTGCGCGGCACCCGGGCCTATTGCGACGGCAAGCGCGTGCTGTTTGAGTGCAGCGACGCCTTCCGCGATTATATCCGCAATAACCGGGAGGTCAGCAAGCGTCTTAAGGAAACTATCTACCGTGTATCGCGCACCAAGTACAGTATCGGCCCCTATGAGGAGCCAAAGACCGACGACACCACCGCTGCCGTCAGCTTGGATGAGACCCTGCACACGATGCAGGCGCTTGGTGTCGATTTGAAAATCGTTGATAAATAATTATTTTTGGAGGATACAACCATGAAAGCAAGACTGCCCAAGGGCTATGGCCGACCCGATCCCAACGCCATGATGCGTCAGGTCCAGAAGATGCAGGACGACATCCGCGCCAAGCAGGAGGAGCTCGAAGCCAAGGAGTACACCGGCACCGCCAGCGGTGAGATGGTCACTGTCACGATGAACGGCAAGCATGAGATCACCGCCGTCAAGATCAAGCCCGAGGCCGTCGACCCCGATGATATTGAAATGCTTGAGGATCTGATTGCCGCCGCCGTCAACAGCGCCTCCGCTGCCGTTGACAAGGACTCCGAGGAGGAGATGTCCAAGATGACCGGCGGTCTGAACATCCCCGGTCTGGGCTAAGAGGCTGCCTATGTTCAACAACAATGTTGAGCCGCTGGAAAATCTGATCGACCAGTTTGCCCAGTTTCCCGGCATTGGCCGCAAAAGTGCGGTGCGTATGGCCTATCAGGTCATGTCGATGCCGCCCAAGCAGGCCATGGAGCTGGCCAAGGCGATTGAGCACGCCAAAAGTGACCTGCACCGCTGCCGCATCTGCCAGGACTACACCACCGGCGATGTCTGCAAGATCTGCGCCTCCCAGAAGCGGGACCGCAGCATCATCTGCGTGGTCGAGGGCCCGCGCGACATCAAGTCGATTGAGCGCACCCACGAGTACAACGGCCTGTACCATGTGCTGCACGGCCTGATTTCGCCGATGGATGGCATCGGTGCAGATCAGCTCTGCATCAAGGAACTGCTGGCCCGTCTGAATGACACCGTCAAAGAGGTCATCATGGCCACCAGCCCGACGGTGGAGGGCGAGGCCACGGCGATGTATATCGCCAAGCTCATCAAACCTCTGGGCATCAAAACGACCCGCCTGGCCTATGGCCTGCCCGTCGGCTCGAGTCTGGAATACGCCGATGAGACGACGCTGTACCGTGCCATGGCCGGACGCGGCGAGATGTAAAAAAATTCCTGTACCGCTTTTGCCGGTACAGGTTTTTTTATTGCAGCTTTATTTCAGCAGACCGTAATCCCGCAGACAGCGCTGTACACCCGTCATGGTATCGTCAAAGCCGACACCCGCTGCCGCACGGAACCTGCCGCCGTCCATCAGCAGGCTGCGCGGCCAGTCTGCCGCCTCTACGACGGGGTGGATGTCCAGCAGCGCACAGGCGCGCCGGGCCGTCGTGACCATGTCGCAGTCGTTCTCGCTGCCAAAGTTGTACACACCGCCCGGCAGTTCCATAGCCTGGGTCAGCCGCTCCACGGCCTCCCGCACATAGGTGATGCCGCGGTAGTCCCGCGCCGAAAACCGCAGCGTCTCCTGCCGCATAGCGGCGGTCAGCAGGTTCAGCAGGAAGTTACCGCGGATCGGCAGGCCGTACCCGGGCAGGTCGTACATCCAGGCCGCCCGCAGCAGCACGGCATCGGGCAAAATATCCAGCACGCGCTGCTCCATCTCCTGCTTGTGGCGGCCATAGACATTGGCGGGGGAGAGCGGTGTATCCTCGTCAAACGGCCCGTGCTCAGTAAGGCCCGTGTAGACCTGGTCAGAGCTGAACGCAACCAGCTTTGCGCCGCTTTTTTGCGCTGCAGCCGCCATCCAGCACGGCAGCAGAACGTTGGCGCGGTAGGACTCGTCCGGGTGCTTTTCGCTGTAGCCCGTGTCGGAGAGCGCCGCCGTGTGTACGATCACGTCCGGCTGCTCGCGCCGCACCCAGTCGGCCACGGTCTGCTCATCCGCTGCGGCCAGCATTCCTTTGGGGAAGGCGCACAGCTCGTACCGTCCCGCCAGCTGGGTCATGATGCGCGCCCCCACAAAGCCGCCTGCGCCGGAGACCAATAGCTTTTTCATGTGTTTTCCCTCGCAATACGATTTTTGTCTTTATTGTAGCGTTTTTGCGCAGCTGTTGCAAGCGGCTTGACAAATTCCGCGCCGGTTTGTATAATAGGAACACCTAAAACAAGGTGTGGATTTTTACAGTTCTGATACTACTTTTCGCCACACAGCGCTTTCTTTCCGGGAAAGCGTTGTGTGGTTTTTGTTGTGTCAAAAGGAGAAGCCCATGAACGATACCTTCATGAAAGAAAAGCCGATTTTTCCGCTGCTAACCTCAATGGCCCTGCCCATGGTCGTCTCGATGCTGGTCAATGCACTGTACAACATCGTGGACAGCCTCTTTGTCGCCCGCATCAGTGAGGAAGCCATGACTGCGCTGTCCCTCGTCTACCCGGTGCAGAACCTCATCAACGCGATTGCCATCGGCTTCAGCATCGGCATTGCCGCACTGATCTCGCTGCATCTCGGTGCAGGCAACAAAGAAAAGGCTGACATGGCCGCCACCCACGGCATGGTGCTTTCGCTGATCCACGGCGTCGTGATTTCCATCGTCTGCACCGCCATCATGCCGCGGTTCCTGCGCTCCTTCACCAGCGACGAGACCGTCATTGCCATGGGCGTGACCTACTCCCGTGTTGCCTTTATGTTCGCCGTCGTCATCATGGCCGCCATGTCGTTTGAGAAGATCTTTCAGGCGGTGGGCCGGATGAACATTACGATGATCGGCCTGATGGGCGGCTCGGTCTGCAACATTATTCTGGACCCGCTGTTGATTTTCGGCATCGGCCCGTTCCCCAAAATGGGCATTGCCGGTGCGGCGCTGGCTACCGGCATCGGCCAGATGGTTCCTCTCATCTTCTATCTGATTGTCTACTTCGTCAGCCCTATCCCGGTCAGGCTGCGCTCCGGCTGCCTGAAACCGGACGCCAAAATGGCCCTGCAGCTCTATTCCATCGGCGTACCGGCCATCCTGAATCTGGCGCTGCCCTCGGTGCTCATCACCTTCCTGAACTCGCTGCTGGCCGTCTACTCTCAAAGCTATGTCGTCGTGCTGGGTATCTACTATAAATTACAGACCTTCCTGTACCTGCCCGCCAACGGCATTGTGCAGGGCCTGCGCCCCATCATCGGCTACAACTACGGCGCGGGGGAGTATGACCGCGTCAAAAAGCTCTACCACACGTCCATGGGCATGTGCGCCGCCATCATGGCCGCGGGCACGGTGCTCTGTCTGGTGCTATCCGGCCAGCTGATCGGGCTTTTCAGCTCGAACGCCGAGACCATCGCCATCGGCACGTCGGCCCTGCGCATCATCTGCGTAGGTTTCATCGTCTCGACGATTTCCGTCGTCGCCTCCGGCTCGCTGGAGGGTCTCGGCATGGGCGTGCAGTCACTGGTCATCTCGCTGTGCCGTTACATCGTTGTCATCATGCCACTGGCCTGGCTGTTCTGCCGCCTGCTGGGTGCCGACGGCATCTGGAACGCCTTCTGGGTGACCGAGGTCATCACGGCGGGCATTTCAATGGTCGTATACCACAAGAGCGTGAAGCTGAAATAAACCAACAGGAGCCTGACCACAGCCGGTCAGGCTCCTGTTTTATATAAGTAAAAGGCTTCCCCCGAGGGGGAAGCCTCAGACTGTCGAAAAAGGTGCGTTCACCCCTTGGCCCCCTCTGCGAGGGGGCTCCGCCCGC
>OHZB01000164.1_pt1 | contig 20374 bp, 19 predicted proteins | sample 1580351 | NCBI WGS metagenome assembly OHZB01 (sample SAMEA3882512, study PRJEB24775) | human gut metagenome | biome: human-associated habitat; feature: intestine environment; material: feces | place: Netherlands | collected 2009/2010 | reverse complement strand
GAACGGGTAAATAGCTCTTCTTTGTTGTGAAAATATATTAACACAGGTGTGACCGAATGTCAACACCGAATTTTATTTTTTAATATAAAGCACATGGGAAAAGCTTATTCCGTTTTCTTCTGCACACGAAAGCACTTCCCTGCTCCATTCCGATTTATCAAATTGCGGAAAGAAAGTGTCTGCCTCCTGGCATTCCGCATCTATTTCCGTTAAATAAAGCTTTGTTGCAAGCGGCAAAAACTCGGCATAAATGCGGCCTCCGCCTATAACAAAAATATTGTCGTTTTTCGCAGCTTCAAGCGCTTCGTCAACGGAATGAACAACCTCGGCGCCGTCTATTTTAAGCGATTTATCCGAACTGATAACGATATTGCGCCTGTTTGGCAAAACCTTTATGGCGCTGAACGGCGTGGACCTGACCGTGTACAAAGGCGAAGCGCTGGGCATTATCGGCCGCAACGGCGCAGGCAAATCCACCCTGCTCAAAATTTTGTCCCGCATTACCGCCCCCACCGAGGGCGAGATCCGGCTGCGCGGGCGGGTGGCTTCCATGCTGGAAGTGGGCACCGGCTTTAACAACGAGATGACCGGCCGCGAGAACATCTACATGAACGGCGCTATTCTGGGCATGACCCGCGCCGAGGTCGATTCCAAGATTGACCAGATCATTGAATTTTCGGAGTGCGGAGATTTTATTGATACCCCCGTCAAGCGGTATTCCAGCGGCATGTTCGTCAAGCTGGCGTTTGCCGTTGCCGCCCACCTGGACAGCGAGATCATGGTAATGGACGAAGTACTGGCCGTGGGCGATATGAAGTTCCAGCAGAAATGCCTGGGCAAAATGAGCGATGTTGCCGGGCAGGAGGGCCGCACCGTCCTGTACGTCAGCCACAACATGAGCACCATCCGCCAACTGTGCACCCGCTGCGTGGTGCTGGACCAGGGCCGCGTGATCTTTGACGGCGATGTAGAACAGGCCATTGCCGTGTATATGGAAACCACCGATGTGAACGTGGTCCACTATGACCTGCTGGATGTTTCCCGCATGAACGCCAGCGCAGGCAAGCGGATGCGGCTGGAAACGCTGGACTTTGTGGGCAAGGAATCCAGTGTGTTTGCGGACACCGAAAAAATTCGGGTGCGCATTACCTGGCGTGTTTCGGAGCCGTTTGCCGGGGTACACTTAAAGCTGAACCTGCATTTCCGGGATTCGACCCCCGTGGGCATTACCCACCCGGTCAACCTGGGCGCCGCCGTGCCCGGCAAGCTGTATACCACCGAGTTTGAGTTTGACCCCAGCCTGCTGGGCGAAGGCCAGTATTTCTTCTATGTGGATGTGTTTGACGGCGTGTTGACCCAGGCTGTCTGCCTGGACAAGCCAGTGACCGAGTTTGCGTTTGAGGTAACCTCCGGCGATTTGACCATGCCGGAATGGGCACCGGGCTGGGGCCGCATCCACTTCCCGCCGGTCAAAGTGTTGGAGAATGGATACGATGGGTGATATTTTCATCTGCCACACGCTGTATCATGTGTTAATCGCGCTGGTGCGCGCGCTGCGCAGCCGCCCCGGCAAGTCCACCCTTGTGCTGAGCACCTGTGTGCCGGAAGCCGAAACCCTGCGCGCTAAATTGCTGGACGCCGCGCCGGATCTGTGGGACGCTGTTTTGATCGTGGACGAGGAAAAGCTGGACGCACAGAACAGCGAAAGCGACTTTTACCGCCTGCGCCACCCGTTCCGCAAGCCGTATTTTACGCTGCCCAAGGGGCATGTGTACATCAGCAATGACTGGAGCGCTTTAGGGCGCTACCTGCAGCGGGAGCGCCGGGTTTATACCCTGTGCGAAGATACCTTTGGCGGCACGTTGGACCCTGACCAGCACCTGCTGGACGAGCAGCGCACCAACCCCCGCGGCCCCTACCGCTACTGGGGCGACAGCCCCTGCTGCCGCACGGTGGAAAGCGAAGACGCCGCGCGGTGCAGCATTTTTGGCGTAGACAAGCTGGTAACGGTATCCAAAGCGCAGCTGCTGGAAAGCCTGATGGAGGAAGAAAAAGCCATCATCCGCCGGGTGTTTTTGGCCGTTCCCCTGCCGGAGCATGTGCAGGGTGCCTGCCTGCTTTTGCCCCGCAGCTTTGTGCTGGACGGCCTGATGGATCAGCCCACCCAGGACGCCATGTTTGCGGCTGTTGCCAAGAAATACTGCACAGAACCGCTGTTTATCAAAACCCACCCGCGGGATACCACGGATTATTCCAAGCTGTTCCCTACTGCTGTTATCCTGCCCCGCACCATGCCAAGCGAGGTTCTCAATTTCTGCCTGCCTTTCAAATTCCAGCGCGCCGTCACCGTGCAAAGCTGGGTTCTGCGCGGCTTTACCGCCGCGGAAGAAAAGGTGTTTGTGGGGCTGGAAGAGGCAGAAAAGTTGGTGCAGGGGTAATGCCTCCCCTTGAAAATACCTGTTCAGGTGATTCCATGGAGCTGAAACAACGTAAAAATCTGCGGCTGCAAAGTTTCGATTATTCTTCCGCGAAGTATTACTTTGTGACCATCTGCACCAAAAATCGCGCCCGTCTGTTTGGGCAGATTGTAGGGAACGGTCTTGACCGTTCCGCCGCCATGGAATTATCCTCACTTGGAAAGACTGCCGAGAAAATGCTGTTGGAAGTTCCTGTGCATTTCACTTCCACTGCGCTGGATGCTTATGTCATTATGCCAAACCACATCCACTGCATTTTAGCAATCGGCTGTAACGAGCTTTCGGAACGGTCGAGACCGTTCCCTACACTGCCAACCATAATTGGGCAATATAAGTCCGGGGTGTCTCGCGCAGCAGGGTTCCCCGTATGGCAAAAATCCTACCACGACCATATTATTCGCAACCACTTTGACTATGAGGAAATCTGGCTTTATATTCAACAAAATCCCCAGAAATGGTTGAATGACCTGTTTTACACTGAATTTTGATATAAAGAAGGTTACTATATGAAACTTATCGGCGTTATTCCCGCCCGTTATGCCAGCACGCGGATGCCGGGCAAGCCGCTGGCGGATATTTTTGGCAAGCCCATGATCTGGTGGGTGTACCAGGAAGCCAAAAAGTGCAAAAAGCTCGATGATGTGTTTATCGCCACCGACGATGAGCGCATTGCCGAAGCCTGCCGCACCTACGGCATGGAATACTGCATGACCAGCCCCGACCATGACACCCCCACCGGGCGCATCTGGGAGGTTTCCACCAAGGTAGAAGCCGACCTGTATCTGCAGATCATGGGTGACGAGCCGCTGATCAACGTAAAGGCGTTTGATTTGATTCTGCCGGATACCCTGCCGGAGGACCCGTATTATGTCGCCGTGCTGACCAACCGGATGGAGCACCCCGCGGATGTGATCGATTTTTCCAACCAGAAGGTCGTGACCAACGCCGCACGGGAAATTTTGATGATCTCCCGCAGCCCCATTCCCTACCCCAAAGGCACGCTGGATTTTGAATACGAGAAGGTGACCGGCATCCAGCTGTACTCCCGCCGGGCGCTGGCGTTCTACCACGAAACACCGAAGTCCATTCTGGAAAAAGCCGAAGAGAACGATATGATGCGCTTTGTGGAAAACGGCCACAAGGTACATGCCATCGTCAGCCCGTACAAGACTGTGAGCGTTGACACCCCCAAGGACCTTGCCCTTGTGAGCGAAATCCTGAAAGGAAAAGAATAAATGCCCGATATTAAACTGTTGGACTGCACCCTGCGTGACGGCGGCTATGTGAACAGCTGGAACTGGGGCTTTGCTGCAGCCAAAGATATTATCGCCTCGCTGACCCGTGCCGGGACTGACATTGTGGAAGTGGGCTTTCTGCGCAATGTGGATGGCTACAACCCCGATGTGACCGTCTGCAACACCATTGAAGAGCTGAACAGACTGCTGCCTGCCCACACCGGCAGCACCATGTACAGCGGCATGGCCATGCGCTCCAATTATGATATTGCCAAGCTGTCCCCTTATGAGGGGCACGGCATTGAGATGCTGCGCATTACCGCCCACGATTACGATATCCGCGAAGGCATGGATTTTGCCCGCGAAGTCAAGGCCCGCGGGTACAAGCTGTCCATCAACCCCATCAACATTATGGGCTATGCCGACAAAGACTTGCTGTGGATTTTAGACCAGGTAAACGAGATTCACCCGTACCAGTTCTCCATTGTGGATACCTTCGGCAGCATGCGGCGGCGTGACTTAGAGCGCATCGTCAGCCTGGTGGACCACAACCTGGCCCCGGATATCCGCGTGGGGCTGCACCTGCATGAGAACATGGCGCTCTCTTTCTGCCTGGCGCAGGAATTTCTGGACAAGCACCTGGGCCGCGATACCACTGTGGACGGCAGCCTGATGGGCATGGGGCGCATTCCCGGCAACCTGCCCATTGAGCTGATTGCCGACTATATGAACGAGACCCTTGGCTGCCATTATGACATTGACGAGATGATGGACGCCATCCAGGACCATATCGCCCCGCTGAAAGGCGAGACAGCCTGGGGTTACACCCCGGCTTACTTCCTGAGCGCACGGTACAACCTGCACCGCGATTACGCCGAGCATTATCTGGACAAAGGCGATTTGACCAACCGGGACATCAACCATATTCTGGCCGGTTTTGACCGCAGCAAGGCCACCGCATACGATAAAGACTATGCCGACCGCCTGTACCGCGAATACCAGAACCGCGCCATTGACGACACCGCCGCGCTGGATACCCTGCGCACCGCGTTTGGCGGCAAGACCGTGCTGGTGCTGGCCCCCGGTGCCAGCCTGGCGGAGGAAACCGGGCGCAATGCTGTGGCCGCTGCCAAGGCGGACTGCATTGTTTCGGCCAATTTCTGCCCGGAATTCTGCCAGCCGGATTATGCATTTTTTACCAACAGCAAGCGGTTTGAAAAGCTGGACCTTGCTGCCCTGCCCTGCCCTGTTGTGCTCACCTCCAACCTGCGGCCGCTGCCGCAGGGGGCGCTGGCGGTCCGGCTGGCGGCCCCGGATGTGCAGAACGCATCCCTCGGCAGCAACAGTGTACTGATGCTGCTGCGGCTGCTGCGGCTGTGCGGTGCCAAGGCCGTGCTGCTGGCCGGGGCCGATGGCTACAAGCCCGGTACCCCCGCCTATGCCGACAGCCTGCTGCACGCTCACACCGGGCGCGGTGCCGCGTTCAACACCGCCATGGCAGGTGCCATCAAAGCCTGCGGGCTGGATGTGACCTTTATCACCCCCAGCGAATACGCAAAATAACGAGGTTTGCCCATGATTCGACTTTTGGTTCTGGATGTAGACGGCACCATGACAGACGGCGGCGTGTACTATGATTCCACCGGCAACGAGCTGAAAAAGTTTGCCATCAAGGATGGGGCCGGGATCGTGCTGGCCCGCGCGGCAGGGATGCAGGTTATGATCTGCACCGGGCGCGAATGTGAAGCCGTGCGCTGCCGTGCCCAGGACCTGCACATTGACTATCTGTTCCAGAACGTACACGACAAAGCCGCCTTTTTGAGCAGGTTTATGGCTGAGCACAGCCTGACCAAGCAGGATGTTGCCTATTGCGGCGATGACCTGAACGATTTGACCGCCATGGCTCTGTGCGGCTTTGTGGCCTGCCCGGCCGATGCTGCCGGCCCTGTGCTGGGGCGGGCGGATTTCATCTGCCGCCAAAAAGGCGGCGAGGGCGCTGTGCGCGGCACGGTGGAAGAGATCCTGCTGCGGGACGGCCGCCTGCCTGCCGCCGTAAAAAAAGCCTTTGGCGCAAAGATTTGATGGGTGCGGCTGAAACGTTAAATATTCCGGTGTTTGTTTTGGACACCCCCTGAACGCTGAACCACCAAAACCGGGAGGAGCCCGTATGAGCAAAATAAAGGATTTTCTGAAAAGCCCGCTGGGCACCGCCTTGTGCGCCGCTGCTGCCTGCCTGCTGGCCGTGGTGCTGGTTTGGTTGGCCGCGGTGCGCCCCAACAATGACAAGAGCCTGTCGGAGCGCATCAGCGATGATTACAGCCAGTACAGCGCCGAGCTGGACGAAGCCAACGGCGCTGCCCAGACCTTTGATACCGACAATGACCTGCTGGCCATGGCCTTTGTGTTTGGCACCAGCAACGGCCAGCCCACCGGTGAGCTGCACCTGGAACTTGCCGATGCCGACACCGGCGAGGTGCTGGCCCGCTCCACCGGCGATATGGCGAACATTGTGGCCGGGCAGTACACCGGCATGGGGCTGGATACCCCCGTGACCGGCAGCGCAGGCCGCCGCTACCGCGTGACCCTGAAACCGGAGTATACCGGTTCCGGCCGGTTGACCGTGGGCTGCAGCAACGGCGCTGTGCTGTGGAACGATACCTTTACCGTAAACGGCGAGGCCGTGGACGGCACGCTGGCGCTGCTGGTGACTTACAAACAGATCGGTGGATTTTTGACCCGGTTCTTTTTGCTGGTCGGGCTGCTGGCCAGCGTTGTGGTGTTCCTTGGCATTTATTTTGCCATGCGGGGCCGCATGCCGCTGCACCGGCTGGTGTTTGTGCTGGTGCTCTGCTTTGGCATGCTGTACAGCTTTGTGCTGCCGCCCTATGCCGCACCGGACGAAAAATACCACATCAACCAGTCCTTTACTTTAGCCTGCAAATGGGCCAACATGCTCTCGCCGGATGAATGGCGGATGGGCAATGTGCCGCTGGATATGACCTACCGCCGCGAGCACGACTTTGACCCCCTGCTGCAAAACGAAAAGACCACCGTGTTCAGCTGGCAGGAACTGAGCGAAAATCTGTTCACCACCACCCCTGACAGCTTTGACAGCCACACGGCGCTGGAAGAACTGCAGACCGACCGCAATCCCACGCTGTACCTGTTCAGCGCGGCAGCGGTGTTCCTGGCATATGTTTTTCACCTTGGCTTTGTTCCGGCGCTGATGCTGGGGCGCACAGCAAATTTAATTGTGTTCGCTTTGTTAGCGGCGCTGGCCGTTAAAGCCGCGCCGTTTGGCAGGCGGGTATTCGCTGCGGCGGCCCTGCTGCCCATGACGCTGCATCTGGCGGCTTCTTTCAGCCGGGATTCCCTGCTGCTGGGGCTGGCGTTTGCCTTTACTGCGCTGTGTATGCAGGCGATTTTTGGCTGCAAGGACGGCACGGTGCTGCCGGTGCGGCTGTGGCTGCCGCTGGCGGTGTTCGGCATCCTGCTGGCACCGGCCAAACTGGTTTACCTGCCGCTGGCAGCGTTGTTCCTGCTGATTCCCAACAGCCGCTTTGGCCAGAGCGCCGCAACCAAAAAAGCCGCTTATCTGGCCGGATGCGTGCTGCTGGCACTCAGCATCAACCGCGCTGTGCTGGTCACCTCGGTGGCCGGTTCTGCCGGGTTTGAAAATCAGACTACTCAGACGGAAACCACCTCCGCACAGGGTTCTACCCCGGCTGCCGCGGTTTCTTATACAGCAACAGAGGCAGCTGACAATCGTACCCTGCATGCCGCCCCTGCCGCGGGTGACGGCAAAACCTCCAACCGGTTTGCCAACATGCCTGCCGAGTACCGCGAAAACACGGCTTCCAACTTTGTGCGCCGCCTGTATTACTGCGTGGAGGGCGTGACCGAGATCCCGCAGAAGGAGCTTGAATTCTGGGTGCAGGCCTTGCAGGAGGGCGATGTGACCGCCGCCGTTCTGGGCCAGAGCTTTTTCTTCAGCCCGGAGGAAGTGGAGCATTCCAGCCTGACCGATGATGAATTCATGAGTGCGGCTTCCCTGGTTTATCTGGACCGCGACCTGATGACCACCGACGCCGAAATGTGCCGGGAACGGCTGGCCACTGCTGACCGCCGAGACTTTTTCAAGTCCATGTTCAGCAGTGATGAATGTGCAGAGCTGCTTTCCGCCTGCCAGATCTACCCCGGCGTGGAGGATGACCGCTACCCGTTGGACCGCAATGTGCTGATCAAAGAGATCGAAGCTGTCCGTACCGTGCGGGACAGCCAGAGCACCCCCAGCGAGGAGGACCAGACCACCTTTACCCCCGGTTACATTCTGCACAATCTTCCCGCCGTGGCTATGCTGCTGGTACGCAGCGTGGTGCAGGATGCCGACAACTGGGTGCGCGGCCTTGTGGGCGGCAGCTTAAGCTACAGCTCGCTGGACCTGGCCTGGTTCTGGGTGTTGGCGCTCTACCTGCTGCTGTGGTATGCCGCCGTTCCGGCGCAGGATGTTCCCGTGCCGGGGCTGCCCCAGGGGCGCTACCGGGTGTGGTGTGCGCTGGCCGCGCTGCTGTGCGCCGCGTTGGCCTTTGCCGGCTGCCTTGTGTGGACCCCGACCTATTACCAGACCGTTTACGGCTTCCAGGGGCGGTATCTTCTGCCCGTGCTGCCGTTGCTCCTGCTTACCTGCCTGCCCCGCCGGGTCCAGGTTGCCAGCGGCAAACAGTCCGCCTGCACCCTGGTCTGCTGCCTGTGCGTAGTCAACGCCGGGGTATTGCTGAACGCCATGCTTGCGGTGATTGCCCGATGACGATTTGTTATTTTTCTGCGCAGTACCTGCCCACGGTGGGTGGTGTGGAGCGCTACACCTGGAACCTTGCCCGCCGCACTGTTGCCGCCGGGCACCGCGCCATTGTGGTTACCAGTGCTCTGCCCAACCTGCCGGAGCACGAAATTGACGGGGATGGCATTGAAATTTACCGCCTGCCCGTCTGGCCTGTCATGAACGGGCGCTTTCCTGTCATCAAGCCGGGGGCGCGCTTTCACGCGCTGACCGCGCAAATCTGGGCGCAAAAGCTCGATTTCTGCGTGGTGCAGACCCGCATGTACACCCAAAGCGTCTGGGCTGCCCGCGCGGCCAAGCGCCGCGGTATCCCCATGCTGGTCATTGACCATTCCACCGGATACATGCCGATGGGCAACGGCCTGCTGGGGGCCTGCGGGCGGCTGTATGAGCAGGTTGCCTGCCGCCTGGTGCGCGGCACCGGCGCGCCGTTCTATGGCGTTTCCGCCGCTGCCTGCCGCTGGCTGCACACCTTTGGCATTACGGCTGCAGGAACCATGCCCAACGCCATTGACCCCGCTGCTTTGGAACAGGAAGCCGCCCACGCGCCAGACTGGCGCGCCAAGCTGAACCTTGGCGACCGTAAGATCGTGCTGTTTGTGGGCCGCCTGATTCCCGAAAAGGGTGCCGGATTATTAGCCCAGGCCGTGGCCCAGCTGCCGGGCGTTGTTCTGGTGGCGGCTGGCAGCGGTCCGCAGCAGCAGGAACTGGCGGACCTTAGGGCCGTTACCCCCGGTGCCCTGCCGCATGATGCGGTGGTTCAGCTGCTGCGGCAGGCAGATGTATACTGTCTGCCCACCCGGTATGCCGAGGGCTTTCCCACCACCTTGCTGGAAGCCGCGGCCTGCCGCTGCCCCATCGTGTGCACCCGTACCGCTGGAACCGAGGAGCTGTTGCCGGACGATACCCACGGCATTGTGCTGCCCGGCCAGCCACAGGACGCCACGGTGGAAACCATCCGCGCCGGGCTGCAGACCCTGCTGGATGATCCCGCCCGTGCCCATACCTGTGCCGAGGCGGCGTACCGCAATGTGTACGCGCACTTTACATGGGATGCCGTATTTGATAAAATGATGGGGATCATAAACCAAAGCTGACATCTGCCCGGTGTTTGCCGGGCAAGTGGATAAGGAACATTTGTTATGTCAAAATTGCTGATTGTTATTCCTGCATATAATGAGGAAGCCAATATTGTCAAGGTCGTCAACGGCATTGTCAAGAACTACCCGCAGTATGACTATGTTGTAGTCAACGATGGCAGCCGTGATAAAACCGCGGCCATCTGCCGGGAACATGGGTTCCGCTTGATCGATCTGCCGGTCAACCTGGGGCTGGCAGGTGCATTCCAGACCGGGCTGCGCTATGCCGCCGAAAACGGGTATGACTGCGCCATGCAGCTGGATGCTGACGGCCAGCACCGACCGGAATATATCGCCGCCATGCTGGAAGAGCTGGAAAGCGGGGCCGACATCGTGATTGGCAGCCGCTTTTTGACGGTAAAAAAGCCCAAAAGCCTGCGCATGCTGGGCAGTTACATCATCAGCTGGTCCATCCGGCTGACCACCGGCCGTGCCATCTGCGACCCCACCAGCGGCATGCGGCTGTTCAACCGCGCCATGGTGGAAGAATTTGCCCAAAATTTGAACTATGGCCCGGAGCCGGATACCATCAGTTACCTGATCAAAAACGGCGCTGTGGTACGCGAAGTACAAGTTACGATGGGCGAGCGCGAGGCCGGTCAAAGCTACCTGACCTTTTGGCGCAGCATTGAATATATGGTCAAAATGTCCATCTCCATTTTGCTGATTCAGTGGTTCCGCAAGCGGGACACCGAAACGCCTTACCCGGAAAGGAGCCTGTAAGCCATGTTTGATCAGCCAATTATCCGTGTATGCCTTGTGTTGGGCAGCCTGATCACCGCAACCTATATTTTGCGCCGCGTGCGTTTGGCTAAGGTGCAGATCGAAGATACCATTTTCTGGCTTCTGTTCAGCGGCATTCTGCTGATTTTGGCCATCTTTCCCGGCATTGCCTACTGGGCGGCGTATCTGCTTGGGTTCCAGAGCCCCATCAATTTTGTTTATATCGTCATCATCTTTTTGCTGCTGGCCAAACAGTTTTTTATGTCCATCCGGCTCAGTCAGCTGGACAGCAAGGTGCGCATTTTGACCCAGCGCGTTGCCTTGAACGAAGAAAAGATCGAAAGCGAAAAATTAGATTTGTAATCCCCTATCTTGTATGGTATAATATTTTTTATTGATTAAGGTGTAGCTGAAAACAAAGAAAATGACGCATATTTCGCAAACGCAAGACGGATTTAAGGCAAAAGCCGGCTGTGTTTGTAGAAACAGGCTATATTTTCGGCTTTTCGGATACAACAACAGCGAAAGAAGGTTGTAAGAGATGGCTTTTACCCCCAGTCTGACCTATAAGGGCCGCCCGCTGGTGCGCTGCGGCAACGATATTTACTATGGTTCTATGCATGACCCCTATGTTGTGTACCTGCAGGTACTGACCACCAAAAAGGAAGGCAATGCCGACGTGGCCGATAAGGTTCACATTGTATTGCTTTCCACCGATGAAAGCAAGCCTCTGCCGGCGCGCATTGTGCGCCAGGCCAACAAGGCCGGCGGTTTGTTCAACGCCCTGACCTTTGGCGATATCATGCTGCGCAATCAGCTGAAGAACGAGAAAAAGTAAACAGGAACCCACAATGCCCGGTCCGTTTGGACCGGGCTGTTTTTGTTGTACTTCATCCCTGTGCCGCAGGGCGTTGCTACCTGACCACGCCGGAGCTTTTACATCATTGAGCATCACAAATTTTATAATGACATATTGTCTTACGGTTTCGGAACGGTCAAGCATCATCCCCTACACATCGTCTACAGGTTTATGGCAGCGTTTGCAACCTCGCTGCAAATTACTTTCTTCCCCAATAATCAAAAAATCACCCCTGCGGCCAGAATAATCCGGCCACAGGGGTGATTTTCTATCTGTTATTCTATTTTGTGCACTTAACCGCTTACTCGATGGTCACATCGGTACTTTCGGCTTCTGCATCGGCGGGCATCTCGGCATCGTCGGGCAGAACTTCCACATCGAAAGCTGCGCCGCACTCTGCGCAGACGATCTTATCGCTGTCCATCAGGGTGTCTTCATCCACAATGTTGACGGTACCGCAGTTGGGGCAGGTGACTTCATAGCTGGTTTCAAATGCGCCGTCGTCATCCTCGTCCTCATCTTCGTCCTCATCGTCATCGCCGAAGATGTTGTCCACCAGATCATCCATATCTTCATCAATGGCGTCCAGCTCGTCAAAAGCCTGATCCAGGGCATCGTCATGCTCGCTCACAACATCGGCCATCTCTTCCAGCAGGTCCATCATTGCAACAATGATCTTGCCTTCCTGGGTGGTGGGGTCAAACTCCATCCCTTTCATCATACCGCGGATGTAAGCGGCCTTTGCATTCAGATCCATAGCCATAAGGGAAAACCTCCTTCACGCACTGTAAACAGGGTGTTTGTTTTTGCAATTTTCCAAAAAAGCCGGGACGCGGCAAAACCACGGCCCGGCCATTTGTTTTAAGATCAGACGCGCTCCATATACTCGCCGGTGCGGGTATCGATGCGGATCTTGTCGCCCTCGTTGATGAACAGGGGCACGCGGATCTCGGCACCAGTCTCAACCTTAGCGGGCTTCAGGGTGTTGGTAGCGGTGTTGCCCTTGAAGCCAGGCTCAGTCTCGGTAACTTCCAGCTCGATGAAGTTGGGGATTTCAACGCTGAAAACCTTGCCCTTGTAGGACAGCAGTTTGCAGATTTCGTTTTCTTTGCAGAACTTGAAGTTTTCCGGCACATCGGCAGCGGCAACGGGGATCTGCTCGTAGGTTTCATTATCCATGAAGTAGTACAGGTCACCATCCTCGTAAGAGTAGGTAACCTCACGGCGCTCAATGAAAGCCTGGGGGAACTTAGCGGTCGGGTTGTAGCTGGTTTCAACAACGGAACCGGTAATCACGTTCTTGGTCTTAGTGCGCACAAAAGCAGCGCCCTTGCCGGGCTTAACATGCTGGAACTCAACGACCTGAAGGACCTGGCCGTCCTGCTCAAAAGTTACACCGTTACGAAATTCGCCTGCAGAGATCATATAGGAACTCCTCCATAATTTTAGAATCGGGCCTGTTTGAAAAAGCGGCCCTGCCGCCCATCAAGCAATGCCATTGCATTGTCATACCTGTAAGTATTTTACCCGAAAAGCGCCAGTATTGCAAGAGGTTAGCGGGATTTTCGGGTGATATTTTGGTTTTTTTCGGCTTTTGTTGGCTGTTTTTGGGCTTTCTCAGCCTTGTTCATACAGTTTTTTCAGCGCCGCCGCATCCTCGGCCTGGGTTCCGGCGGATTCACAGATAATGGTGGGCGCCAGGCCACGGGTTTTCAGCAGCTGCATCAGCGGGGCAGGCGGCGGGCCAAACTCGGTATCCGCAAAAGTCAGGTGGCATTTTTCCCCACCCTTGGTGTAGGCAATGCGGGAAAAATGCGCGTGGAACTTTTTGGCCCGCTCCCCCGGCAAGGCTGCGGCAATGGCATCCAGGATGGCGGCGTAATCTGCCGGGGCGGTCTCATCGTTCAGCCCGGTGCCCTGGCTGCGGGCATACAGGTGGCCAAAATCCACGCAGGGAATAATGCGTTCATCCACACTGCAAAGGGCCAGCACTTCATCCAGCGTGCCCAGCTGGTTCACCTTGCCCATCGTTTCAGGGCAAAGGATACAGTCGCCATAACCGGCTTCATCCACGGCCTGAACGGCGCGGCGCATGGTGTCCAGTGCCTTTTCCAGTGCGGCTTCCCGGCTCTGCTTGCCGCAGCTGCCCGCGTGGAAGATGACCCTGCGGCCGCCCAGTGCCTTGACCAGTGCGCAGCTTTGCAGCAGGTAGTTCACGCTGTTCAGCCGCTTGTCCTCCTCCAGGCTGCTCATGCTGATGTAGTACGGCGCATGGACCGAGAAAGTGATGCCTTTTGCATCAAACGCTTCTTTTAAGGCGGCGGCTTTATCCAGCCCCAGGCGCACACCGCGCCCACACTGGTACTCAAACGCCGTCAGCCCAAAGGAAGCCGTATACTCCGCCATGGCCTGCGGGTCAAAGCTGCGGACACGGTAGCTGTCCGAAAGCCCAGCCGTGCCAAAGCGCGGTGCTTCACTCATACAGGCGGCCCCCTTTTTGGTAATACCGGTCCAGCCAGTAGGGTTCAAACCTGCGCTTGAACTGCACACCGCGCTGGCGGTCGCCCCCACGCGGCATGGTATACAGGCAGGGGATGCCGTACAGCCCCGCGGCAAGGCGGTCCGTAAAGATCTGGTCGCCCACCATGGCCATCTGATTTTTGCGAACGCCAAGGCGGCGGCGGGCAACAGCCAGGCCGACCGGCAGCGGCTTGCAGGCCAGCGGCACCCAAGCCAGGCCCACACGGTCCGCAAAGGGGCGCACGCGGGCGGCGGTATTGTTGGAAACAATCGTCAACCGCACACCCGCGGCACGCATAGTATCCAGCCATTGCTGCACGGTGGCATCCAGCTGCTGGCTGCCATCCCCCGTCAAGGTATTATCCACATCCAGCACCAGGGCGGTGATACCGTGCTGGCGCAGGAACTCCGGCGTGATGGCCTCAATGGCACGGAAAATATATTCAGGGGTAAGAAGCATAGACAAACTACCTTATTATAAGCGCGGGGCAGCGGGCAAGCGCCACCCCGGTTTTTAGATATAAAGAAAGAACAGGCCCGCATCTCTGCGAACCTGTTCTGCCGTTCCTTTGGGTAAACACGGTTATCGAAAACGGCGGCATAGCCGCTGCGATGGCTCCGGATTACTTAAACTTGCGCTTGCGGGCGGCTTCGGACTTCTTCTTGCGACGCACAGACGGCTTCTCATAAGCCTCGCGCTTGCGCACCTCAGCAAGAACACCGCTGCGGGCAGTGCTGCGCTTGAAACGGCGCAGGGCGCTCTCAAGGGATTCGCCCTCTTTGACACGGATCTCCGACATCTTTTTCCCTCCCTTGGTCTGAGACAGGAGTTTGCCGGTCAATCAAAATTACAATCAACCAGTAACTGAAATTATACTATACTTTATAGGCTCCTGTCAACCACGATTTTACACGTTCTGGCCCACTTTTTGAAATTTCATAAAAAGTTCAGTTTTTTGCCCTCATACACGGGGTCTGGGCAATAGTTTATACAAAATAATAAATAATAATGAATAAAGAATAATGCTGGTGCGCCGCCCGTAGCGGCGCAAATAAAATAGGTTGGCTGCTCTGGCTGGAATGCTTTTTGCCGGAGCAACTGACTTGGTTAAAATGTGACGCCGTGGGCGGCACACATCCATTATTCATTATTCTTTCTTCTTTTTTCTTTACCCAAACTTTATGCCAACCCCAATGCGTGCAGCCCCAGCAAAGCGCCGTAAATCACCGGCTGGTGCAGCATATAAATCAGCAGCGTGCGGCTGCCCACGGCGCACAGGGGGCGCAGGGCTTTGGGCGGCAGGCCGGGCTGCGCGGTGCAGCGGGCGCGGAACCACCGCGCAAAAAAGTACCCCACCCAATACAAAAACACCCACGGCAAAAGCGGGAAATAATCCGATGAGGAAAACACCGTCAGATCTGGCAGACCCAGCCAGAAAAGATTCGGCTTGTACCAGGCGGCGGGTAGGGCCGCCAGGTGCGTTCCCTCAAACCCCAGCCAGCCCTGCGGCAGCTGGTTCAGCAGGGCAAACAGCACCGCGCTGCCCGTAACCCCTGCCAGCGGGGGCAGCTTTTCCAGCGCGGGGTGCAGCAGACAGGTCAGCAGGGCCGCACAGCCCAGCAGGTGCAGCACGCCGAACCAGATGACTTCCTCCGGCATGGCAACGGCGGTTGCCACGGTCAGCACCACCGCGCAGGCCGCCGTGAGCAGGCCGTTCTTGAGCGGGCGGCGGGATAGGGTAAAGCTGTAACCCGAAAGCAGAATAAAGCTCCAGCAGATATACTGCTGCCACACATGGCAGTGCGTGGACCAGATATCGTACCAGCCGCTGGCATGGCCAAAAATATACACCCAGTCATACATGGCATGGTAAACCAGCATATTCAGCAGCGCCAGCCCGCGCAGGGCATCGATCTGCCAAAAGCGCTGCCCGGCTGCCGCACGCAGCGATTGTTGTTCGGTTTGCATCGCGTTCCCCTTCCCTGCCCCGTGCCAATATGCAAAGGGCTGATGTCACTTTACCATACTTGGCATAGCAAATGCAAGGCACCCTTGCAAAATGACCGAAAATGCGCTAAAATCTTTGGTGAAATATAACAAAGGAGGGGTCCGTTATGCCCGATATCCGTCTTGTTGCATTGGATCTGGACGGCACCGTATTCAATGATGAAAAAGAGATCACACCCCGCACGCTGGAAGCCATCCGCGCTGCCATTGCCAAAGGGGTTGATGTCATCCCCGCAACGGGGCGTGTGGCATCGGGTGTGCCGGAAGCGTTTTTGCGCATTCCCGGCGTGCGGTATGCCCTGACTTCCAACGGGGCCAGCGTGGTGGAGCTTTCCACCGGCAAACCGCTGGTCAACCTGCCGTTTGATGCTGCCCTTGCCAGCGACATTTATGATATCGTGGCCGCAACGGGCGGTGCCATGGGCATTTTTATCGGCGGCAAAGCCTACACCGATTATTTTGGTGCCAATGACGGCCTTGCCCTGATGCCCCCTGCCCTGCGCCGCTACCTGCGCGACAGCCGCATTGTGGTGGATGACATGCACGCAGTGTTCGCCGCCCACCCGCACGAGGTGGAAAAGTTCAGCATCACCTATCGGGACAATGCCGCCCGCGATACCGCCTGGCAGGCTGTTGCCAGCCGGTTTAATGTTGAGATTACTTCCAGCATTCCCAACAACATGGAGATCAACGCCCCCGGCGTGACCAAGGGCAGCGGATTAAAAACGCTGGCCGATACCCTGGGCCTGGCGATGAACCAGGTGATGGCCTGCGGCGATTCCGGCAACGACCTTGCCATGATCCAGGCCGCCGGGTACGGCATTGCGATGGGCAACGCCACACCGGATGTCCTGGCCGCCGCCCGCTATGTAACGGACGACAACAACCATGACGGCGTTGCCAAGGCCATTGAAACCTATGTGTTGAAAGGATAACCCCCCTATGCCAAATATCGTTGACCGCTTTGGCCAGCTGGTGGATGACGCCATTCTCAAGCCGGAGCTTGCCCGCCAGCTGCTGCTGTTAGGCTACCGCGCCAAGGATGTGCAGCTGCTGCTTGCCCCGGAAAAAGAGCTCACCCCCGCGCGGCAGTATGCGGCACAGATCGCCATGGACGCCATGATTGCGCCCCTGGCCCACCCGCAGCGGGCGGCGCTGGTCAATATCTTTATGCCCTGTGAACTGCTGCACGCCTTCCACCTGCTGCCGATGTTTGCCGAGGCCACCGCCTGTTACCTAAACGGTGCCGCAGCCGAGCGCGGCTTTATCCATTATGCCGAGAGCGCAGGCATCAGCCCCACGCTGTGCAGCTACCACAAGGCTTTGCTGGGCATGGGGCTTTCCGGCACGGCGGGCAAGCCGCTGTTCACTGCCTGCACCTCCATTGCCTGCGATGCCAACAACCTGACCTTCCGGCGGCTGGCGCAGCATTACGGCATCCCCCACTTTTATCTGGATGTGCCCTATGACCACGACGAGTACGCTGTGGCCGAAGTTTCCGACCGCCTGCGAGAGTTCGCCGCCTTTTTGGAGGATGCGACCCACCAGAAGCTGGACGAAGCGGCTCTGCAGCAGGCAGTCGCCCACAGCGGCCGCACGCTGGAACTATTGCAGCAGGCACAGGCCGCCAAGGCCGGACGGAACCTGCACAACGATGTCACCTCCGAATTTTACGAAGTGTTTGTGACCCACACCATGCTGGGCACCCCGCAGGCTGAACAGTACGCCCGCAAGCTGCTGGCGGATATCGAGGCCAGCCCCATGGGTGGCGGCACCCGGCTGCTGTGGGCGCACGCCGTGCCGTTTTATCAGGCGCCCGTGCGGGAGCGGCTGAATTTCTCGGCAGAAAACCAGCTTATTACCTGCGATATGAACGCCGATACCTTAGGCTGCTACATGGACCCGGACAAACCGTTTGAGAGCATGGCCGCGCGGCTGGTGAACAACATCTTTAACGGCAGCGCCCAGCACCGCATCCAGCGCGCGCTGGAGCTGTGCCGCATGCAGCAGATCGACGGGGTGGTCTACTTCTGCCAATGGGGCTGCAAGCAGACGATGGGGGCCGCACAGCTGTTCAAGAGCGCACTGGAAGCCGAGGGCTACCCGGTGCTGCTGCTGGACGGCGATGGCTGCGACCGCGCCAACACGATGGACGGCCAGACCGCCACCCGGCTGGATGCTTTCCTGGAGATGCTGCACAGCAAACAGGAGGCGCTGGTATGAGCAAAACGATTTATTATGCCTGCAAATACGCCCCGCTGGAACTGTTTGCCGGGTATGGGGCCACCTTCTCGGCGCTGGATCCGCTGGCGGAAAGTTTTTCCTGCGCGGAGCGCTGCGCCCACGCCAACCTGTGCGGTTACGCCAAGGCTGTGCTGGAACAGGTGGAGCAATCCGGCATCCGGGCTTTGGTGCTGACCAACTGCTGCGATGCCATGCTGCGCGTTTACGATGTGCTGGCTGCCAGTGGTAAGATGGAATTTTTGCAGCTGCTGCCCGTCCCCCACCAGAGCACCCCGGCCACCCGCGCCCGCTGGCGGATGCCCTGCAGCGGTACACCGGGCAGGAATTCGACGCTCAGCGCGCCCACGCCTTTTTTGTGCACAAACCCCACGCCGAGGGTCCGCATTTGACCCTGCTGGGTGCCCATGGCGGCAGCGTGCTGTATGATACCGTGCAGAAAGCCTTTGCCCTGCCCGTGGTGGATGCTACCTGCACCGGCAACCGTGAGCTTGCCGATGTTGCCCCCGCCGCACTGGAGGACTTTTTGCCCGGTTACGCCGCCGCCCTGCTGGGCCAGATACCCTGCATGCGGATGGATGCCCCGGTCAGTGAGCGCGCCGCCCTGGTGGACGGCCAGACCGTTGGCATTGTGTACCACACCGTGCAGTTCTGTGATTATTACGCCCCCGGCCTGACCGCGCCGGAGCAGTTCCATCTGCCGGTATTAAAAATTGAAACCGACTGTTCCCGCCAGACCTTTACCAGCGGCGGCGGGCAGCTGAGCACCCGCCTGGGCGCATTTGCCGAAAGCCTGAACGCCGTTCCCGATACCGAAAACAAGGAGGCCCCCGCCATGAACACCAACGCACAATATGCCGCCGGCATCGACAGCGGCTCTGCCAGCACCGATGCCGTGATCCTGGATCGCAGCGGAAAGATCTGCGGCTGGGCCATTGTGCCCACCGGCGCCGGGGCTGCAACCGGCGCCCGCCAGGCACTGGAACAGGCCCTGACGATGGCAGGCATTACCGAAAGCGACCTGGGTTCCAAGGTATACACCGGCTACGGGCGCGAGTTCCTGGGCGATGACGGCGCAGCCGTGACCGAGATCACCTGCCATGCCCGCGGGGCTCATCATCTGGACCCCGCCGTGCGCACCGTGATCGACATTGGCGGGCAGGATTCCAAGGTGATCCGCCTGAGCGAAAGCGGCGCTGTTGAAACCTTTGCGATGAACGACAAATGCGCCGCCGGTACCGGCCGTTTTTTGGAGATGATGGCCCGCACCCTGCAGATGAAGCTGCCGGAGATGAGCGAGCTTGGCCTGGACTGGCACAACGATGTGACCATTTCCAGCATGTGTACCGTGTTTGCGGAAAGTGAGGTCGTCAGCCTGATTGCCCGCAGCACCGCACCGGCGGATATCATCCACGGCCTGAACAAATCTGTTGCGGGCAAAACCGCTGCCCTGGCCCGCCGCACCGGCGGCGTGGCCCCCTTTATGATGACAGGCGGTGTAGCCCGCAACCGCGGCGTTGTGAAAGAGCTGGAAACCGCCCTGAAAGCCCCGGTGGAGGTCAGCGAGTACAGCCAACTGTGCGGCAGCCTGGGCGCAGCGCTGTTTGCGCTGGAAAAAATGGGCGTGAAGCTGTAAAACCTCCGGTGCGCAAAGTACTTGCTTTAAGTCGTACTTTCGTGTACACTAGGGTGTATCATATTAAGATGGCATAATGGCTGCAAAAATAAGGAGGGCTTTCTTATGTCTTGGGGAACAAATGTACTGGTCGGCCAGTCCGGCGGGCCGACTGCTGTGATCAATTCCAGCCTGGCCGGTGTGTATGAAGCTGCCAAAGCTCTGGGCGCCGCCCATGTATACGGCATGGAGTATGGCATTCAAGGGCTTTTGCAGGGCAAGATTGTGGACCTGGATGACCGCCTTGACGACAAGATGGAAATTGAGCTGCTCAAGCGCACGCCGTCCAGTTACCTGGGCAGCTGCCGGTTCAAGCTGCCCAACCCCGCCACGGACGAACGCCCCTTTGTGCAGCTGTTTGAGCTGTTTGCCAAGTACTGCATTGGGGCCGTGTTCTACATTGGCGGCAATGATTCGATGGACACCATTGCCAAGCTTTCCGCTTACGGGGCTGCCAAAGGCAGCGAGATCCGCTTTATCGGCGTGCCCAAAACCATTGACAACGACCTGATGTACACCGACCACACCCCTGGTTACGGCAGTGCCGCCAAGTACATTGCCACCATCCTGAAAGAGGTCATCTGTGATTCCAGCGTGTATAACATCCGCAGCGTAACGGTGGCCGAGATCATGGGCCGCCACACCGGCTGGCTGGCC
>OHZB01000160.1_pt1 | contig 20600 bp, 15 predicted proteins | sample 1580351 | NCBI WGS metagenome assembly OHZB01 (sample SAMEA3882512, study PRJEB24775) | human gut metagenome | biome: human-associated habitat; feature: intestine environment; material: feces | place: Netherlands | collected 2009/2010 | reverse complement strand
TCAAAAGTAGTCAAACAGTAGTCAGCTAAGGGGTGCAGACTACTTTCAAAATCAACCGTATAACGATAGCTTTTCCACAAGGGGGTGCAAAATGGATTTTACATCAAAATAATTCTTTATCAGAACTATAATTCTGATTCAATCTATCATCAACGGCATTAAACAGTAATTATATTATAGCATATAAGAAGTTGTTTTCCTATACTTTAGTTAGCATTCATTCCTAGAAAGATGTTACATATTTTTATTGCATAGTAGTTAATAGATTTTTTAGTGTGAACTCTTGAAATACTTTGAGAAAAATGGTAATATAATAAACATAAAATACTTTATAAAAGGATTTTGATTATGAATTCTGTTCCAACAAACAATATGGATGTAAAAAAGCAAAATAGAATAAATACTTTTAGATGTCTGCTGAAATATGATAGAATTTCACAGCCTGAGCTTGCACAAAAGCTTAACCTCAGTTGGCCGACTGTTTTGCAAAATGTGAAAGAGTTAATCAATCTTGGATTGGTTCATGAGGTTGGTGCTTACAAGTCTACAGGCGGAAGGAAAGCAAAAGCTTATGCTTCAATTCCTGATGCAAAATTAGCCATCGGAGTTGATATTACAAAAAATCACATAGGTTTTACGCTTGTTGATTTGTCCGGAATGGTTATAAGATATACAAGAAAGACAAGAGCTTTTTCTTCTGAAGAAAATTATTTTAAAAACTTAGGCGACTTGATGAATAGTTTTCTAAAAGATGATGAGTTTGACAGAATTATAGGAGTAGGTATTTCTATCCCCGGTATTATAAGTGATGACGGAAAGAGAATAATTTTTTCTCATGCACTTGACATTTATGATTTCAGCACAGAAAGATTTGTTGAATTTATCTCATACCCTTGCTTATTTATCAATGATGCAAATGCTGCCGGTTTTGCGGAAATGTGGGATAAGTCAGATATTGATAATCTTATTTATCTGTCATTAAGCAATACTGTCGGCGGTGCAATTATTTTTTCGGGAAAGTTGTTTTGGGGCAATAATCTTCGAGCAGGTGAATTTGGTCATAATACATTAGTTCCTAACGGAAAACAATGCTATTGCGGTAAAAAAGGCTGTCTTGACGCATATATTTCGGCAAAGGTATTATCTGAGCAGGCTGACGGAAATCTTGCAATGTTTTTTGAAAAACTCCGATTCGGTAATGCTGAAGCCGAAAAGGTATGGGACGATTATCTTAAGTATCTTGCAATAGCTATTAATAATCTGAGAATGACTTTTGACTGTGATATAATTGCCGGTGGATATGTAGGAGCTTTTCTCGAGGAATTTGCACGGGAATTAAAAAATTATGTTGCTGAACGAAATACATTTGAAAGTAATGCCGATTTTTTGAAATACTGTACCTTTAAATTAGAGGCATCTGCAGTAGGTGCAGCACTTATGAAAATAGATTCGTTTTTACAGGAAATATAAATTATTAAAAGCAGCGATTCTGATAAATGTCGGAGTCACTGTTTTTTTGCACAAATCATAGTGTTAATATTTAGCAAATGTGATGATTTTAAAAAAATCTATTGACATCAATGTGTGTTTGTGATTTAATATAGTCACTTAATAAAACACTTTATAAAAGTATTTTTAAACAGGAGGACTAATTATGAAAAACACTATGAAAGTTGCTGTAATGACAGGCATTAAAAAAATGGGATATGTTGATCGTCCGGTGCCGACACCAAAGCCTAATGAGGTATTGGTAAAGCTTGAGTATATCGGCATATGCGGCAGTGATATGCACTATTATGAGACAGGTGCAATCGGTGACTATGTTGTAAAGCCCCCTTTTGTTCTCGGACATGAACCGGGCGGTGTTGTCGTTGAGGTAGGTTCAGATGTAAGTCATTTGAAAGTAGGTGACCGTGTCGCTTTAGAGCCGGGGAAAACTTGCGGACACTGCGAGTTTTGTAAAACAGGCAGATATAATCTTTGCCCCGATGTAATCTTTTTTGCTACCCCCCCGGTTGACGGAGTATTTCAGGAATATGTAGCTCACGAAGCAGATCTTTGCTTTAAACTTCCCGATAATGTATCGACACTTGAAGGTGCTTTAATTGAGCCTCTTGCTGTTGGTTTCCATGCTGCAAATCAGGGCAATGCCCACGCAGGACAGACAGCGGTTGTTATGGGTGCAGGATGCATCGGTCTTGTAAGTATGATGGCACTGAAAGCAGAGGGTGTCAGTAAGGTATATGTGGTTGATATTATGCAGAAAAGACTTGATAAGGCTATGGAACTCGGTGCTGATGGTGTTATAAACGGTAAAGACGAGGATGCTGTTTCGTTAAATGAAACTACAGCAACATAATTTTCACCTTTAGCATTAATTAAATCCATGAGGAAACTGTTTGCAGACTGCTTAACATACTCTATAGCTGAGGGTGCTGTGTAAATGGTTTCTCCGTGCTCACCGATAAAACTTGCTGTGTCAGAAACATCTAAAACAAGTACAGAATATCTTTTAACAGTGTTTGTTTCTTCAGCACTAACAGCAAAAAGAGATAATGGCAAACAAGAAAGTGTAAGAACTAACGCAATCATAATCGAAAAAATCTTTTTCATTAGACAACCTCCTATTTTATGTTTGGTATATTAATTTTTTAAAATAAATACTTTCTCACCTCCTATTATGTTTTCACATTCCTCAATTTCTGTGTCAATTGGAATGCAAAAAGCTGGTCTAACCGCATTTTCACATAAACCGTCTAAACCATTTATCCCTCCTATCCCTGCACATCCAGTTTCGGAAATTCCAACAATACTGTTCCCACCGTTAAAAGCAGCAGAACGAAGCATCCAAGATCCTGGACATGAGTTTTCATAATAAGCAATTTTGTTTTCATTTTTCTTAAAAAAATTAATTGGAATACCTTCCTGTGCTTGAGAAGAGCCTAAAGTGGAATTCACTTCAGTAGCTGACAATAAAAATATTTTCCTTTCTATTGTTTCTGTGGAAGAATCATGTGTATCGATAGCGTTTTTTGTAGCAATTAGTATAGATGAGTTAACTATTATTTTTCTTGTATTCTCATGAAGAGTATAGAAATATGAATTGTTTAAAAAATCATCTATTATGCTTCCACTATAATATGATCCATATTCACCTGATGAATTATATGGCTTAGGTTCATCAAGTAAAAATTCTCGTAGCAAAAGACAATTTTTTGAATAATCAGAAGATAAAACTAAAAAAGGAACATATTCATTATTTTCATTTATATAAATCCTGTATCCATATAAATTATTTGTATCATAGCACAAATCTTTTATACAACATGGTTTATTAGACTCCGGATTGTTATAAATAGTTTTCTTATTAAATTGTTTGTTACAAGATGCTAAAGATAATGAGCCAAACAAGCAAATCAAACAACAAAAACATTTTATTATACTAAAACTCAAAAATCTTGTTTTTTTTATCATATTAAACCTCATCGAAAGCAAAATTCTTTCGCAGAATATATTACTTCTGCGATATTGTAATTATATATAAAACTACTGTATAATTATATCATAGGTTGATATAAATGCCAATATGTGTATTATAAATATAGAAAAAGTTGTGTAAATTAAACAACATCGCCATAGACATTTTATGCAATTCGCCGTCAAAATTCTGGTCAAAAAAGAAGTAAAATCATTTGCACGAAATCCGGGGGGAGCACCGGCAAATGTTCTTGCAATGAACAGTAAGCTTGGCGGTTCATCGGCTTTTATCGGTAAGGTCGGCAACGATGCATTCGGTTCTTATTTAAAGGACACATTAAGCAACCATAATATTGATATTACAGGTATGGCAACTGACAGCAATGTGCCGACAACACTTGCTTTTGTTCAGCTTGACAGCAAAGGCGACCGTTCGTTTTCTTTTTATCGAAATCCAGGAGCAGATATGATGCTTAATGCCGATGAAGTGAAAAAAGGACTTATTGATGAATGCAAAATTTTCCACTTCGGTTCATTATCTTTGACAGATGAACCTTGCAGGAAGGCGACATATGATGCTGTAAATTATGCAAAGAAACTCGGGAAAATAATTAGTTTTGATCCTAATTATAGATCCCTTTTGTGGAGTGATAGGGAAAAAGCGGTAAATGAAATTTCAAGAGCGATTACAATGGTGGATATTTTGAAAGTGTCTGAGGAAGAAATGTATCTTGTTACAGGAGAAACAAATCTTGAAATCGGCTCAAAAAAGCTTTTAAATATGGGTGCGTCATTAGTTTTGGTATCGCTCGGAGAAAAAGGTGCTTGCTATCGCAACAAAAATCATTTTTGTGTATTTCCTGCATACAAGGTCGATGCGGTTGATACCACAGGTGCCGGGGATGCTTTTGTAGGTGCAATGTTGTGGCAGTTAAAAAACTATAAACCCGATGAGATTGCTGATATGGTGCTTGATGATAAGATACTTTTTGCAAATGCTGCGGGTGGACTGACTGCAACAAAAATAGGTGCAATTCCTGCGTTGCCCACATTAGATGAAATTAAAATATGTCAGAAAGGTTGACAAGTATATGAAAATAGTAAAAATCAGACTCACACAAGTGGATCAGGTCAGAGAATTTGTTGAATTAACTTCTAACTGTAATTATGATGTTGATTTAGTTTCAGACCGTTATACAGTTGATGCAAAATCTTTACTGGGCATTTACAGTCTTGATTTAAGTAATCCATTGCAAGTTGTTATATACGGTGATGACAGCGAAGAATATGAAAAAGCATTGGAAAAATATAAGATTTGATGATCTGCGTTAAATAGTTTATAAGTTAATATATAGCTTTCCTTAAAACAAAAGTCACGTTGCAAATTTGCAGCGTGACTTTTGCTATTATGAACTAAAAAGCAATCACATCAATTTTGACAATTTCAGCAATTCAATAAGAGTACATATTTCTGCATTACGAAAGAAACTGCGTGCGGCGCTCGGCTATGACCCGATTCGCAATCGCATTGGTGAAGGATATGTTATGGAGGAAGAAAAAGAATGAAAAAGCTATCCTTGCAATGGCGCATAACTTTGATGACTGCGCTTCTTATCGGAGCTACCTGCATTATTATGAATGTTCTTATCGGCTATTCCGGCAGCCGTTACATGGATTCCATAGGTTCTTATGTTACAGGTTACGGAGATACGGACAAAGGAGAACCCGAATTTTTCGATCCCGAACACGAAAAGCTTGATCGTGAATTGACTATTGTAATTAACGGAGTACAGGAATCCTTTATCGCTACCAATTGGTATATTACGGCGGTGGCAACATTGTTAGGCGGTGTGCTTGCGTATTTTTTAAGAGGGCATGCGCTGAAGCCTCTGCGTACTTTTACAGCTCGGGTTGAGAAGGTTCAGCCTAACAATTTGACGGATATGAAGATAACCGAAGAGGTTTTGCCTGAAATGAGACAATTTGTCAAGTCATTCAATCTGATGCTTGACCGTCTTGATGAGGGATTCACAGCTCAACGACAGTTCGCCGGAAACGCTGCACACGAGCTGCGTACGCCGCTTTCGCTGATGCAGGCACAGCTTGAACTCTTTTCGGCAGAGCATCCCGAGGTATTGCCGGAAACGGCTGAGTTTCTCCGATTGTTATGTGAGCAGACCGAACGAATGACGCAAATGACAAAAACCTTGTTGGAAATGAGTAAGTTTCGTACAGTATCGTGTGCCGACCGCATAGAGATAGGACCTATGGTAGAAGAAATTTTCACTGACCTTGCGCCCCTTGCAGAGAAGAACAATATTGCACTTGAAAGCACGGGCGACGCTGTTATGACAGGCAGTGACACGTTGATTTACCGTTTGTTATATAATCTGACCGAAAACGCTATACGCTACAACCGTTTTGACGGTACAGTGAATATTACCGTAACGCACAAAGACAATCAGCTTGTTATTACGGTTGCGGATACCGGCTACGGCATCCCCGAACAATACAGAGAAAGTATTTTTCAGGCCTTCTTTCGTGTGGATAAATCTCGAAGCAGGGAATACGGTGGCGTAGGCTTGGGACTTTCTTTGGTGTGGAAAATCGTCACATTGCACAATGGTAAAGTCCGTGTGGAAGAAAGTTCGGAAAAGGGTACGGCTATAGCCGTAAAGTTTCCGACCGATACGATAAAATTTTAATATTTTGCAAAATTTTTTTAATAAATTGTTGAAATTACCGTAGTCCTGTGTTATACTATAGTTAATTAATTGATTAGTTATCAAAAGGAAGCGAACATTATGAGAACAACAGAGGAACAACACAACGAGCGTAAGCGGGAAATGATGGAAAAATGCTTTGAATGTTATGCTGAAAACGGGCTGACCGGTACGGGTATCAAGGCTTTGGCGGCAGCGTGTGGGTGTACAACGGGAAATCTGTATTCCTATTTCAATAGTGTGGATGAACTGATTATTGAATCAACTGCATACTGTATGGAAAAGGTTGAGGATGATTTTATGGAAAAAGCCCCCACCGACCCGAATGATGTTGTCCGATTTGTGAGAGAGGTTCCGTATTGGACCGCAAAGAAGCACGGCAAAAAATATCGGCTGATGTATCAGGTCTATACTCATCCGAAATATATTGAGCACGGCAAGAAATTCTTTGAGGGAGTGAATGAGCGCTATACCGAATATGCCAAGCGGTTGGAGCCGAAAATCGGTATTCCGTACACGGTGATTACACCGTTGATTTTTATATTTGTTCGTGCCTGTGTACACTATGCTATGTTTGAGGATGAATATTATTTAAAAACCCAAATGGAGGTCTTAAAACAGGGTGTCGCTCTGTTTGCGGATAAATACCGTTCACAATATTTGAAGGGAGGAAACGGAAAATGAAAAAACGAATACTCTGTACCCTGCTCACACTATGTATGGTGATGTGTGTTGCTTTACCTATTATGAGCTATGCCATTCTGGGAGTATCGGCATCCGACTCGAGTGCATACGGCACACTGCTCACACCCGACACAACCCCACCGGTCGGATGGGCAGAGGATGAAAGCAACCCGTACGGCACAAAAAAGGGTCAGCCCTTTGCCATCACCCCATGGTATGAGCCGATCATTTACAGCTATCGCAACGCAGAGGGGCAGGCGGCGCAGGATCATACCAAGGTATACAGTAAGTGGAATTTCGGTATCAACATTGCCGAATGTACACCGAGTGCCCATCGGGTTTCTGCTGTCGATAATGTTGCATTTGCTGTTGGAACAGCTTACGACCCACTTGGCACGGGCAGAAACGATCATGCCATCTTTGTCGGTCTTTGCGATATGGATAATTCCAAGAACACTGCGAAGATCTGCTACTGGGTACAAAACCTTGTAAACAACAAGCGCTCCGAGCTTCAGAAAATTGCCGACGCTCCGATGTGGGCGTGCAAGAAACCCGGTTACGGCGAGCTGGAATACCAGGAATTCCGCCACTATTTCAATGTCACGGCGGGCGACTATGATGGTGACGGAAAGATGACCGCCGTTATCACCTACGTCGGCAATGATGATTTATGGGGAATCGCCGGCACGGGAATTGCCGGAGAGCAGGGACTTTCAAGAAAATCGTTTGTCAAATCCAAGGGCAGCGGCAATGCCTATTTCGACGGCTGGAACACGACTCTGTATGAGCGCGACCAGATCACGAAGTCGCTTGTCTCGGCGGATATTGACCGTGACGGCTGCGATGAGCTTATCGTGTACGCAGGCATTGCCGAGCCGGATAAGATCGACGGCAGGGACAAGGAGATTTCCGGCGATTCCTTCCGTAAGGCTGTTTCAAAGCTCTCGGTATACAAAGCCGAAAACGGAAACCTCAAAAGAGTGGATCAAAAGTCCCTGATGACCCTGAACCGCGAGGATGAAAAAGCGGACGGCAGCCGTTACTACGATCATATCCGCTACGGAAACCTTGCCGCGGGAGACATCAACGGCGACGGTTGGCAGGAAATCATAATTGCCGGATATTTCCGTGAAGTCAGGGAAGAAAAGAAGAAGGGCTTTATCTGGGACAAGAAAACCGACAACGAAAACATGGGCTTTGCCGTTTATTACGGTCAGAACAAGTCAATAACGAATGTGCAGAAAACCACGATGAGTGGTTATACCGCAAACGGAACAAATGATCTAGGCGTGAAGCCGAAGCCTGCCATGACAAGCGTTGCGATCAACGGCAGAGGTACGCCGGAGCAGGTATGGATCGCAGGCGGACTGTATGAGGTGCAGCAGAACGGCGCGCTTAATCTTCTGCGCGACACCGCGCGCGAAAAGAATTCAAGCGCGAGATGGTGGTGGTATCAGGATGTCATCGCAGGCAATTTTGACCACAACACGGAAGGCCGCGAGCAGGTGATCGCGCTTGCCGCCGAAAGGCAAAAGGGAAGCGGTTCGGCGCGTAAATTTGACCTGTTCACCGATGTTTTCTACGGCGAGGATTTCGGCAGCGGCACGCTGTCGGTCGCCGGGAAGTATACAGTAACAGCCGAAAAGGACGAGTTTTCCAAGCTCTGCCACGATGCCGACCTTGCATGGGATATGCCGTATAACTGCATACTGCTTGCGGCTGACGTGAACAAGGACGGTCTGTTTGCTCGCTATGAGGGCAAGGGCTACGGATATTCCGATGCACAGGTGCAGGCGGTGCTCCAGGCGGCTCCGTATTTCTCGGAGCTCGGTGACTATGATCTTGATTTCTCCGACGGCTCAACCACCTACACCTTCTCCTCAGGCTATTCGGACACGAAATCGTCATCGCAGAATACCTCCTTCGGTGCGTCCATCGTCGCGCAGGGAGATCTGAAGGTGTGGAGATACGAGGCGACCCTCGGATACACCATGGATTTTACAAAGAGCACCGAGGATACCCTTTCTAAGGAATACAGTGCCTCATTCAATGCCGGAGGCAACGATTCTGTGGTGCTGTACCGCGTGCCGGCAACAACCTATTATTACTCGCTTTATGACCCCGGGAAGGGCGATTTTGACCTCAGCGAGCGAAATACCATTGCCCTGATGATCCCCGGGCAACCGGTTTACACCATGCTCGACCGGGAGTATTACGATGAGTTTGCGGTACTGTACAACGAAACCTACAAGAAAGACATTGCAGCGGGAAAGGCAAAGGCTTTGCCGATACTGAACAGCCATGTACTGCCGGAAAACGCCGAGGGCGACCCGTTCGCCTATTGGTCGAATACCGCTACTACCGCCGACTATGTTTCGAAATTTGAGTCGCTGAGTAAGCAAAAATATGAGCTTGGCTTCGGTGCAAGCAGTATCACGAACGACTGGACTACCACATCTGAGCATGCCGAGGGAGTTGAGATGGCTCACGGCTTCTCCGCTTCGATGAAAAGCACATGGGGCGTAGACGCATTCAATATGGGTTTTGTAATCGATTTGAGCTACAGCAAAGCAACAGGTACGGTCTACACCACGACGGAAAGCAACGGCGCCAGCGGTACGGTAAACAACATCGACCGCCGTTCGCTCCTTGCCTCCTACGGAATCGGCTACGATGTTTCGAGCCAATACGGCTTTACCTGGGATTTCGGTATGCGCACATGGACGGCAGGAGATCAGAAGATTCCTGTGTTCGGATATGTGCTGACCAATCTTCGTGCCGCACCGCCCGTACCTACACTTACAGGCGTATCCGTAACAGACAATCAAAGTGCAAAAATCACCTGGAAGGCACCGACTGCAGACAGCAGACGCCCCTATACAGGGTATCATATCTGGATGCGTATGGATGACGGCGATTTTGTGCGTGTGACTGATGCTCCTCTGTCAGACACGACCTTTGAATATACATACGATACTCTGGAAGAGGATACCACCTACACCTTTGCGGTTTCCTCTGTCGACAATAACGGAACGGTATCGGCATTATCCAATACCAAAACCTTCTCAACCTTTACGGGATCGGACGGCAGAGAAATAGAATTACGCAGTGACGGCAGCAGTATCCAGTGGAGATATGAGGGTGAAAGTGATGACGCTTACCGTGTTCTTGTATCACTTTCCGAGTTAAAGGGAAATGACGGCGCAGATGGAAAGCAAATTGAACTGAATGTATATAATGGATTCATACAGTGGAAGTACAGCGATGATTCTGTCTGGAATAATTTGATTGCCTTGTCGGAGCTGACGGGCGATAAAGGTGACAAAGGCGACAAGGGTGACAAGGGAGAAACAGGTGCGCCCGGTCAGGACGGAAAAGACGGTGCAACGCCTAAGCTAAAAATAGGTGATGATAACTTCTGGTATATCTCCTATGACGACGGACAGACATGGGTATCCCTCGGTGTGAAAGCCACCGGAGAGAAGGGTGATACCGGTGAAACCGGACAACAAGGCGACAAGGGAGAAACAGGTGCACCCGGTCAGGACGGAAAAGACGGTGTAACGCCGAAGCTTAAAATAGGTGATGATAACTTCTGGTATATCTCCTACGACGACGGACAGACATGGGTATCCCTCGGTGTGAAAGCCACCGGAGAAAAGGGTGATACCGGTGAAACCGGACAACAGGGCGAAAAGGGTGACAAAGGCGATCCCGGCGCTGACGGACAGGATGGTGCCGACGGAAAAGACGGCGTTGACGGTAAGGACGTAGATAAGGGCGGCAAAGGCGTTAAGGGCGACACCGGCAAGGACGGCAAAGACGGTAAGGACGGCATCGGAATAGCCAAAGCGGAGATCAACGCAGACGGCGAGCTTGTTATCACCTATACCGACGGCAAGGTAGTCAATCTTGGTAAAGTTGTCGGTGCGGACGGCAAGGACGGTCTTACCCCATTTATCGGTGAAAACGGCAACTGGTGGATTGGTGAGAAAGACACCGGTGTGAAAGCGGTGGCAGATGTAGCCGTTCCCGCAGGCTTCGGAAACATATCCGAAGGAAACATATCCGAACCCGCATCTTCACCTGCTTTGGTTGCAATAGGCTCTGTTGCAGGAGTTGCGCTGCTTGGCAACCTCGGCTTAATCTTATACATTGTACTGAAAAAGAAAAAAGTATAGTTTGAGATTGCAAAACGGAGGTAACAGAATATGAAAAAACGAATACTTAGTATCTTGCTGACTTTATGCATGACGCTCTGTCTTACGCCGATAAGCGTGTTTGCCGAGGAGGTTGGGGCAGGGGGCTCTGCTGCGATACAGCTTGGTGCAGATGCAATAAGTGTGTTAAGTAAAAATGTAAACACAGCGACCGCACCGACTGTGTATTTTGGGCAAAACCAAGAAAATAAGCCTGCCGCATGGCGAGTTATCGGCTATGACGGAAGCGGTGTTACAAGCGCACAAGGGGATATTACCCTGCTTGCGGCAGGCGCTATGGGAGTTATACCATTTGCCGATATCATATTATACAACGATTACGCACCGAGTAATTTGAAAACCGCGATAGACGCGCTTGCGGAAAAGCTGACGACAGAAGAAAATGCTGCCGTAAAGAAACGGGCGCTTACAAGTGGAAGTTACAACGGAGAAAATACCGACTGTGTAGCGGGAGGGCAGGTGGATAACGCTGTATTCTGGCCACTTTCCGCAAAAGAGGCTATTGTTGTAAACAACGATCTGCGTGCCTTGAATCCTGCACATCCGAATTGGGTGACAACCGCTTGGTGGCTGCGCTCCCCCGGCTCCAATAAATATAATGTCGCCGTCGTGCGTAGTGATGGTTCTGTCGAATACTCTGGGTACACTATGCTCATTTTCAATAATCATCGGACTGTTCGTCCCGCTTTTAACTTAAATCTGAACTCTGTCCTTTTTGCATCTGCCGCTGTGGGCGGAAAGCCTGACGGAGGGCTGACCGAAGTTTCCAAATACAGCGGAAACGAATGGAAACTGACGCTTTTAGATAGTAGACGCAATTTTGCCGTAACGGAAAAAACTGTCAGCGCCGCCCCCGACGATACCGTTACGCTGAATTACAAAGGGGCGACCACAGGGAAAAATGAATATATCTCTGTCATCCTGGCGGATAACAATGGCGCACAGTATTACGGCAGAGTAGCACAGCCTACTGCCGAAAGCGGAACGGTTGAAATCAAAATCCCGTCTGACATTGCACCGGGCGACTATACCATGAAGGTCTTCAGCGAGCAGTATAACGGTGACTGCAAGACCGACCTTGCAAGTGCTTTTGCGGATGTCACGCTGACGGTGGAAAGTCAGCCTGACGAGCAGTTTACCCTCACCCCCGGTGGCAGATACTATTTTGACCTTTCGGCGATGAACATCCCCGGAACGGTAAACAGCAATCTGCCGGACAGCACACTTCATTATGTGCCTTTTACCTATGCAGGCACGGTCAACGCTTATAAGCTCACATCGGAAATGGCAACCACCGAGGAGTATGCTCAGAAGAATAAATATCCCCACAGCCTATTCATTGCGGACTATGTCGTAACGCATACGGTAAGCTGGGATGACTTAAATACGAAAAGTCTGATTTTCGGCAAAGATTATGCCAGCGGCGGCGTGGACTATACCCTGCGCGCACCGTCTTGTGGAAGTGGGTTTACCGGTTCAGACGATTCAGAGCGCGGTACGCCCCAAAGCAATGAGTGGGACGCGGTGCTGGACAAGAACAGCGGCTATGTCAAAAACTGGAACGACATATATTCGTGGGGGCAGGACACAACAAGATACGACTCGTCGCACCGTGCGGTTCGCGGGTGCGATTCGGCCCGCCGCTGGAACAACGGCAGTGCTTCGTACTCCTTTCCGTACGTCGGTTTCCGCCCCGTCCTTGAAGTCCTGAACCCTGACACACTGGATTCTGACGGACTGAAGGTCGTTACCCTTGACCTTGGCGGCGGCACGCTGGGTAATAGCTCCGAGGATATTCAAATCATCGTGAAAACCGGCAGCGAGTTTACCGCGCCTGCGTCCGACGGTCTGACCCGCCCGGACGGAAATACAGGCAGCTACTTTATGTGGCTTGGCAGCGACGGTAAGCTCTACGCGCCCGGTGCCATTGTTCCGGCGGACGTTACCAAGCTCACGGCGCAGTTTGCTTTATCAGAACAGTTTTCCCTCACCCCCGGCGGCACCTATTACTTTGACCTCTCGGCAATGGGTATTCCCGGCACGGTGAACGATGCTCTGCCGGATAATACCCTGCACTATGTGCCTTTTACCTACGCAGGGACGGTGGACGCCTACAAGCTCATGTCGGAGATGGCAACCACCGAGGAATATGCACAGCAGAAAAAATATCCCCACAGCCTGTTTGTGGCGGACTATGTCGTAACGCATACGGTAAGCTGGAATGACTTAGATACTGCGAGTCTGATTTTCGGCAAGGACTATGTCGCCGGCAGCGTGGACTATACGCTGCGTGCGCCGTCCGTGGGAAGTAGTTATACAGGCTCAGGTGATTCAGAACGCGGCACGCCCAAAAGCAACGAATGGGATAAGATACTGGATAAGGACGACGGATATATCAAAAACTGGGGGAAGATGCTTTCGTGTGGACAAGATACTACTATAAGAATTTCGGCGTCGTTCCGTGCGGTTCGCGGGTGGAAGCGTTCGGCCCGTTTCTGGACCAGCTACAATACCTCTTACCAGACCTTCGGCTTCCGCCCCGTCCTTGAAGTCCCGAACCCCGGCACGCTGGGCGCTGACGGGCTGAAAGCCGTTACCCTCAACCTTGGCGGCGGCAAGCTGGGCGGCAGCTCCGATGCTATTCACATCATCGTGAAAAACGGCAGCGCATTTACCGCCCCTGCGTCCGACGGCATGACCCGCCCGGCCGGAGATACAGGCAGTTACTTTATGTGGCTTGACAGCAATGGCAATTCCTACGCCCCCGGCGACAGCGTTCCTGCTGATGTGACGGAACTGACGGTGCAGTGGACAGCCCCGACCTATACCGTAACCCTGCACGCAAACGGCGGCACGATCAACAACGGCAATGTCACCGAATACACCTACGGCGTGGGTGCAACACTCCCGACAGATGTGACGCGCACCGGGTACACCTTCAAGGGCTGGTATTACAACGAAAATCTGACCGGCTCTCCTGTTACGGCAATCGGCGACACCGAAACGGGCAACAAGGAATATTGGGCGAAGTGGGAAATCAATCAATATACCGTCACAGTCAAGCCCGAAAACGGCGAAGCGGATATTACCATAACGCAGGATTACGGCACACCAATTACCGCTCCTGCCGACCCGACAAGAGAAGGATATACCTTTATCGGCTGGGACAGGGAAATTCCCACGACCATGCCCGCCGAGGATATGACTGTCACGGCACAGTGGGAAATCAATCGGTACACAATAACCTTTGATACCAACGGCGGAAGTGAGATTGCACCCATTACTCAGGACTACGGTACGGAAATTACCGCCCCTGACAACCCAACAAGAAAAGGTTATACCTTTAAGGGCTGGGATAAGGAAATCCCCGAAACCATGCCTGCGGAGAATATTACTGTCACGGCACAGTGGGAAATCAATCGGTACACAATCACCTTTGACACCGCAGGCGGCAGCGAGATCGCTCCGATTACGCAGGACTACGGCACGAATATCACCTCCCCTGCCGACCCGACAAGAGAGGGCTACACCTTTATCGGCTGGGACAGGGATATTCCCGTGACCATGCCTGCCGAGAATATAACGCTTAAAGCACGGTGGAAAGACAGCGAAAAGCCCACGGGCGAAATTAAAATCAGCGAGAACAGTTGGAAAGCGTTTCTCAACAACATCACCTTCGGTCTGTTCTTTAAGGACACGCAAACGGTGACGATCACCGCAGCCGACAACAGCGGTGAAACGGTAACGGTTGAATATCTGCTGTCAGATAAGGAATTGACAAAAGCGGAGCTTGACGGCATGACCTTCACAGCGTACACCGCACCGTTTGGCATTGACCCCGATAACGAATACATTATCTATGTCAGACTGACCGATAATGCAGGCAATACGGACTACATCTGCTCGGACGGCATTGTGCTTGACGGCACAAGCCCGGTTATCACCGGCATTGAGGACGGCAAGACCTACTGCGAGGCGCAGATGGTCACGATCACCGAGAAATATGTGGATACCGTTACCGTAAACGGCACGGCGGTCACGCTTGACGAAAACAACAGCTTTACCCTCGCTCCCGCAGACGGCGAGCAGAAAATCGTTGTCACCGACAAGGCGGGCAACACCGCCGAAATGACCGTAACGGTCAACGACGGGCATACCTTCGGCGAATGGACATCAAACGGCGACGGCACACACACCCGCCAATGCACGGCAGACGGCTGTACGGAAGGCATCGAAACGGGTAATTGCGTCGATGAGGATAAAAACCACATATGCGACATTTGCGGAAATATAATCTCCAACCATGAGGATGCGAATCAGGATCACGTCTGTGACCTCTGTGGCAAAGTGATTTCCAACCATGAGGATGCGGATAAGGATCACGTCTGCGATCACTGTGGCAAAGTGATTTCCAACCACGAAGATGCAAACAAAGACCACGTCTGCGACTATTGCGAAAAGGTAATCTCCAACCACGAGGACGCGGACAAAGATCACATCTGTGACCTCTGCGGAAAGACAATCTCCAACCATGATGATGCGGACAACAACCATATCTGCGACTATTGCGGAAAGACAATCTCCAACCACGAGGACGCAGACAAAGATCACATCTGCGATCACTGTGGCAAAGTGATTTCCAACCACGAAGATGCAAGCAAAGACCACGTCTGCGAACTCTGCGGAAAGACAATCTCCAACCATGAGGATGCAAACAAAGACCACGTCTGCGACTATTGCGGAAAGGTATTCTCCAACCATAAGGACGCAGATAAGGATCATGTCTGCGATTACTGTGGAAAGGTGATCACAAACCACATCGGTGGTAAGGAAACCTGCAGGGATAAGGCAGTATGCGAAGTCTGCGGCAAATCCTACGGTAAGCTTGACCCGAAGAACCACACTGACTTAAAGCATTTCCCGGCCAAGGCGGCGAGCGAGGATGCCGATGGCAATATCGAGTATTGGTACTGTAGCGGATGTAATAAGTATTACAGTGACAAGGACGGCACTAAGGAAATCGCCAAGGCCGACACCGTAACGGCTAAGTTGCCGAAGTCTCCCCCGACCGGCGATACAAGCAACCTCATGCTGTGGATCGCACTGCTGTTTGTCAGCGGCGGTGTTCTGACAGGTGTAACGGTATTTGATAAGAGGAAAAGGCATTCCGTCAAATAATCAGAGATAAGTAACAATTAACGATCCATCACGGAAACATCGCAAATACGGCACAGAGGGCATAAAAACCGCTGTGCCGTATTTCTTTCAGGGCGACTGTTTTTGAAAAACTTGGCGAGTATCTTAAAAATCTCTTTTTATACAGACGGCTGCAAGGCAGTCAGAAATTTTACATTTTTTAGATGGTATAATTACATTGTATATTTTAAATTAAATTATGATATGAGGCGATTATATGTCAAATGCAATTCCTACAGAACTTTCGGTAAACGGTAAAAATTACTCCGTAATAAAATTGCTCGGCAAAGGCAAGGGCGGTTATTCTTACCTTGCATCCGACGGTACAAATCAGTATGTTTTAAAGCAGATTCATCACGAGCCGTGCAGTTATTATCAGTTTGGCGACAAAATTCAATCCGAATTAAATGATTATAACCGCCTTAAAAAAATCGGAATAACTATGCCGAAAATGCTCGACATAGATATTGAAAACGAAAGGATATTAAAGGAGTACATAGAGGGCGACACAATATTTGATATGGTAAAGGCAGACAGAGTAAAGTCAGAATATGCGGAGCAGGTAAAAGCAATGTGCAAACTGCTTTACGCAAATAACACGAATATAGATTATTTCCCGACAAATTTTGTAGTGCAAAACGAAACCCTTTATTACATAGACTACGAATGTAATGATTATATGGAAGAGTGGAATTTTGAAAATTGGGGTATAAAGTATTGGTCAAAAACTCCTGAATTTATTGAATATGTAAATACACATTAATTTTAAAATCGGTACGCTCTGTGCCGATTTTTTAAATGCAGATTGGTTATACTGTTAATGTAAATCTTTTCAGAGGTGCTTTAATGGTAAAGATAATAACAGATTCTGCATCGGATTTTGAACCGAACGAACTGAAAGAATTAATGATTGATTGTATTCCTCTTTCCGTAAATTTCGGCGATGAGGAGTACAAGGATAATGTTACTATTTCAAAAGATGAGTTTTTCGATAAACTAAAAAATACAACGGAAACCGTCAAAACTTCGCAACCGTCACTGCATGATATAGTAGAAGAATTTGAGGTTGCCGAGCATAGCAAAGACGGAGGTGTGGCAATTTTTATGTCGTCAAAAATCAGCGGAACGGCAAATACCGCACAAATGCAAAAAGTGTGCAAGCTATTTTTTAACTTACACACTTTATTTTACAAGCTCATATGGACAAAGCAGTCAGTTAAGATATATTCGAGGATTGTTTGTGCTTCCGATTGCGTATGTGCAAACAAAGTCGCCAAAGCACAGAGCGAGGAATAGGTGTATCTACGCACCGGAAGGGCGAGCGGCTGTTCATAAGTCGCTTGAAAAAGTGAATGTAAATATCCTGCACTACCTTATGGAAAACCCTGTGCAGGGCAAAAGCATTGAGTATAACGATAATAGATTAGCGTTATATTGTGCCCAGCAAGGTAAATGTGCTATTACAGGGCAACCTCTTGTAATTGGCGATATACATTATCATCACAAAACTCGAAGAGCAGACAGCGGAGACGACAAATATTCAAACCTTGTACTGATAAAACAAGATGTCCATATTTTATTACATGCTGTCCATGCAGAAACTATAAGCTATTATTTACAGAAATTTTCATTGAACAGCAGACAGAAGGATAAACTGAACAGGCTGAGAAAACGCTTAAATTTAACCCTATCTAAACACAAGGATTTTGTTGTTTTAAAGAAAATATGATTATTGAATTTGTATACACCGATGGAACGCCGGATGAGTGGAAATCGCTCATGTTCGGTGTGAGGCGGGGGAAAAGGTGGCGATAATTATCGCCTTTGCCAAAGATTGATTCAGCAGAAATGATGTTTTCAGCCTCTCGTTCAAGACGGTTGCAGATAGTACCAATCATTCAATCCTTTGCACAGTTGGAGAAGAATTACGGCAAAGAGGGTGCTGATGTTATCATAGATAACACACAGCTGACCATCTTCGGAGGCTTTGCTCCGAACAGCACAAGTGCAGAGATGCTATCAAAAGCACTCGGTTCAAGAACTGTGATGTCAGGCTCTGTAAGCAGAAGCAAAAATGATCCGTCGCAATCCTTGCAGATGATAGAAAGACCTTTGATGACTCCCGATGAATTGAAGTCACTTCCAAAAGGAACGTTTGTAGTGATGAAAACAGGATTTTATCCGATGAAAGTCAAGCTGAAACTGTTCTTTGACTGGGGCATAAAATTTGAAAAGCCATACGAAATTGCCGAAAACAGCAACCGCAAGGTTTGCTATGCAAGCCGTCAGGAATTGATTGATAGCATTATCGGCACATATTATCCACAACCGACAAGCAGAGAAAACGAGGACGGCAAAAATGTAATGCTGAAAAATGATACATTACAGAGCAAGCCTAAAAATACAACGATAAAATTGAAACGACCTACACAGGAGGAAAATTACGAATAAGCTGACAGACATATACAAAGCAAATTTGCCGCACAGAGCAGTGGTAGTGTACATATATCTCTGCGACCGAGCGAACAAAAACGGCGAATGCTGGCCCTCAGTAAACAAAATAGCAGGCGACATAAAGCTGTCGCCTGCCACAGTAAGAAGAGCTATTAAAGATTTAAAAAAAGTTGGACTAATCGAAACCAAGCAGAGATACCGTGAACATGGGGGTAAAAGTAGCTTGCTATATAAAATGTTTAATAGGCAAAAATAATAACAATAAATCCAACTGCAAAACTTTTATATTTGCAATTTCTTTCCGATTCTTAATTCCATCAATTAGATCTCATCTTGTTGATATCAGTATTATTAGGTATTGGAATTTCTCATTATATAATGCATTTCATTAGTCAAGGAATTATATGATTCGATTACTGCGTTATCTCCGAATTTCAAACACAATGTTTGAGGTGAAGGTCATATCATCCTCATTGAATTTCATATTTATTTCACCGTCATATTTTTTAACTACTCTTTTAATGCTTTTCAGTCCCGTTCCATGTATTGCGTCAGATTTTTTTGATGATGCTATGCGGTTGTTCTTGACGGCTACAATATTCTTGACCGAGTTTGTAAGCTGCATTGACAGATATTTATTTTTGCGGACGAAAGCCGAAAAATCTATAAATCCGTTCTCTGTATTTTGTGCCGCTTCAACTGCGTTTTCAAGCAGATTGTCAAGCAGAGCAGTTATGTCGGGTTCACTCATAAAGCCAAAATCAGCACTTCTAATGTCAATATTCATCTTCACTCCGAACTTGTCACAGAAGGATTTGTACCTGTTAACGATTGAATTGACCATAGGATTGTTGCAGTAATCAACAGATTTATTTATGCTGAAGTCTTCAATAAAATCGTCTATGTACTCTGTAACAGACTTGTCTTTGGCAATGCTCTTAATGGCATTTAAATGCCGTTTTATGTCGTGCATAACAATTCTTGAGTTTTCATTCTGCTCATTGAGTAAATCATAATACTCAGCCGTAGATTTTTCATTTTGCCTTTCATATTCCAATTCCATATTGTGTCTTTGAGTTTTCAAAGTAAATTCATATACCCAAAAAACCGCTATATTTGAGAAAAGTAATAGCACTATACTTATTATTAATAAATACATGTATTTTTGTTCTAAATCAAAATTGTGTAGTGCATATGATACTGCATACAGTAGCAGAATGCTTGAGGCAGGTAAAACCAAAAGAGGTATAGAAAGAGAATAACTTTCTGATTTATGTTCTTTTATTGAGAATTTTGATACAAAGTAAATTATCAAAAAATATAACAGTTTACTGATAGTCGATTGAATAATGAGACTTAGAGAATTATCCAGGCAAGTGAATAAATCCGTACCGAATAATACTGTTGAAACAAACATAACAATACTTTCTGTGATTGCCATAAATATAAGTAATATGCTACAGTGGAAAATACAGGATTTAACACTTATGAAATAACAAAAATAAAGTAAAAAGAAGTTACACGCAAAAAATGCAATTAAATTAACCAATGTTAAATTCAATAATCGAGATAAATACAATAATACATACACAATAACAACTGAAAATAGCAAAAATTTTTTGCTTGATTTTCTTTCAAATTTGTTTTCAAAATAAAATAGTGATATCAGAATTTCTGCAAGAAAAATAAGTGCATAGCAAATTGTATATACCATTTTTATACCCCTATGTATGCAAAATATGCCTTTTTAAAGTTTGAATAGTTCCTTTGAGATATAGGTAGAGTTTCAGTTTTTAAATCTACTTTAATATTAAGCTGAGTCTTATTAAAATCCGAGACATACCTC
>OHZB01000154.1_pt1 | contig 20856 bp, 19 predicted proteins | sample 1580351 | NCBI WGS metagenome assembly OHZB01 (sample SAMEA3882512, study PRJEB24775) | human gut metagenome | biome: human-associated habitat; feature: intestine environment; material: feces | place: Netherlands | collected 2009/2010 | reverse complement strand
TGGCATATTCATGCCAAAACACCTCGCGGGATAGTGGTGTGTGAACAGTAACATATATGGTTCCCTGTTTTCTCTTTACAAAAATTCACATTGATATATAATACTTAAACAGATCAAGGAGGAGCACAGGCTCCTCCTTGTCAGTCAGTTACAGATTTTTCTTCTTATAAATAAACCATGATGCTGCTACAGTAAACACCAGCAGATAAAGAAGCAGAATCCCAATACCAGTGTAATTCACCGCCTCACCTGATGAAATGCTTCTCATCAGATGGCTGGTCTGGGATAATGGCAAGGCTGATACAAACTTGCCTACAAATCCCGGAAGTTTCTCTGTTGAGAAAAAGGTGTTACACAAATATGCCATAGGCATAATGATATAATTGGAAAACCTCGGCACGTCTGCGTGATTTTTTGCCAGAAAGGAGACCACCACGCCGATGGCTGAGAATACTGCTCCGTTCAGGAACATCACCAGAAAGGACCATCCGTTGAAGATCAGTCCTGTCTCAATAGGTGCTGTAAGAAGCAGTATGATTCCTCCTGCATACAGACCACGCAGACTTCCCCCGATGATCTGTCCGGCAATAAACTGCCATAATGGTGTGGGGGAGATCATCACCTGATCAAAAGCCTTCTCATACAGTCTCTGTACGTTTAGGTTCTGCGCAATGGCGTTGAAGCTTCCGTTCATAGTTGTCAGTGATACCACACCCGGAATCAGAAAGTTCAGGTATGGCTGTCCATGAGAAGTGGTCTGGATTCCCATTCCGAATACGATCAGATACATTAGCGGTGCAATCATTGCCGCCAGTGTGATTTTATAGAAATCCCGGCGGAATTCTACCCACTTCTCCCATAATATTGTTATAATTCCCATACATTTTTCTCCAGATTATTCTAACTTTTTTCGCAACCTCCGCAGGGGACTTCCCTGATTCAGTTAATATCTGCTATTTTGAAATCAAATGCTTCCCGGCTCTTTCTACAAAGACATCTTCCAGTGTTGTCTCGCGAAGAGACGCCTGCCCTGTAAGCTCTTCCAGATACCGGATTGCTTCCTGTCGTGTATGGAAATAGTGATTCTGTGTTCCATCTGCTGTCATCTCGTCCACTGCATAAGCACCAAGACTCTCGATCAGTGCTGACGGAGTACTTACCTCCTCCAGCTTACCATGATCCATCAGTGCCACACGATTACAGAGACTCTGTGCTTCTTCCATATAATGAGTAGTCAGCAGGATCGTCAGATTTTTCTCATTAAGCTTACGCAGAAGATTCCACATCTGTCTTCTGGAAAGAGCATCCATACCTGCTGTGGGTTCATCCAAAAGCAATATCTCCGGATCTGTCAGTAATGCCCGACAGACCATCAGCTTACGCTTCATTCCACCGGAAAGCTTACGGACTGTACGTTTGCGAAACTTCAGCAGGTCACAGAACTCCAGAAGTTCTTCTGTTCTTTCTTTTATCTGCTTTCGCGGCATAAAATAGAGCCGTCCCTGGTATTCCATAATCTCATCCATATTCATATCCTGACGCATAGAATATTCCTGGGTGATCACACTGATTTTTCTTTTCAGATCAGGACGTTGTCTCGTAAGCTGCTGACCGTCTATGAGGATTTCTCCCTTTGTCGGAAGAAGAAGGGTTGAGAGCAGGCTGATGGTCGTTGTCTTGCCTGCTCCGTTCGGTCCAAGAAGGCCAAAAAATTCCCCTTTTTCAATTTTCAGGTTCAGGGAATCCACAGCTGTAAAATTGTCAAAGGTTTTTGTCAGATCTCTGGTTTCGATCATAATCCTCCATCCTGTTCCTTTGCAATGATCAGAGAATAATAGCCTGCATCATCCGGAATTTCTTCTACACTGTTGTAAATATGCTCATCCGGCATTCCACAGTTCTCCACCATACGGATATTGCGTCCGCTTTTTGCCAGAATTTCCTTTACCTGATTCATCTTTTTGCCGGATTTCATCAGCACATAGGTACCCGGCTGATCCAGTTCACTGTCAAGGCGGTGAACTGCAGGCTGTACATGAAGAGGCTGGTTCCACTCTGTAAGCGGGATATTCAGGCGTGCTGCTGTTGCGCAGAAGGAAGTGATGCCGCTTACCAGTCTTGTCTCATATCCATCTGCTTCTACTCTCTTCTGCACATATGAAAATGTTGAATAGATAGTCGGATCTCCAAGTGTCAGAAATACTACATTCTTACCTGTATCAAGTGCTGCTTCCAGCGCCTTGGCTCCTTTTTCATGGTTCAGTTCCAGTTCTGCCTTATCGTGTGTCATTGGCATATAGATTGGCAGGAGTTCTTTGTCTGCAAGCTCAGGTACTGCCTGTACTGCGATCTTATATGCAACTGTTTCACGCACCTCTGCGCCCGGTACTGCAATAATATCATTCTCTTTGATCAGGCGCACTGCCTTTAATGTCATAAGTTCCGGATCTCCGGGGCCAACTCCTACTCCGTATAAAATTCCTCTCATTACCATATCCTCCTGTGATTTGCATATACATTTTTATGATATCAGAATTGCAGGAGCTGCTTCGCAGCAAAGCAATTCACAGATATTCATTTATTGTGCTCACTGTTCACTACGTTCTCAATGATGTTGCGTGCGGACAGTACCTTTTATTATACTAAAACAGGATAACTTTTTCAACAAAGTATTGACAATTAATTTCAATTGTGGGATGATGAAAATTATCGAATTTAAGTGAGGAAAGAAATATGAGAAAGATTTTTGCAGTTCTGGCAGCTTTGATCTGCTGTCTGTCAGTATGGACTTCTGTTCCTGCTGCACAGGATTTCACTCTTGATAAAGAAGATGGGGAGTATTCCATCCAGGTAGAGCTGGAAGGCGGAAGCGGCAAAGCCAGTGTCACTTCACCGACTTTGATCACTGTGAAAAACGGCGAAGTAACTGCCGATATCCAGTGGAGCAGTTCTAATTATGACTACATGATCGTTGACGGTAAAAAATATCTCCCTGTCAATGAGGAAGGAACGAATTCTGAATTCCAGATCCCGGTTACCATTATGGATGAGAGCATGCCGGTAATCGCAGACACTACCGCCATGGGTACCCCTCATGAGATCAATTATACCCTGACTTTCTATTCCGATTCCATCGGTTCCAAAAGCCAGATGCCGCAGGAAGCAGCGAAACGTGTTGTTGCTGTTGCACTTGTTATTATCGTAGGCGGTGGGATTCTGAATTATTTCGTAAACAAGAGAAACCGATGCTGAACCAGGCAGACACCTGCATCTCAGTTCGGTTAAGAAATACAAAAAAGCTGCCATACGGCAGCTTTTTGTATTCTATATCTTTATTCAGCCATCTCCACTTCCAGCACATAGTCTACAGGATCCGGCAGTACAGGATCCGGACCAAGGTCAACAAATGCGATATCCGGATAATCGCTGTGCACCCATAAAGTAGAGATTGGCACTTCATGTCCGTCATCCAGGGCACGTACTTTCACAATCTTATTCTTATCAAATCCAATCAGCGGCAGTGGTCCTAATGTATTCTCATAAATATGGACATAATACTTGTTTCCATTTCTGGTGATACGTCCGTAATCCGGTTTCGGGATATCTGCTGCCGGAGCGCATCCATAGATACTGTCATGGTTCTTATCCATCCAGCGTCCGATTTCCGCCAGGATCGCGGAGGATTCTTTCGGGAATTTACCTTTCGCATCAGGTCCTACATTCAGGATCATATTTCCACCTTTGGAAACACACTCTACCAGCTTCTTGATCAGCATGGAAGCAGGTTTGTAATAGTGGTCATTTGCGCAGTAGCCCCAGTTATTGTTCATGGTGAAGCATGCTTCCCATACCATCGGATTCCCTTCTTTGTCGCAGATTCCTTCCGGCGGGATGATCTGTTCCGGGCTTATAAAATCGCCATGATACGGTGTCGGATCGCATTCATACAGAGATCCTCTTCCCTCACCACTGACTTCCAGACGGTTATCAATGATGATTCCCGGCTGTAATCTGCGGACCATATCTATCAGTCTGGTTGCTCCCCATTTCTCGCCTCGCATATCGTCATAGGAAAAGTCAAACCACATAATATCGATTTTTCCATAATTTGTGCAGACCTCTTCCACCTGATTGTACATATACTCTATATAACGAGAAAAATCTCTGTTTTCATTACTGCATTCCGGATGGTTTCTCATAGGATGGATGCGGTCTCCGTAATGAGGATAGTCCGGATGATGCCAGTCAAGTAAGGTGAAATACAGACCGACTTTCAGACCTTCTTCGCGAAGAGCTTCCACATATTCTTTGATCAGATCTCTTCCTGCAGGTGTATTGGTAACTTTATAATCTGTGTATTTACTGTCAAATAAACAGAAACCATCATGGTGTTTTGCAGTCAGAACCACATATTTCATACCTGCTGCCTTTGCCTCTTTTGCCCACTGTTTCGGATTATAGTCTCTGGCATCAAATTCTTTCATAAACGGAAGGTATTCTTCCTCAGGCATCTCCTCTGTACTGCGTACCCATTCTCCTCTTGCAGGAATAGAATATAATCCCCAGTGGATAAACATTCCGAAACGGGCATCCTGATACCATTTCATACGTTCTTCATATTCTTTTCTGTTAAACTGATACATGATTTTTTATCTCCTTTATGTAAATGCAAATTCAATATCCAATCCTTTACATCTATACAATAATGTAATCCGGCAATACCAGAAGATGCTCACAGGTGTCATCTCCGGGCATCTTATTTATCGCTCTGTTACATTAATCTAAGCAGCATATCCCCGGTTCCTACATTGTAACCGCTGGTCGCATAAATCCCATTCAGGGTTCCATTCGTCACAATAATCAGCGGAAGTTTGTCCGGATCTACGTACATACGCCTTCCCAGAGTATTGATAATCTCTGAGAAATCATCATAATAAATCTGAATATTTTTTAACTTTGCAAGTGCTTTGGACAGTGTCGGTGTCTCCAGTGCTTCTTTGCTTCTCACTACAAAAATAATCTGCTCTGCATATCCTGCGAAAGCCTCTTCCTGCTCCATCATTTCATTTAAGATATGCTCAGTAGGCTCTTTTTCTTCTTCCAGAAACATAAGGATATGTTTTCCGTCTGCTGTAAGATCAGATGCTTTCACTTCTGTACCATCCTCAGTTTTCAGCATAAATTCCGGCATGGAAATATTCTCCAGCATATCCTCCAGATCTGCTTCCCTGAGTACCAGCTCGATCTCCTTTGTCTCTCCGGGCTGAATTTCAAAATGATATTCATTTGCAAACATATTTCCATTTGGAAGTCTGTTTGAAGTAAGAATCCTGTAGTTTCCGGATTCCAACGGCAGATTCAGGATCTGATCTTCGAAATTCTCTGCTCCCAGTTTCAGTGATGTATATCTTCCATTCTCCAGTTTTGCAATACTCCAGTTCTGGAAATATTTCCACTGTACAGTCTCTCCTGCTTTCAGGATCAGAGTACAGTTCTTCTCTGTTCTTGCAAGCACAGGAACGAATCTTCCGTTTTCCATATATTCCATAGAACGATCATGTGGATTCAGTCTTGCCGCTACTCCAAGGGTTCTCGCTATTGCAACAAACAGGATTTTCTTTGACAGGAAGCTTCCTGTACAGGTCCTTATGCATCCTGCCGGTGTTGTGATCACACTGGAACGCTCTTTCTCCGGTCTGGAAACAATTGCCTTCTCGATCAGATTCCAGATTCTGGAAGGATCATCTCTCAGCTCCTGTTTCTCAGCTCTGGAAAAATGCTTCTTAATCTCTCTTCTGTATTTCTGAAGAACTTCATCATCTACTCTTGGATTTAACACATAAGATACAAAGGTATCCTTTTTCATCATACCATGATATGGGATTGCCAGCTCCAGGTGTTCCTCCAGAACGTCACTGATACAGTCAGTTCTGTCTTTCTCTGTGAGAACCCTCAGGAGATCTTCTCTGTATGAGGCAGCAATGGCTTCTTCTATCCTGTTTACCTTTTTTTCCAGGAAACGTTCACATTCCGGATTTGACCAGTTTCTTACTTTCTGCTCTCTGTGTGCATTGGCTGCTGTCAGACGCTTATTTCCCTTCGCCTTCTGTTCCGGAGTCGGCATGTCTGTGTTTACAGGTGCATCATGAGGAGCAAATATATCTGCTGCCGTCCATTTTTCTGATTCGCCGTCATTTCTTTTATCCTGCGGTACCAGACAAAGTTCACAGTTATCTTCTTTCTCAGTGTTCATAACTGTTTCCGCATAGAACCACTCGCCGTCAGAACACATTCTTGCGGAAATATGCAGACTTCCAAGTCCTGTTGTCAGTCTGGCAGTTCCCTTACTGTCTGTTTTCTTCTCTGCGATCGGTGCATACTCTGAATAGTTCAGTACCTCAAAGGAAACCTCAGCTCCCTCTGCGGGTAACCCCTGCGTATCCTTTACTGTTACTGTAATTTCTTTGGTTACTGCATACCTCTTCAATTCATTCAGCATGGTCACCATACCATCTGTGCCGATCACCTCACCTTCCGGGATTTTGGTGTCAAACACACGTGAATGGATCATCATTGCTCTGGAAGAAGCGTTTGTAAACCATCCTTTATTCAGGATTTCTTCGGGCTCACAGGCTCCGAGGAAGTACCATTTACCGTCACACCAGATCTCTACCCAGGCGTGATTGTCATCGCAGTGAGACCACTTCGGCGCATATACCTGACGGGCAGGTACGCCTACGCTTCGCAGTGCATTTACAGTGAATACAGACTCTTCACCACATCTGCCATTTCCTCTGCGGTATACAGAAATCGCAGATAAAGTACGGTCATCTGTACAATGATAAGTAGCTTCTTCGGCACACCAGTAATTCACTTCCAACGCTGCTTCTCTGAAGTTCATTCCCTGTATTCTGCTTCCGATCTCTGTGCGGAAATAAGTTCTGCACTGTGCGATCTCCTCCTCATTTACTCTGTGAAACAGCACATAATTCAGGAAGATTTCTTCAGGAAGGTCTGCAACCTGCGGATTTTCTTTCCAGAGCCTCACACCATTCTCCGCATAGTCCAGAAATACTTCAAACGGATAATTGCCAATGTCACTGTACGGCATAAACGCATATAAATATTTACATGCAAGTGCCACTTCCTCTGTACATTTCTGTAATTTTTCGTCTACAGGCGCAAAAACCCGGGGCAGGTTTTTTGCCTGCTCCAGGTAGTTCTCTTCAATTCGGCCCCTGTTCTCTTTTAAAAAAACTCTCGGTTCTGCCATTATAATTCCTCCAGAACTTTCTTTGCGGCACGGATATTATCTACATCCGTACGCCATATCTCATATTCACTCAGCATCGGAAGTCCCATATTGACCCCATCCTTGCGAAACTGCATCTCACTGTCAATGACTCTCTTTCCGGTCATATGATAAGCCCTGACTCCTGTAAGCGGATAAAGCTGGCGGATCACTTCTGCTCCCACGCCGCTTCCTGCCTGGATCGTGATACGTCCCTGACTCTTCTCTACCAGTTCCTTCAGCAGATCTGCCCCCTGCAGACATACATTACGCTGACCTGAAGTAAGGATCGTATTGATTCCCAGTGAGATTGCCTGTTCCATTGTTTCTATTGGATCCACACATACATCAAAAGCTCTGTGAAGAGTCACCGACATATCCCCTGCCGCCTCCATCAGCTCTTTCATCTGTTCCATGTTTAATGTGCCATCCGGCCTCAGCACCCCAAATACAACACCTTCGGCACCCATTTTCCTGAAATCTTCCACTGCATGCTTTATCATGGAAAATTCTGCATCTGTATAGCAGAAATCTCCAAAACGCGGACGGATCAGAGCATGGATCCTGATATCCGAACGCTTTCTTATTTCATCAAAAAGCCACGGTCCCGGAGTGGTTCCGCCGATGATCAGGTTACCGCAAAGTTCCAGTCTGTCTGCGCCTCCTTCAACCGCTGCCATAGCAGATTCTACAGAATCTACACAGGCTTCCAAAATATATTCTTTCACGTACTTGCCTCCATCTTTTTTCATTTAAGCCAGACAGATCATCCTTTCTGCTGACTGATTTAACCAGATCAGATAAGTCCCCCGAAGACTTACCTGCATCAGAACAATTTTACCCCTGCTCTCTCCAGTGTACTCACGATCGTATCATCTGGAAATTCATCCGTAACAATTCCGCTGATATCATCGAAGTATGCATATTTATAGGAATCATTGAAATAGAATTTATCCCTTTCCATAACAACATATTTATGTCTGCTGCTGTGCACGGCTGCTTTCTTTGTCAATCCGTCCTCTACCCCCAATGTAGTAATTGCACAATCAGTCATATCCACACCGCAGCTTCCTATAAATGCACGGTCAAAGCTATACTGTTTGATCACTTCTATCGTTGCAGCTCCCATAAATCCGTTTACTGTCTGGTACATTGTTCCCCCTGTACCGATTGCGGTAATGGATGGATTTGTGGCAAGGATCTGCAGGATATCTATCATATTGCTCACCACTACCACACGCATATTTGACGTGGCAAGAAGCTTTGCCAGCTCGATATTTGTGGTAGAAATATCAAGGAAAATCGTTTCGTTATTCTTAATCAGTTTAAATGCTTTGGCTGCAATTGTTCTCTTTTTGTCAAGGTTAAACTGGCGTCTGTCTACTACGTCTCTTTTCAGCGGATAATCCTGTGAAAGGATTGCGCCGCCGTAGGTTCTCTTTAACTTACCGGCGTTTTCAAGAATCTTAAGATCTTTTCGGATACAGTCTTCTGTGACCTGAAACATTTCACTTAATTCCTTAACCTTGACTTTTCCGTTTTCACGAAGACATTTCTCTATTGCGCTTTGTCTTTCCTCAGTAAACATAGCCCCCTCTTTCCTCATCCATTCATGATAACCTGTATCTTTCAGTGAATCCTGTTTTCTTCACTGTTCATCTTCAGGTGTAATATTGTTATTTCGGAATTCCTATTCTGTAAGTTCCGGATAATGACATTTTACAATATGGCCCGGTGCAATTTCAACAGGTGTCGGCACCTGTGTCTTACATTTTTCTGTACAATGTGGGCAGCGTGTATGGAACAGACATCCGCTTGGCGGATTACTCGGACTTGGAAGATCACCTTTTAATGTAATACGCTCTTTCTTCACTTCCGGATCCGGGATCGGAACTGCGGAAAGAAGTGCTCTTGTATATGGATGTCTCGGGTTTGCATACAGTTCTTTCTTCGGAGCTGTCTCTACGATCGTACCCAGATACATAACACCGATCCTGTCTGAAATCATCTCAACGACACTCAGGTCATGGGAAATGAACAGATAGGTAAGATTAAAGTCTTTCTGTAACTGCTGCAGAAGATTTAATACCTGCGCCTGGATAGAAACATCAAGGGCAGATACCGGCTCATCTGCGATGATAAGCTTTGGCTGTACAGTCAGTGCTCTGGCAATTCCGATACGCTGGCGCTGACCACCAGAGAATTCATGTGGATAACGCTCTCCATGAGACGGACTTAATCCTACAGTGCCGAGAAGTTCATGTACTTTCTTAAGACGCTCTCCTGCACTCATATTTGTGTGGATCAGAAGTGGCTCACCGATGAGATCCTGAACTTTCATTCTCGGATTTAGGGAACCGTACGGATCCTGGAAAACCATCTGAATATCAGAACGCAGCGGACGCATTTCTTTCTCGGAAAGTCTGGAGATTTCTTTTCCTTCAAACCAGATCTCACCGGAATCCGGTGTGATCAGATGATCGATCAGTTTACCTGTCGTAGATTTCCCGCATCCGGACTCACCTACCAGAGAGAAAGTTTCACCCGGATAGATATCGAATGATACATCATTTACAGCATGGACAAATTTCTTCTTGCTGAACATTCCTCCGTTTGCCTGGAATGTTTTCTTCATATTCTTTACTGATAATAACGGCTCGCTCACAGGTTACGCCTCCTTTCCAGTTTTGTTGAGCAGATGGCATCTGCATTTTCTGGTGCCTGCTTCGTTGATATCTGCAAGCTCCGGCTCCTGCTGATGACAGATATCCATTGCATATTTACATCTCGGTGCAAACTTACATCCTTTCGGCATTACGGACAGATCCGGTACGCTTCCCGGAATAGACGGAAGAGATTCCACACCACTTCCAAGTTTCGGTACAGAACCAATCAGCCCCTGTGTATATGGATGTTTCGGATCTGCAAAAAGTTCCTGCACAGGCGCTTCTTCTACGATTCGGCCGGCATACATAACAACAACTCTGGAACACATTTCAGCAACAACACCAAGGTCATGTGTGATCATCAGAATACCTGTATTCTTCTTTGCCCTGATGTCCTCCATCAGCTCCAGGATCTGTGCCTGAATGGTAACGTCAAGGGCTGTAGTCGGCTCATCTGCGATGAGAAGCTCCGGCTCACAGGACATTGCCATAGCAATCATAACACGCTGGCACATACCGCCTGAAAGCTGGTGCGGATAACTCTTTAATGTCATATCCGGTTCAGGGATACCTACTGATCTCAGTACTTCGAATGCTCTGTTGTGCGCTTCTTCTTTTGAGAAATTGTTATGGAGCAGGATTGCTTCTGTCAGCTGTTTCTCAATTCTCATACATGGGTTCAGAGAGTTCATCGGCTCCTGGAAGATCATGGCAACTTCACGTCCTCTGATCTTTCTCATGCCTTTTTTATCTTCTTTGAGAAGATCCTTGCCATTAAGCAGGATCTCACCGTTGGAAATCTTACTGTTACGTGCCAGAAGTTTCATAATGGAAAGGGAGGTTACGGATTTACCGCATCCGGACTCTCCTACCAGACCAAGAATCTCACCCGGCTGAATGGAGAAACTTACATTATTAACTGCTGTCACCCATGTTTTATCTCTTTTAAACTCCGTACGGAGGTTTTTTACTTCTAATAATTTTTCTGCCATGGTTTCTTCCTCCTAGTTCATCTTTGGATCCAGGGTATCTCTGAGACCGTCGCCCAGCAGGTTGAATGCCAGAACTGTAAGGAAGATCAGAATACCAGGGAACAGTACCATGTGAGGAGCTGTATTCAGATAGTTACGTCCTGTGGAAAGCATGGAACCCCAGTCAGGCTCTGTAACATTTGCACCGAATCCCAGGAAGCTTAAGGATGATGCAGCAAGGATTGCAGTACCTACACGCATGGTAAAGTTAACGATCATAGACTGGATCGTACCAGGGAAAATATGTACAAACAGGATTCTTGTGTTTGAACATCCCAGGGAACGGGCAACCTCTACATAAGGAGCCTGCTTTACGGAAATCGTCGCGCTTCGTATGATTCGTGCGAAGGACGGCACTGTAAATACCGCAACTGCGATCATAACGTTTACCATACCCTGTCCGATGATGGCAACAACTGCGATAGCCAGCAGGATATCAGGGAAAGCGAAAAGTACATCACAGCATCTCATAATCAGGGCATCGATAATTCCGCCGTAGAAACCTGCGATCAGTCCGAGAACAACACCGATAGCCGTACCAATGATCGTCGCTGTCAGCGCGCATGTAAGAGAAAGTCTGGTACCAACCATCAGACGGGAGAAAACATCCTGTCCGTATTCATTGGTTCCCCAAATGTGGGCTGCGCTTGGCCCCTGCATCATAGCTGTGTAATCCGGTGCCTGCGGATCATACGGAACTACATATGGTCCAATGATCGCCATTAAGATAATAAAAACTATAAATGCCAGAGAAATCACTGCTGTTTTTCTCTTCATAAATTTCTTGACAAATTCTTTGAACTTGCTCTGTGCCTTAGGGAGTTCTTCGGCAGCAGCAAGGTTAATGTTTGATGTTGTGTTCTTATCTGCCATCTTCTCTCCTCCTCTACTCATAACGTACTCTTGGGTTAATCACGCCATAAAGAACATCTACGATCAGGTTGATCAGGATATATTCTGTAGCAAAGAACAGCAGTAATGCCTGAACAACTTTGTAATCTCTCATCTGGATGGAGTCTACCAGAAGACGTCCAAGTCCGGGAATGGAGAATACTGTCTCTGCCATAACAGATCCGGAAAGGAGACCACCGATCTGAAGTCCGGCTACTGTTACGATCTCGATCAGAGAGTTCTTAAATGCATGGCGCATAACAACCAGTGATTCAGAAAGACCTTTGGCGCGTGCGGTACGCACATAGTCCTCACGCATGGTCTCAAGCATGGAAGATCTGGAAAATCTGGCAAGTACGGCCATGATTCCTGCTCCCATTGTAAGTGATGGAAGAATATAGCTCTTCCAGGTTTCCAGTCCACTGGTTGGAAGCCATCCCAGGCTTACTGAGAAAAGCTGGATTAATTCCAGACCTAACCAGAAACTTGGAACAGATATACCTGCGATTGCTATGATCATACCTACATAATCAAGAATTCTGCCATGAAATACGGCAGCGATGATACCGATTGCAATACCGATGATCGCAGCCCATATCATGGATGAGAATGTCAGCATGATAGTTGGTTTCAGTCTTGGTGCGATTGTCTCTGCTACGGTTTTACCGTTTTTGATAGAGTTTCCCAGATCTCCTGTAAAAAGACCTTTCATATATTTGCCATACTGTACAAGTAGTGGCTCATCCAGTCCCAGCTGTTCACGTACAACTGCCACATCTTCCTTTGTTGCATCCTGACCGGCTACCAGTCTTGCCGGATCACCGGGAATCATATGGATAAACATAAATACTACAAATGAGATAACCAGAAGCAGCGGGATCGTGCTTATCAAACGTTTACCTAAATAACGTCCCATATTTTTCCTCCTTATCATTTTCTTACCTGTTGTTTATATTTGATGCTTTATAGTCGGAGAACTGCCATAGTGAATCTTATGGCAGTTCTCCGGTTTGAACATCCTTGTCCTGTATTCACACTGCTGTATCGGCAGTATTTTTATGGAATTGCTGCAATTTCAGATCAGGCAGCCAGATTTATGTTCTTCGCAGCCTGTTCTCAACCACATTACTTACTGTGCTAAAGTTGCATTTGCGAAGTTAAATGCTCCATCCGGAGATACATATACGCCAGACAGATAAGATTTTGTAGAATAGATGATCTGGTCATTGCCAAGGAATAACCATGGGCATGCTTCCCATGCGATCTTCTGAGCATCGCCGTAGTATTTAGCCTGCTCTTCTTCGTTAGCTGTTGCAAGACCTTCGTCCATATCTTTATCAAAATCAGCATCATTGAAGTATGCTGTATTTGCACTTGTAGGAGGGCACATTGTGCTGTAAAGCAGGGAACGTAAAGAACCATCCATTGTGAAGTCAGATGCAGACCAGTTTACATACCACATATTGATCTCAGCATCTTCTTTGTCAACATAAATCTTGTCACTTACAGTTGCAGGCTCCATTGGCTGAACGTCAACTTCGATACCGATCTGAGCAAGCTGCTGGGAAATAAATGTCATACCTTTGATTTCCTGTGTTGTGTTATCACCCCACAGAGTAAGTTTGAATCCGTCTTCGTATCCGGCTTCTTTCATAAGTTCTTTTGCTTTGTCTACATCATATGTGTAAGCTTCCTGCTCTTCATATCCGCCGATGATAGATGGAACTACAGATGTAGCCGGTTTTCCGTATCCGGAATACATTAACTGGATGTATGCATCTTTGTCGATCGCATAGTTCATAGCCTGACGTACTTTTACATCAGAAAGCTGTTCCAGATCCATGTTCAGAGTTACATATCTCATGATGTTGGAGTCTGTTGTAAGGATGTTTACATCGTCTGTTCCTTTGATTGCTTCAATCTGGTCAGACGGTGTAGGATAGATGAAATCTGCTTCACCTGTCTGAAGCATAGCTGTACGTGCACCTGCTTCCGGAACCTCTTTGATTGTTACAGTGTCAACACCCGGTTTGTCTCCCCAGTAATCATCATTGCGCTTAAAGCTTGTGTGGTCTCCCTCTTCCCATTCTGTACATACATATGGGCCGGTTCCGCATGGATGGTTCATGATATCATTGCCATACTCTTCAAGAGCTGCAGGGCTGATGATACAGAACTGTGTCAGACGGTTGATAAATGGTGCCCATGCCTGTGTCAGTTTGATAACCAGTGTGTAATCATCCGGTGTTTCAATGCTGTCTACACGAGGTGTTTCAGATCCGTCTTCGTTAGTTACAATAAATGTTCTTCTCTGACGAAGATTGTTGTCTTTGTTAACTACACGATCGTAGTTTGCTTTAACTGCTGCTGCATTGAAGTCTGTTCCGTCCTGGAATTTAACGCCCTGACGAAGTTTGAAAGTATAAGTAAGAGAGTCATCGGAAACTTCCCATGATTCAGCAAGTTTGCCTGTTAATTCCTGGTTCTCATCAAAAGAAACCAGTGTCTCGTATACACCACGTGTAGCAGAGATTGCGTTTGTATCCGGAATGTTTGCCGGGTCCATGGAGCTTACGCTTCCTTCGATTGCGATCACCAGATCATTGTCGGATGATTTGGAATCTTCATTTGTGGCTTTGAGAATATAGCCGTCATCATCTGCTGCAAATGCTGTAGCGGACATGGAAACTGTCATTACTCCTGCAAGAGCTGCTGCCATAACTTTTTTGTACATTTTCATAGTTTTCTCTCCTTTTCTTTCTGTACATTGTTACTTAGTTACAATCACGAAGTTAATTTTGGGTACAAAAAAAGTGTTTTTATATTTTTGCGTCTTTGCAATGTATAAAAATCGTGCAGCAATCCATTTACTTACATGCGCCTTTGCATCTTCATAAAAACACTTAGTTGTTTAACTTGACTCCAGTATAGCAATCTGTTGTCCTATTGTCAATTATTTTGTCGTATTTTATATTATTTTGGTGGTATTATACCAATATCTGACAGTAAAATTGGTATAAATCACTATCGATCAAGGATTATTTATTCTTGTTTGGTATTATTTGGCTATAATCTGTACAAACAATAAGTCCTCTAAACCTTATAGTTGGTTCAGAGGACTTATGTTGTTATCATATCTGTTTCTTTACATGAACCTGTAGCTGATTGTACGGGATTTCAATTCCGTTTGCATCAAATGCTTCTTTGATCAGTTCATTAAGCCGCCACCTGGCAGGCCAGTATTTCTCCGTAGCCACCCACACACGCAGGCCCATGACCACTGCGCTCTCTCCAAGCTCATCTACAAACACCACCATTCCCTGGTCGTCTTTCGTATCTTCATCATTATGAAGGATTTCTTCCAGGATTGCTTTTGCTTTCTTAATGTCTGAATCATAAGAAATTCCTACTTTGATCTCCAGCTTACGAAGATCTCTGGCAGTTACATTTGTAATAATGCTGCCGGACAGCGTTCCATTTGGGATTACAATGTGTTTGTTATCTATGGAAATCAGAGTTGTATAACAGATTTCTATTTTGTATACAGTTCCTTCGCACCCATTCTGCTGTGCGATAATGATATAATCCCCCACCTGAAATGGTTTGAAGATCAGAAGCATGATCCCGCCTGCGATATTTGCAAGGCCGCCCTGCAATGCAAGACCTACCGTTACACCGGCAGTACCAAGCAGTGCTGCAATAGAGGATTCCTTTACACCAAAATGAGTGGCAATGCTAAATACCAGCAAAATGTAAAGTACAATTCTCAACAGCGACCCTGTAAACTGGATCACACCTTTGTCTACAGACGCACGCTCCATGGACTTCTTTATGAAAGAAACAAACCACTGGATCACTTTGCGCCCGCCCACAAATACCAGCAATGCCATTACTACTTTCAGCCCCAGTTTTGTCAAAGCCGGAAGATAGTCTGAAAAATACTGCTTATAGCTGTAATATAAACTTTTTGCCTCCTGAATTTCCTGGTCCAATATTTTTCACCTGCTCTCTTATATTTTTGTCATGTATTATTTTTCTGCCCTTCTTTCATTTAACAGGCAGCTTTTCATATAATATCAGGGTTAAAAGATGTCTTTCCCCTGACTTGATATCTACGAATTACTCCGCTGCTTTGCAGATCCCGCAATTCTCATATAAGAGTAGCATAACATACCTCATTCTCTGTAACAATCAATTTTATTCGGGCAAAAAAAGAAAGCGGACAATATATCCGCTTTACTGACACAGGATTTCACGCTCTGATGAGCTAAAATCAATATGCATTATTTATAAGGATTGCTATAAGCGCAGAATAATCCCCTCATTTCCCGAAAACAGAAAATAAATAATTAGTTGAATAATCAGTATCGCCGGAACTCCTGTCTTAAATTTCGGCTTTCTTGTTTTATGATGAAATACCTTCATACCGGCCAGAGCTCCCACCGACCCTCCGATCACCGCCAGAAATATCAGCTGCGCTTCCGGTATGCGCCACTGTCCGGCTTTTGCCCTGCTTTTATCCAAGCCATAGATAAAAAATGTGACTACATTAATGATAATCACATAAATATATAGAAGATTTGTAGATGTCATCTGCACCTGCGAATTCCTTTCTTTAATCTTAACATGCCAGACCTGCGATCACTGATTCAAAATCCTCATCATAACCATCATATTTAAGTTCCAGAGGTTCTTCCACATCAAGGCTTAATACTCCGAGAATAGATTTGGCATCAATAAAAATTTTTCCTTTAGATACAATGTCAATATCAAATGGACATCTGACTGCCGCACAGACCAGTTTCTTTGCTGCCTCTACGTCATTAATCTTAATTGTCTTATTTGCTGTTGTCATATTCGGTAATCTCCCTTCCCTTTTGGTCTCCGTCCTATTGTCAGGACTTTTATATTGATTTTTTGACCCAGTCGTATTATACTGATTCACACATTGATATACAAACGTTATTTTTCTATATCAGATATTCTATTTTTATATAGCATAAGGAGCCGACTGTATCATGATTCTTGATTATTATCGTATTTTTTACTATGTTGCCCAGTATAAGAGTTTTTCCAAAGCAGCCGACGTTATGGGAAACAATCAGCCTAACATTACCCGGTGTATGAATATTCTGGAGAATGAGCTGGGATGTAAACTTTTTATCCGTTCCAATCGCGGAGTACAGCTGACCATTGAAGGAGAAAGACTTTTTGAACATGTATCAATTGCAATAGAACAGCTTGTATCAGGAGAAAATGAACTTCTCAAAGATAAAGGTCTGGAAAGCGGACTTGTAAATATTGGTGCCAGTGAAATCGCACTGCGTTTATTCCTGCTGAACGAACTGGAAGTCTTTCATCACCGTTATCCACATGTAAAGCTGAGAATCTCTAATCATTCCACACCACAGGCAGTTCAGGCACTGGAAAACGGTCTGGTAGACTTTGCAGTAGTTACCACACCTGTCGCTCTGAAAAAACCACTTCAGAGAATTCCCCTCTATTCTTTCCGCGAGATCCTTATAGGTGGAGAGGAATATGCGGAAACAGCTTCCAACAAACACTGTCTTCAGGATCTGCAGGATATCCCTCTGATCGGGATTGCTCCCGGAAGCAGTACAAGAGAATTATATACACAGTATTTTATGCGCCATAACCTTCCCTTCTCACCTGATATGGAAGTGGCAACTACTGACCAGATCTTCCCTATGGTGCAGCACAACCTGGGAATCGGATTCTTCCCTGAAGAGCTTGCTGCTGAACATATTGCTCAGGGGAAAATCGTCCAGATCCCCATTGAAGAGCCTCTTCCTGAACGAAAGATTTGTCTGATCCGCAATGTAAAAAGGCCACAGAGCATTGCAGCACGCAGCCTTGAAGAACACCTCACATCACACCGGGAAACAGAATAACTGTTACTGCAGACAGCAGTACCCCAAAAAACAGGGATCACTCCTGCAGATATCCGGTCTGCAGTGGTAATCCCTGTTTTATTGATGTTATTTATTTAATCCTTTCATGGATAAGCTGATACGTTTTTTCTTCATATCAACTCCGATTACTCTTACATCTACGATATCCCCTACACTCACCGCTTCCAGAGGATGTTTGATAAATCTCTCTGTCATCTCGGAAATGTGCACCAGACCGTCCTGATGTACACCGATATCTACAAATGCACCGAAATCAATAACATTACGGACAGTTCCCTTCAGCACCATTCCTTCTTTCAGATCTTTCATTTCAAGAACGTCTGAACGAAGGATCGGTTTCGGCATGTCATCACGAGGATCTCTTGCCGGTTTCTCCAGTTCCTTTACAATATCACGAAGTGTGATCTCACCGATTCCCAGTTCTGCTGCCATCTTCTTATAGTCTTTTACCTGCAGGGAAAGTCCAAGGAGATTTCCTGCCACAACATCATTTGGCTTATATCCAAGTTTTGAAAGAAGTGCAGATGCTGCTTCATAGCTCTCAGGATGTACACTTGTTGCATCCAGAGGATTCTTTCCACCGGAAATACGCATGAAACCTGCACACTGTTCAAATGCCTTCGGTCCTAATTTCGCTACTTTGAGAAGTTCTTTTCTGTCTGTAAACTGACCGTTCTCTTCTCTGTAAGCTACGATATTTTTGGCAATTGCTTTGCTGATACCGGAAATATACTCAAGCAAAGATGCAGATGCTGTATTTAAATCTACACCAACTTTATTTACACTGTCTTCTACAACGCCGCTTAATGCTTCATCCAGTTTCTTCTGGTTCATATCATGCTGATACTGACCCACACCGATAGATTTCGGATCGATCTTAACCAGTTCTGCAAGCGGATCTTGTACACGTCTTGCAATGGAAGCCGCACTTCTCTGTCCTACATCAAAGTTCGGGAATTCCTCTGTCGCCAGTTTGCTTGCAGAATACACAGATGCTCCTGCCTCATTTGTGATAACATACTGCACCTTTTTTTCCGGGATTTCTTTGAGCATATCTACGATTACCTGCTCGGATTCACGACATGCTGTACCGTTTCCTACTGAAATAAGGGATACACCGTATTTTTCGATCATACCTTCCACTGTATCCTTGGCAGCACGGATCTTTTTCTCAGTAGTCGGAGCTGTGGGATAAACAACTGTTGTATCCAGAACTTTACCTGTTGCATCTACAACTGCCAGCTTACAGCCTGTACGGAACGCAGGGTCCCATCCAAGTACGACTTTGCCTGCGATTGGAGGCTGCATCAGAAGCTGTTCCAGATTCTTGCCAAACACCTGGATCGCACCATCTTCTGCCTGCTCGGTCAGTGCATTGCGGATCTCACGCTCTACTGCCGGGGCGATCAGTCTGCGGTAACTGTCCTCGATCACTTTTTCCAGGAATTCGGAAGTCTGCGGATTTTCACGCACCATGATCTGTTTTCTTAAATAACCAAGAATCCGATCTTCCGGAGCTTCCAGTTTTACGGTCAGGAATTTTTCCTTTTCGCCGCGGTTGATCGCCAGCACACGGTAACCTGCCATTTTTGCAACTGGCTCTTCATACTGATAGTACATCTCGTAAACAGAAGCTGCTTTCTCATCTTTTGCTTCTGTCACGATTTTACCCTCTTTCTGTGTCAGGCTACGGATGCGGATACGGTAATTTGCATCATCTGAAATCGTCTCAGCCAGAATATCACCTGCTCCCTGCAGTGCTTCCTGCCAGGTATTCACTTCTTTTTCCGGGTCAATATACGCACTTGCTTCCTCTTCCAGCGTTTTCTTTGTCATCTGCAACAGAATCGTGTTTGCCAGTGGTTCCAGTCCTTTTTCTTTTGCGATCGTCGCTCTCGTTCTTCTCTTTGGACGATACGGGCGATACAGATCTTCCACAACTACCAGAGTTTCCGCTGCCTGGATTTTTTCCCGCAGCTCATCCGTCAGTTTGCCCTGCTCCTCGATTGATGCCAGCACCTGCTTCTTTTTATCTTCCAGATTACGCAGATAAGTCAGACGTTCCGAAAGTTTTCGCAGAACTTCGTCATTCAGCGATCCTGTGACCTCCTTACGATAACGTGAAATAAACGGAATCGTATTCCCCTCATCGATCAGTTTGACTGCAGCCTCCACCTGCCATAATTCAATCTTTAATTCCTCTGCAAGACGTTGATTTATGTTCATATAAGCCTCCATTACATACAATTTTTCCAATGTTTCTACTTGTTGCCCTACGTCAGGCAATTTCCAAACATCTTTGTGCCGACTGTAACAGCCGCCCCCTTATGATACACTTGAGTTTCCAATTTGTCTATGATATTATGATGATGCTAGAGTGAAAAGGTCAAAACGCCATTCTTGCTTGCAAGATAAGGCGTTTGAACTTGGCACTCGTAAGACATGAGGAAGTAGCCCGACAGGGCGGATTCCGAATGGATTAGAATTGCGAGAGCATAGAATGCGGAGCAATTCGTAGCATCATAGAACCTGGGCGACTTGGGGACCGCAAAACATGAGAAAGGAGCCATTTTCATAGCCCTTTATGAAACAGCAGCAGGTTTCCGTTTTTCCATATGGTGTTTACCACCAGCAGAACCACTGCAATTTTGCCATACACCGGACGGTATTTCATGCCGATTGAGATTCTGCCGCGGCTTACATACTGCACGGTATTGGATAGCATATACCATACATAAAGTACTGCTCCGTAAAGTACAATGCTGTGGTAATGTAAACTGTATGCCACATTTCCTTTCAGCAGCCAGTATACTGCCCGTGTACCGCCGCATCCGGGACAGTAAAGTCCGGTCAGCTTATGGAAAATGCACGGCAGCAAAATATGATTTAACGGAATTTTCAGTAACCTCAGCAATGCAAGAAACAATATTCCTGCAAGCGGCAGGACTATACCGCAGTAATAAAGGTTGTCCGGCCTGCAGTTTTTTTCTTGTTTTTCCATACAGTACCTCTTTCATCATTTATTTCAGCCGAATCCTAATCGG
>OHZB01000150.1_pt1 | contig 21102 bp, 15 predicted proteins | sample 1580351 | NCBI WGS metagenome assembly OHZB01 (sample SAMEA3882512, study PRJEB24775) | human gut metagenome | biome: human-associated habitat; feature: intestine environment; material: feces | place: Netherlands | collected 2009/2010 | reverse complement strand
CCGCACCTCGCTCGCCGTATCGGCACTTAGAATTATGCGGTATTGCCCTAAAAAGCACAAAAACAACCCCCGCCCCGGATGTCGAATCTTTCAGCATCCGGGGCGGATTTTTGTACGCATTTTGCCCGTTCGGGCCGGGTTTGCGCAAATGTCGAATGTATGGTAAAATACAGGTAAAATCAGCTTTTTGGGGGTCATCTTATGGGCATTGTAGTCATCGGTGCGGTTTTTGTGGACATCAAGGGGTATCCGCTGTCCACCTATATCCCGGGCGGGCGCAACGCGGGCCGGGTCGAGCAGGTACACGGCGGCGTCTGCCGCAACGTGGCGGAGGACATTGCCAATGTCGAGCTGCGCCCCACCTTCGTCAGTCTGGTGGACGACACCGGCTCCGGCCAGGACGTCATTGACAAGCTGGCCCGGCACAAGGTCAACACCCGCTACATCCAGCGCATGCCGGACGGCATGGGCACCTGGCTGGCCGTGTTCAACAACGACGGCGATGTCTGCGCCGCCATCTCGAAGCGGCCCGACACGACGCCGCTGACCGCATTATTAAAGGAAAAGGGCGACGAGATCTTTGCCGACTGCGACGGCATCGCCATCGAGTTTGATCTGGAGAAGGAGACCGTCAAGCAGATTTTGCACTTTGCCAAAAAGTACCGCAAAAAGGTCTACGCCGCGGTCTCCAACATGAGCATTGCCATGGAGCGCCGCAGCCTCCTGCAGGAGATCGACTGCTTTGTCTGCAACCAGCAGGAGGCCGGGCTGATGTTCTCCGACGATTACGACCACCTGACGCCGGACGAGATGCGCGCCACGCTGGCCGCCAACGTGCGCAGCGCCAACATTCCCTGCATGGTCGTGACGATGGGCGAGCAGGGCGCCGTCTACGCCCGCACCGACGGCGAGAGCGGCATGGTGCCCGCCAAGAAGGTCGATGTCATCGACACCACCGGCGCGGGGGATGCTTTCTTCGCCGGGACGGTCATCGGCCTGACCTACGGCAAGACGCTGGCCGAGGCCTGCGAGATCGGCAGCCGTCTGGCCGCGTCGGTCATCTGCATCTCGGAGAATGTCTGCCCGCGGTTCCGCCCGCAGGAATTCGGGCTCGATGTGCCGGTCACAGACTGATTTTTTTGGTTTTTGGGCACGTATTCCCCTTATTTTGCCAATTTTCCGATTTCGCACATTTTGCCTTTTTAGCAGTTTTCTATCCGCACATTTTCGGCCTATATGGCCGTTTCAGTGCATTTCAGTATCGGAATTTTGCGCACAGTTTTTTGAGAATTCAAAATATTTAGTTACTGTATAACCAAACATGAAAACAGACAACCTCATCCCCGCAGCCCCGCTTGACCGGCGGGAGCTTGCGCCCGGCGTGCAGCTCTGCTTCACCCGGCTGGACGCGCCGCTCTGCCCGCCCCCGCTGGACTGGCCGCGGCTGCTCGTCTTTGACTTCTGCCGCAGCGGACGACGCGCCATCCCGGACGGCGCACAATATGCCATCGTGACGGAGGGGCATGCCGCCGTCAGCTTTGCTGTGCCCGGTGCAGACTTCTACCTGCCCGGCAGCCAATACGAGGCGCTGCAGCTTTTCATTGACCCCGACGCCGTGCAGGCAGACAGCTTTTTGACGCTGATGGGGCTGGAAATAGGCGGCATCGCGGATTATTTCTGCCGCGGCGGCGTCCACTGCTGCCCGATGAGCGACGCCATCACGGCCATTGTGGACGAGGTCTGGGACGACGCCGCCTACGCCGCTCCCGGTGAGCTGCGCTATGCCGCCGTGCGGCTGCTGTATGAGCTGCTGCGCCTGCCCGACGAGGCCGACACGGCCCGCTGCCCCGCGCGGCAGGTCGAATGCGTGCGCGAGGCCGAGACGCTGGTTCTGCAGGATCTCTCGGTCCGCCGCCCGGCCCGGGAGCTGGCCGACCATTTTGGTTTGAGCGAGAGCGGCTTCAAGCTGTACTGCCAGAACGTGCTGGGCGAGGGGTATCTCGCCTACTTCCGCCGCCGCCGGCTCGAAAGAGCCGCCGAGCTGCTGCGCACGACCTCCCAGCGGGTGCAGGACATCGCCGCCCGGGTCGGCTATGAGAGCCAGGGCCGCTTTGCCCAGGCGTTCTACGACCAGTTCCGCCTGACCCCGCTGGAATACCGGCGCTTGTCGAAGTAAAATGTCCTTGGCCACCTCCCTCGCAGAGGGAGGCAAGAAAGCCACGACCCGAAAGGAGCGGAAAATTGAACAACATCACGCGCTCGATTTTCCGTGCCATTCATGAGGGGCGGTGGTTGAGCATTGAATACAAAAACCAACAGACCCAGCAGACCAAATATTGGGTCGCTATCCGCGGGCTGAACCCCAGGACCCGCACCCTGAACGTTGACGGGCTGCATCTGGGCAAATTAAGCGTGCAGGCGCTCGACCATATCAGCATTGACCGCATCCAGACCGCCGAGGTCGTGGACGGCTCGTGGTGCCCCGTCAACCAGACGCTCATCGACGACATCCGCGACAACCCCGGGCGGTACGCGGCGCTGTTTGACAACGCCGCCAACCTGCGGGTGCTGGACTATCTGGCCGCCTGCAACCGGCTGGACGCCACGCCCTACCAGTCCAACTACAGCCTGATCCATCAAATTGACGCCGACTGCTTTGCCGATTATAAGGAGGACACGCTGGAGCTGACCGACGACCAGTTCCGTGAGCTGGTGGGCCGGTTCCAGCGCCGGGTCGAGGACCGCCGTCAGAACGCCGCCCGCCCCAGCCTGCCCACGCTGGGGCTGAACCTTATCAGTATCGACACCCGGCAGGGGCTGTACGTGCTGGCCTACCGCCCGCTGCGGCTCGACGTGAAAAAGCGCGCCCTGCGGGCCGAGCCGGAGCCGGTCATCTGCCGGGAGTTCACCGTCAACGGCAGCAAGCTGAGCATCCATCAATTTCTGGATGCCGACGACTATACGCTGCTGGACGAGTTCACGAAGCACGCCGAGACCATCAAGGACCGCATCACCCGCAGCAACCCGCGGGTGCGGGTCGATGACCTGCCCTACCTCGTCGCCATCAGCCGCGACTGCCCCGTGGACTTGGAGCATGAGTACCGCGGCATCCTTACTATGTTCGAGGACCCCTCCGGCGAGACGGCCACCGCCCCGCTGCGGGCCTTCTTCGGCGAGATGACCGCCAAGCCGCGCCGCCGCAAGTCCTACCCGCTGGCGCTGCTGAACAACAAGGTCAATCTGGACCAGCTGCTGGCCATCAACAACGCCATGCGCTACCCGCTGGCCTACGTGCAGGGCCCGCCGGGCACCGGCAAGACCAACACCATCGTCAACACGCTGACGACGGCGTTTTTCAACGAGCGCACGGTTCTTTTTTCCAGCTACAACAACCATCCCATCGACGGCGTTGTGGAAAAGCTGCAGGCCATCACCTACCACGGCCAGACCGTGCCGTTCCCGATCCTGCGCCTTGGCAACAATGAGAAAACCGCCGAGGCCCTGCGCACCATCGACCAGCTGTTTGAGCAGTGCAAAAAAATCCCCGTGCCGGAGCGGCTGCTGGACAAAAACCACGCGGACCGCACGGCCCGCGCCAAACAGCTGACCGCCCTGCTGGAACGGTATGAGCGCATCCTTGATTTGCGGGAGCGGCGGGAGACCATCCGGCGCCTGCTGGACGCCCGCGGCCAGATGAACTTCCAGTACGAGCTGCAGGCCGGACAGCTGCCGCAGGTGGACCGTGAGCTGGCCGCCTACGGCAGCATCGACTCTGCCGACGCGCTGGCCCTGCTGGACCGCAACGAGGACGAGCTGCTGCGCTACCTCTACTACACCTCGGCCCGCTGCATCCGCCGGTTGGAGGAGCCGAAATACAACGATTTAATGAGCATCGTCCACAGCCCCGACACCGACAAGGAGCGGGTCACGCAGTTCAACAAGTACATCTCGGAGCCGGAGAACCTGAAAAAGCTGCTGCGCGTCTTTCCCATTGTGGCCACGACCTGCATCTCCGCCCACCGTCTGGGCGACCCGGAGCCGAGCTTTGACATGGTCATCATGGACGAGGCCAGCCAGTGCAGCACGGCCATGTCTCTGGTGCCCATCCTGCGCGGGGCGTCGCTGATGCTTGTGGGCGACCCGCAGCAGCTCTCGCCTGTCATTCTGCTGGACCCCGCCGACAACCGCACGCTGCGACGCCGCTACGGTGTCACGCAGGAGTACGATTACATCGAAAACTCGATCTACAAATGCTTTCTGGCCTGCGACGCCGTCAGCGACGAGACGCTGTTGAGCTACCACTACCGGTGCAGCCCCAAGATCATCGAGTTCAACAATCGCAAATACTACAACCACAAGCTGCACATTGCCAGCCGCGAGACCGACCCCACGCCGCTCGTCTATGTGGACGTGCCCAACGACACCACCGACGAGAAAAACACCGCCCCGCAGGAGGTGCGCCGCATCGAGGCATACCTGACCGCGCACCCGGACAAGCAGGTGGGCATCATCACGCCGTTTGCGAAGCAGCGCGCCGCCATCGAGGCCATGCTGCGCGCGAGGCACTTTGAGAACGCCGCCTGCGGCACGGTGCACGCCTTTCAGGGCGACGAGAAAGACGTGGTCATCTTCTCCCTGGCGCTGACCGACCAGACCCGCCCGCGCACCTACGACTGGCTGAAAACGAACAAGGAGCTCATCAACGTGGCGACCTCCCGTGCGCGGGAGCAGCTGGTCATCCTCTCGAATCAGGCCGCGCTGGACCGCCTGCACGCCGACAGCACCGACGACGATATTTACGAGCTGGTGCAGTACGTGCGCAAAAGCGGCCAGTCCGAGGTGACCGAGAAGCCCGCCGCCAGCCGTGCGCTGGGCATCAAGCCCTACAGCACCAAGACCGAGGATGCCTTTTTGGAAAATCTGAACCACGCGCTGGACAACGCCTTCCTCGACGGCAGCCGCTGCACGGTCCGCAAGGAGGTGCCCATCGCCCAGGTGTTTGAGGATAACCCCGGCTGCGCCGACCTTTTCTACACCGGGCGGTTCGACTTCGTCGTCTACCAGCGGGAGGGCCGCCGCCTGATGCCGATTTTAGCCATCGAGCTGGATGGCCGCGAGCACCGCGACGACCCCGCCGTCCAACGCCGTGACCGCAAGAAGGACCAGATCTGCCGCGAGCACGGCTTTGAGCTGATCCGTGTCGAGAACAGCTACGCGCGGCGGTATAATTATATCAAGAGTATTTTGATAAATTACTTCCGCAAGGTGTCGTAGCATCCGCAAACGGGCAGAGCCCCTCCGGCCTCGTTTTACTCGGCCACCTCCCCACTTCGTGAGGAGGCTTTCTCGCGGGCTTTGCCCGCGCATCCCAGCGTAAAACCGAAAAGTCCTGCCTCCCTTTCCCGGAGACAGGACTTTTTCCTTTTTACCGCCAGTGAAACGTAACCATGCCGTAAATATAAATAAACAAAATCGCGCCCGGCACAAAACACTTAAAAATCGGCTTCATCCAGGGGCGGACCTTCAGGCCCCTGCCGGTGTTGGCTTCGGCCACAAAATTGTCCCAGCCCCAGCCAAAGCGGTTGCAGCAGAACAGCGCCAGCACCAGCGACCCCAGCGGCAGCACATTGTTGCTGACGATGAAGTCCCAGAAGTCCAGCCACGCGCTGCCCGGCGCAAACGGCTGGAAGTGCAGCACGCTGTAGCCCAGCGCCGTCGTCAGCGCCAGCAGAAAGATGCCGACGCCGCAGACCACGCAGCCCTTCGGGCGGCTCCACCCGGTCAGCTCACGCACCATGGCAAGGATATTCTCGCAGACGCCCAGCACGGTGGACAGCGCCGCAAACACCATGAACAGGAAGAACAGTGCGCCCCACCAGCGGCCCCCGGCCATATTGCCGAACACCCCCGCCATCGTGTCAAACAGCAGACTGGGGCCTGCCGTGACCTCCAGCCCGTAGGTGAAGCACGCCGGGAAGATGACGATGCCCGCCAGCACGGCCACGAACGTGTCGAGAAAAATGACCCGCAGCGACTCGCCCATGAGCGCGTGATCCTTGCCGATGTAGCTGCCGAAGATCGCCATGCCGCCCATGCCGACGGACAGCGAGAAAAACGCCTGGTTCATGGCCGCCACGATGACCCCGCCGTCAATGGCCGAGAAATCCGGCACAAGGTAGAACCGCAGCCCCTCCGCCGCACCGGCAAACGTCAGGCTGTGCACGGCCAGCACCAGCATCAGCACCAGCAGCGCGCTCATCATGTATTTGGTCACGCGCTCCAGCCCGCCCTGCAAATTAAAGCTCAGCAGCACAAACGCCGCTATAAGGACCACAAGCAGATAGGTCACGTTCAGCCCGGGGTCGGCGATCATCTGCGCAAAGCCGAAATCCGCATTCTGCCCGGTCAGGAACTTGACAAAATAGTACAAGATCCAGCCCGTGACCACCGTGTAGAACGCCATGATGGCAATGTTGCCGATGAGGCTGACGACACCGAATACGCCCCACTTGTGGCCGGGCTTTTCCAAGCGCTGGTACATGGTAACGGGGCTGGCCTGGGCGGCGCGGCCCACGGCAAACTCCATGACCATGACGGGCAGGCCCAGCACCAGCAGGCAGAGGATGTAGAGCAGCATGAAGCTGCCGCCGCCGTTCTGGCCGCACATCCAGGGGAATTTCCAGACGTTGCCGCAGCCGATGGCGCACCCCGCCGACAGCATGATAAAGCCCAAGCGGCTGCTCAGGCGCTCGCGTTCGTTCATAAATCAGTTTTCCCTTTCGGTAGTGATTTCCGCGCAGACAATTTCCGTGCGGCCCTGGGTGCGGAACTTGTAGCCCCAGGTGCCCGTGCCACCGCTGACGATGGCATCGCAATGGTCTGCAATGTGCTTTCTGCCGTAGTTGCGCTCATTCTTGGCAACCATGCCCACCGCACCCGCAGGCCAGACCTGCCCGCCGTGGGTGTGGCCGCTCAAAATCAGGTCCGCCCCCGCCGCCGCGGCGTTCTTAAAGTCCCGCGGCTCATGGTCGAGCCAGACCGTGTAGTGGTCGTCGGGGCCGCCGGGCATAAGCTGTGCCGCCGTGAAGCGGCTGCCGTTCGTGTACAGATAATCCTTGCGGCCCACGACGCGCACACCGCAGGGCAGCAGGACGGACGTGTCCTCCAGGATGCGCACGCCCGCGGCGGCGAACCCGCGCTCCAGATCCGCGCGGCCAAAGCTCGGCTCCCGCCAGTGGTGGAACAGGTCGTGGTTGCCAAGGACGTAATACTTGCCCAGCGGCGCGTCCAGCTCGCCAAACAGCTTGCAGAAGGCGTCCAGCTCCTCCGGCTCGGTGAACTCGTCGAAAATATCGCCGGTCAGCACAAGCAGGTCGGGACGGCACGCCTCGATTTTTGCTTTCAGCTCCGGGATGCGGGTGTGATCCATCGCCGCACAGGCGCGCGGGTGGACATCACTGACCTGCACGATGGTCAGCCTGCCGTTCGGCAGATTTTTCATCGTTGTCAGGCTGTATTTTGTCGTACAGAGCCGCAGCGCACGCCGCCGCCCCCACCACATGATAAGGCCCGTCAACAGCCACGGCGTTATGCCGTCCAGCCAGATAATATGCCAAACAGTCAGCGGTGTGCCGCCGATGCGCCGCAGCGCCAGCCCGATGGCGGTACCGATGCAGTAGAATGTCACAAGATGTCCGGCAAACACGATGCCCAGCCCGAGCGGGTCGCGGCTGATATACGCCAGCACGCCCATCAGCACAAGCGGCAGTCCGTAATACAGCACCGGCCACCGGGCCACCAGCTGTAAGGGCGGCAGCTGCAAGAAGTTCAGGTACAGCAAAGCATCCAGCGCCACCTGCCCGAGGCGCGGAAGAACGAATTGGAAGAAAGGATGATACATGGTTGATGCCTTTGTTCGGTAAGAGTGCCTTCCCCCTTGGGGGAAGGTGTCTGCGGCCCCGCCCGCAGGCGGATGAGGGGAAGCCTTTTTAACAAAAACACCCCCGCACCTCGCGGCACGGGGGCTGAAATTTAATTTTTACTGTTCCTTCGCCTTGATGGCCGCATCAATCGCTCTTGCAGCCTCTTTGCCGGCACCCATGGCCAGAATAACCGTGGCAGCACCGGTGACAGCGTCGCCGCCGGCGTAGACCATCGGGCGGCTCGTCAGGCCGTCGGGGCCGTTCGTGATCAGGCAGCCGTGCTTATCGGCGTCCAGACCCGGCGTGGTGGAGCGGATCAGCGGGTTGGGGCTGGTGCCCAACGCCATGATCATCGTATCAACGTTCAGAACGAACTCGCTGCCCTCCTTGACGATGGGGCGGCGGCGTCCGGACGCATCCGGCTCGCCCAGCTCCATCTCCACGCAGGTCATACCCTTGACCCAGCCGTTCTCGTCGCCCAGCACCTCGGTGGGGTTCGTCAGCGTCTTAAAGACGATGCCCTCCTCCTCGGCGTGCTCGACCTCCTCCTTACGGGCAGGCAGCTCGGCCATGCCGCGGCGGTAGACGATGTAGACATTCTCCGCGCCCAGACGCTTGGCGCAGCGGGCAGCGTCCATGGCGACGTTGCCGCCGCCGACAACGGCAACGGACTTGCTCTTCATGATGGGCGTGCGGGAATCCTCCTTGTACGCCTTCATCAGGTTGACGCGGGTCAGGTACTCGTTGGCGGAGTAAACGCCGTTCAGGCTCTCGCCGGGGATGCCCATAAAGCGGGGCAGACCGGCACCGGACGCGACATAGACGGCCTCAAAGCCGTAGTCGTTCATCAGCTCGTCGATGGTCAGCACCTTGCCGATGACCATGTTCGTCTCGATGTCCACACCCAGCTCCTTCAGGCCCTCGACCTCGTGCTGGACGATGTCCTTGGGCAGACGGAACTCGGGGATGCCGTACATCAACACGCCACCCGCAACGTGCAGGGCTTCGTAGACGGTGACCTTGTAGCCCAGCTTGGCCAGATCGCCTGCGACGGTCAGGCCGGACGGGCCTGCGCCGATGACAGCGACCTTGTGGCCGTTGGGCGCGGGGGCGGTGGGCTTGGTATGTACGTTGTTGCGGTACCAGTCGGCAACAAAGCGCTCGAGACGGCCAATGCCGACGGCCTCGCCCTTGATGCCGCGGACGCACTTGCCCTCGCACTGGTGCTCCTGCGGGCAGACACGTCCGCAGACAGCGGGCAGTGCGCTGGACTGGGCAATCACGTTGTAGGCGGCCTCAAAGTCGCCCTCGGCCACATGCTTGATGAAGCCGGGAATATCAATTTCAACGGGGCAGCCGCTGCGGCAGGGGTGGTTCTTGCACTGCAGGCAGCGCTTGGCCTCGTTCACGGCCATCTCCTCGGTGTAGCCAAGGGCGACCTCTTTAAAGTTTTTGTTGCGGACGTTCGGCTCCTGGCTGGGCATGGGGCACTTTTTCGGGTCCATGTTCGGCATAATTACTGCACCTCCTGCTTCAGCAAATTGCACTCGGCCTCGCGGGCGTGTGCCTCAAAGGGCTTGTACATCGTGCCGCGGTGCATGGCCTCGTCAAAATCGACCTCAAAGCCGTCAAAGTCGGGACCGTCCACGCAGGCAAACTTGGTCTGCCCGCCCACGGTCAGGCGGCAGCCGCCGCACATACCGGTGCCGTCGACCATAATGGGGTTCATCGACACAACGGTCTTGACATTGTGGGGCTTCGTCGTCTTGACGACAAATTTCATCATAATGAGCGGTCCAATCGTGATGACCTCATCAAAGTTTGCGCCCTCGACGATCTTCTTCTCCAGCGGTGCGGTGACAACGCCCTTCTCGCCGTAGGAGCCGTCGTCGGTCATAATGATAAACTCATCACAGCAGGCGCGGAACTCGTCCTCCAGAATGACCAGATCCTTGTTGCGGAAACCGACAATGCCGGTGACCTTAGTGCCCTGCTCGTGCAGTGCCTGGGCAATGGGCAGCGCAATGGCACAGCCCACGCCGCCGCCGACGACGCAGACGTTTTTCAGGCCCTCGATCTCGGTGGCCTTGCCCAAGGGTCCCACAAAGTCATGCACGGCTTCGCCCTCTTTGAGAGAGTTGAGCTGCATGGTACCTGCGCCGACAACCTGGAAAATGATAGAAACGGTGCCGGCTTCGCGGTCAAACCCGGCGATGGTCAGGGGGATGCGCTCGGAGTCCTCCTTTGCGCGGACAATGATAAACTGGCCGGCCTTTGCCTTCTTGGCAATGAGCGGCGCATGGATGCAAAGTTCGGTTACGGTGGGGTTCAGCTCCCGCCGTTTGATGATAGTAAACAAAGCGATCTCTCCTTCTCTTTGTTTTTATAAATATACATTTATATTGTAGCGTATTTTGCGGGGAATGTAAAGAAGAAAGTTAAGGAAATGCCTCCCTTGTCAAAGGGAGGTGCCGAGCGCAAGCGAGGCGGAGGGATTCCTGGCCGTCTACGGGTGTAACGGGCGATCGGGCAAGGCCCGTCGGAATCCCCCAGTCACCTAACGGTGACAGCCCCCTTTGACAAGGGGGCCTTTTCCCCTGCGGGGGTTCGGGGGAACACCCGAGTTTTAAAACGGAGCAGAGGGCGCGGGCGTTAAGAACGAAAAGTAATACTGCTTTCGTTTAGCCCGCGCCCTCTGCGACCTCCGCTTTGGGGTTCCTAGGGGCGTGCAGCCCCTAGGTCGCGGGTCCGCTGCGTCGAAACAGCGGCAATTTTCTTTGGTTCTTTCTTTTGTTGGCAAAAGAAAGAACGAGTTCCCGGGAGGCAGCCGTCCCCGGTCCGGCCATGTACCAAAAAAGGCGAACTCGGAACATCCCCAAATTCGCCTTTTTGATGTTATAACGTCCGAATTACTCCACAGAGATCATGTAGTAGTACACGGGCTGGCCGCCGCTGATGTGGCTGACCTCGACACTGCCGCCGCACTTGGCGCGCACCAGATCGGTCGTCTTTTCGGCGTCCTCGTCGCTGACGTCGCAGCCGGAAATGACCGTGATGAACTGGGTGTCCTTCTTCTTCATGGAGCGGGCCAGACGATAGGTCATCTTGACCAGATCGGTGCCGGTGGCAACGATTTTGCCGTTCTCCAGCGCCATGATCTCGCCCTTCTTGATGGGCTTGCCGTCAAACTCGCTGTCGCGGGCGGCATAGGTGATCAGACCCGTGCTGACGCGGTCCGCCGCCTGCATCATGGCAACGGCGTTCTCCTCCGGCTTCAGGTCGGGGTCAAAGTTCAGCATGGCGGTCATGCCCTGGGGCACGGTGCGGGTGGGCAGTACGATGACCTTGCGGTCCGCGAGCTTCTGCGCCTGCTCGGACGCCATGATGATGTTTTTGTTGTTGGGCAGAACGAGCACAGTCTTGGCGGGCACGCTCTGGATGGCAGCGAGGATGTCCTCGGTGGAGGGGTTCTGGCCGCCGCTGACAACCGCGTCCACGCCCAGGTCGCTGAACACAGCCTTCAGGCCCTCGCCCGCGGCCACGGCCACAAAGCCGTACTCGCGCTCGGGGTCAACGGCGGCGTAGGTGAACTCGCTGTCCTTCTTCTCCTCGGCCTCGGCCTGCTTCTCCAGACCCTTCGCCTGCTTCTGGCGGGCGAGGAACTGCTCGTGCATGTTTTCAATTTTAAAATTGGTCAGGTAGCCGTACTTGATGGCCTCGCTCAGCATCATGCCGGGGTCGGAGGTGTGGACATGGCAGTTGGCAACGTCGTCGTCCTCGATCACAACAACGGAGTCACCGTTGGACTCAAGGAAGGCGCGCAGGCGGGTAACGCTGGCATCGGCATCCTTGTGCAGCAGGAACTGGGTGCAGTAGCCGTTCTTGATGTCCTCGACCTTCATCAGGTCGTCGGCAAAAACGCCCTTGCCTGCGGCTTCGCTGGATACCTTGGGCTTGGCGGCGACCTCGGCACCGGCGATGATCTCGCCGCCGTCGAACACCTGCTTCATGCCCTCAAAGATCAGCATGATGCCCTGGCCGCCGGCGTCCACGACACCGGCCTTTTTCAGCACGGGCAGCAGGTTCGGGGTGTCGTCCAGCGCGGCCTGACCGGCTTGCAGCGTGGCGTCCCACATGGCAGGAACATCCAGCTCGGTGCACTCGGCGGCCTTCTCGGCAGCCAGACGGGAGACGGTCAGGATCGTGCCCTCGGTGGGCTTCATGACGGCCTTGTAGGCGGCCTCGACGCCCTGCTGCAAGGCGGCAGCCAGGTCAGCGGAGGATGCCTCGGTCTTGTCCTTCAGCGCCTTGGAGAAGCCGCGGAACAAAAGGCTCGTGATAACGCCGGAGTTGCCGCGGGCGCCGCGCAGCATGGCGGAGGCAGCGGTCTTGCTGGCCTCGGCCACGGTGCAGCTGTCGGGCATGGCCTCAAGCTCGGCGCGGGCGGCGCCGATGGTCATGCTCATGTTCGTGCCGGTATCACCGTCCGGAACGGGGAAAACGTTCAGCTCATCCACGCGGGTGCGCTGGTTGGCAATGTTGTTGGCGCCGGAAAGAATGGCGTCGCGCAGGGTCTGGCCAGTAATCATGGTTTCGTTACACCTCATATTTTTTGGGTAAAACAGTCTTTAGTCGGCAATGACGTCGTCCACGTAGACATCGATGCGGGCGACCTTTAAGCCGGTGGCAAGTTCAACTTCGTCCTTGACGCGGTGGGTGATGCTTTGGGTGATGGTCGAGATGTTCAGACCGAACCCGACCTTGATATGCAGGGCGATGACCAGCTTGCCGGCCTCCTGCGTGACGGTGACGCCCTTCGGCGGCAGGCTGCCGGTGCGCAGGGCGCTGCGCACAACGCTTTCAGCCGGGGCCTGACCCATGGCGGCAATGCCGTAGCACTGCTTGGCGGCCTGCTCCACCAGGCCGGAGAAGTAGTCATTCGTCAGCGAAATATGTCCATAGGGATTGACCTTGGTGATCATCTGCGATCCTCCTTTTCAGGGTTAGCTGCGGCTAAGCCCGCAGCTGTACTATATGAATCTTTAGCTATTATACACCATTTTTCCCCGCTTGAACAGGGCATTTCGGAGAAATTTATTTTGGCGCGTGGATTTAACATTCCATTCACAAAGTTTACGGCGCAAGAGTATATACTGTTTACAGAAGTATGACAACCTTACCAAAGGAGCTCGGTTTAAACCATGAACCTTTTATTCTTTTTGACACCCAAGCAGGACGTCCTGTACATTTACGAGGATTTCACCCTGCGCCAGACGCTGGAAAAATGGTCCAACCAGCGCTACGCAACCATCCCTGTTCTGAAGCGCAACGGCGAGTATGTCGGCAGCATCACCGAGGGCGACATCCTCTGGGGCATGAAAAATCTGCACGGGCTGGACCTTGAGGCCAGCGAGGACGTGCCGATTTCCAGCTTCCCCCGCCGCCGCGATTACAAGGCCGTTACCGTGACCACCGACATGCCGACGCTTTTAAAGGCAGCCATCGAACAGAACTTTGTTCCGGTGGTGGATGACCGCAATGTGTTCATCGGCATGGTGCGCCGTACCGTGCTGCTGCGGGAGCTGTACGAAAAATATACGACCCTGCCGACGGATAAGCGCTTCAAGGGCAGCCACCCGCCGATGTAAGGGCTTGCAATCCGCCGCGCGTTGCGGTATAATCAGCACAACGGACAGAGAGGTCGCACAGGACTTCTCTGTTTTATTTTTTACAGTGAGGTGTGAACGCTTGCGCCGGGGCTGGCGGCTATGGCCGTCTCGGAGGATGGACTGACGGAGGCCGTATGCCTGCCGGATAAAAGGTTCGTCTGGGCTGTGCAGTGGCACCCCGAATTTTCGTTCCGCGTGAATGAGGACAGCCGAAAGATTTTTAAGGCGTTTATAGAAAGCTGCTGAAACAAAAAGCCGCTGCAGCACAGGCTTCTGTGCTGCAGCGGTTTTTTTGTGTGAGGCATCTGCCGTATGCGCGGGTCGATGACGAGCATCGGCCCCGGCAGGGCCTTACGCGGTTTTCTTTGCCGCGGCCTTCTTCTTTTTCTTCTTGCGGGCGATGAACAAAATCACCAGCAGCAGTGCGGCTGCGGCGCCGCAAGCCGCCGCGAGCAGGGGCACCTTGCTGGCGGGCATCTGCACGGCGGCAAACGCCGTGGTGCCCGCAGGTGCGGTGCAGGTCAGATAGCTGCCGTCCACGCTTGTGTCGGCCTGCTGCCAGCCTGCGTCGGTCCTGACCCACAGCACGGTGTTCTCCGTCGTCTCCGGCGGCATATAGCGCAGCGTGTGGCCGGTGTCGGCGGGCAGCTCCAGGCCCCACGCCTCCACCAGCGTGCCGGGGGTCTCGGGCGCGTCGTCCACCTCATGGAGCATCAGCTCGTCGGTGGTGTCGAAGCTGCCCTCCACCAGCACAAGGGAGCGTTCACCGCGCTTTTCCTGGCTCTGGCGGACCGTGTTTATGTCGCTGTACTCGGCGTGGATCGTCGCGTCAAACGTCATGCCGGTCAGATCCACATCCTCCCAGTTGCCGTACTGGCCCTGGTGGTTGGGAACCGGCGGCAGCTGATCCGTCGGGAAGTCGCTGCCGTACGGGATGTGGTATTCCTGGACCAGCGAATCCTCGTCGGTCACAAAGCGGACACAGATGCTGCCGAAATCGCCGGGCAGATTTTCCTGCGCGACGAAATCCTCGTAGGCCAGCGGTTCGGCAATGCCCTGGTAGCTGACGCTGTCGATGCCCGCGACACCCCCGTCCACGAAGGTGTTGCCGGTCACGCTGCCGTCCAGCGGGTCGTCCACGATACCGGCAATCGCTCCGATCTGTTCGGCAGCGTTGTCGATCATGACCATGGCGCGGCAGTTTTCGATGGTGGCACCGCTGCCGACAATGCCGCCGACCTGCTTTGCACCGGACAGGCGGCCCTTGGCGCAGCTCTCGCGGATCGTGGACTTGCTGATACCGGCCACGCCGCCGACGCCGGTGGCGTCCTCGGCATCGAGGGTGCCAAAGCCCCTGCAGTCGATGACAGAGCCCATCTCGGCGTCGCCGACGATGCCGCCCGCGTTCTGCTTTTTGGCGCTGACCGTGCCGTAGTTTGTGCAGTCACGGGTGACGACGCGGGTCTTGAAGGTAAAGTTCAGCGACTCGCTGCCCGCGGTGGTGTAGTCGTCCTCGGGGTCCAGATCGTTCTCGCGGGCCATTGCACCGGTAATGCCGCCGGCGTTGAGGTCGGCATTGACCGTGCCGCTGTTGATGCAGTTCGTGACCTTGGCCTCGACGTCGTCATCGGTGTCGTCATCGGAAACATCGTCCACGATGTCGTCTGCATCCCGGTTGACATTCTCGCTGGCACCGGACAGCGTCTGGCCGATCTTGTTGATCTGCTTCGAGATTGCCTTCACGTCGTTGATCAGCGCCTGGCTGTTGCTGCTGGCGTTGTTGTTCAGGCTGCTGACGATGTCGCCCATGCTGGTCAGGCTGCTGCTCAGATCGTTGCGGCTGGCCGTGATGGCATCGCGGTTCGTCAGCTCGACCTTTGGAATTTCGACGTCCACGGAGTCCGGCAATGCATCCGAAATGTCATTGAGCACATCCTTTGTGTCGGGCAGGTCGTCAAGACCCTCGGTGATGTGCGTATAGTCCGGGTCGATCGGATAGCGCTCGTCCGGCTTTGTGGCAGTGCCGTCGTCCTCGCTGACAACGGTGCTGTCAGCGGAATCGTCAACGGCTTCGGGGCCGGGCTGCCCGTGGGGGGTGCGGTCCGCCTCGCTGCCCTCTGCAGTGGGCTCCTGTGCGGGGGATGTCTCCTCACTCTGCGCCGCGGCGGGCTCCTGTGCGGGGGCAGTGTCCTGCGCTGCCGTACTGCTTTCGTCAGGCGTGGAGAGGTCGGCACTCTGCGCGGGCTCCTCCGAGGGGGACAGCGTGTAATTCGGATCGACAGGGTCGGTGTCAGACGGAGGCGTCGCTTCGCCGTAGTCGATGACTGTGTCCGAGTCCGCGGCATTGTCTCCGTCGTCCGCGCCGGGCAGGTTGGTATTCTTGAGGTCCTGCTTGAACTGGCTCAAGTCGGTCTTGACGGTCTGGGAACCGATGGACACGCCGTTTTCGGCCTGCTTCAGCAGATTCTCAATGGCATTGCGGGAGCTGGTCACGTTGTTCTTCAGCGCTTCGAGCTGGTTGGAAAGCTCGCTGCTGGCGGCGCTGGCGTCATCGCAGGCGCGGTTGACCAGCGTCTGCAGCGTGCCCATCTCGTCGGAAAGCTCCTGCAGCGTGTCCTTTGTGTATTCCAGCGTGCTGCTCGGCTCCATCTGGCCGACGATGCCGCCGCCCTCCTTGCGGGCGTAGATAGTGCCGTAGTTGACGCAGCCCTCAATGTAGCCGGTCTGGCTGCCCGCGATGCCGCCGACGTTGTAGCCCATGTGCTGGTAGCCCACGGTGCCGCGGTTCATGCAGGCGCGGATGACACCGCCGGACTGGCCCGCAATGCCGCCGATGTCGGTGATGTCGGCGACGTTCTCGGTGCCGATCAGGTCGTTCAGCGTCAGCGAGGAAAGGTCGATGTCGTTCTGCTCCACCGTCGTGTTGACGCTGGAGGTGTTCGTGCAGTTGGCAATGATGCCGTGATTTTCACCGGCGATGCCGCCGATGAAGTGCGCACCGTAGACACTGCCCGTGGTCGTGCAGCTTTCGATGACGCCGGCGGCCAGATTTGTGCCCGCGATGCCGCCGACAACGGACGCGCCGGAGGACACGCCCTCAAAGCGGCAGTTGTGCAGCGTACCGGCGTTGCTGCCCGCAATGCCGCCCACGGTGGAGCGGCTGCCGGTGGGCATCGAGCGGCCCCGGATGACGAGGTCGCGGACGTTGGCCCCCTGCTGCACATAGCGGAAGAAGCCGATGACCGAGCCGTCATCTACAAGGCTCAGGCCGGAGATCGTGTGGCCCTGCCCCTCAAATACGCCGCTGAAGGACGGGATGCCCGCAAAGCCGCTGCCGGTCAGCTCCAGATCGGCGTCCAGATAGACGGTGCGGTTTTTGCTCCAGCTGTCCAGGCGGCAGGAATCGACCAGCTGCAAAAGATCATCGACGGTGCCGATGTGGAAGGTCTCCTTTTCGGCGGTGTCGGCGGTCCCGCTCTCCCCTTCCGCAAAAACGGGCAGGGTCAGCGCCAGCACAAGGCAGAGCGCCAGCAGCGCAGCCCAGAGGCGGCGCGTCAGGTCAGAAATGCGGTTCATTCAGCGTCGCCTCCCTTCGTGTCAGTGTCGGGCGTATCGGGTGTGCCTGGTTCGGGGGCACCGACCTCGGATTCGTGGATGTTCTTCTCCGACAGGTACATGTCGGGCTTGTCAACGGTAAATTCGGTGCCGGTGGCGATGTTCGCACTGAACTGGCCGTGCAGCACGCCCTTGATTTCAGCATCTACGACGCCGTTGATGTAGCCGCGCACGCGGCCATTGACGTGCATTGTGCCGCTGGCCGTGCGGGCCATACCGGCAACGCCCTTCATCTCAAAGCTCGTGCGCTCGATGATGGTGTCGCCCAGGATCAGGATCTGCGGCAGAACAAACAGAACCAGCATGATGGAAACGATCGTGCCGCGGCCCAGGCAGGTACCAATGGCGGCGATAACGGGGTTCGTGGTCAGCACACTGATCAGAATACCCGCGGATGCCAGAATGGAGCCGGAGGTGAAGATGGTCGGGAACGATTCGTTCAGCGCGGTGACGATGGCCTCCTTCGGGCGCATGACCTTCTTCAGGTCGGTGTAGTGGCTGGAGATAACGATGGCGTAGTCGATGTTTGCACCCATCTGAATGGAGTTGACGATCAGATAGCCGAGGAAGTACAGCGGGGTGTGCTGCAGGTACGGCACCGAGAAGTTGATCCAGATACTGCCCTGAATGACGATGATCAGCAGCACGGGCAGACCCGCGGACTTGAATGTGAACAGCAGGACCAGGATAACGAACAGCGCGGACAGCACACTGATCAGCAGGTTATCCTCGCCGAAGGAGCTGGACAGGTCCATGGCGCTCGTCGTATTGCCGACAACGTAGAACGAATCGGTGGCGTAGTATTTGCCGATGATGTCGTGCATCTTGTTGACGAAGGCGAACGTCTCGTCGGTCTCCTCGGGAAGGTTCAGATAGACGACCATACGGCTGTAATCGTCGCTCTGCAGCTGCTTCTGGGCTTCATCGAGCTGGTCGAACAGGTCGTCCAGCGTGTCCTGCACATCGCCCGAGAGCGTGATGTTGCCGTCGTGCATCTCCTGTTCCAGGAACCTGAACATGTCGTAGATCGGCACTTTATAATCGTCCAGGCCGTTGATGATCTCGCCGTACTCGTCATGGTCGACGGCGTAGGCGCCGTACAGTGCCTTGGCAACCTCGTAGTCGAGGTCGGCCATCTCGGCCAGCTGGCGCGGTGTCACAGCGTCGGTCAGCATATAGCCGTCCATCGCTTCAATGTTGGCCAGACCCATCGTGGATTTGACCTCGGCGCAGGCGTCCAGCTCGTCGAGGATCCTGCCCTCGGACTCATAGTCGCCCGACGGCACAATGACGGCCACCATGTTGCTGGAACCGAAGGTGTTTTTGATTTTCTGGTAGGCGATCTGGCGCTCGCTCTGCTTGGCGGTGACCAGGTCGGTGTAGGTGTAGCAGTAGGGGCACAGGTTGGCAAAGACCGCCGCCGCCACGATGATGACGCCGAAGATCGGCGGGATGATAAAGCGGGTCTTGATGTCGAACTGGCCGACGGCGGTGATCTTGGGAATCAGGTTTTTGTGGCGGGTCTTGTCGATCAGCTTGCTGAACAGCACCAGCAGGCCGGGCATCAGCGTAAAGACACAGAGCATACTGAACAGGATAGCCTTGATCAGGACCGTAGCCAGGTCGCGGCCAATGCCGAAGTGCATGAACGCCAGCGCGGCCAGGCCGCTGATCGTCGTGAGCGAGGAGGAAGAAATCTCCGGGATAGCCTTGGAAAGCGCGGCAATGCAGGCCTCGCGGGTGGGCAGCGTCTCATGCTCATCGCTGAAACGGTGGCACAGAATGATGGCGTAGTCGATGGCCAGCGCCAGCTGCAGTATGACGGTGACTGAGTTGGAGATGAAGCTGATCGTGCCGCACAGGAAGTTTGTGCCCATGTTCAGCAGCGCCGCCGCGCCGAAGGTCATGAGGAGGACCGGGACCTCGGCATAGGAGCGGGAGGTCAGCGTCAGCACGACGACGATGATGATGGCCGCAATGATGACGATGACGAGCATTTCCGATTGCAGGTCCGCGGAGGAATCGTAGCCGACCTCGGAATAGATCGAGGTGTCGTAGCTGCCCTCAAGCTCGTCGCGGATCTCCTGCAGGGCGTTCTCGGCGCGCTCGTCCCCTACTTCTGCATCAAAGCTGACGGAGAACAGCGCCGACGCATTCGTGTAATGCTCGTCGGTGTCGTCAAATTCGACGGTGGTGACACCCTCGATGTCCTCAAGCCGGGACTGGATGTCCAGCGCAGTATCGTAGGTGATGTTGGACACCATGACGTTGGCTGTGCCGTAGGTGACGAAGTTGTCATTCATCACGGTCAGGCCCTGGCGGGTCTCGGTGGTGTCGGGCAGGTAGGTCGTGATGTCGTCCTCGACCTTGACCCAGCCCGTGGCGATGGCACTGAAAATCAGCGCAAATATGTATAACAGGAAGAACAGGTTGCGTTTATCAACGATAAACGAAGCCAGCTTTTCCATCCCGCCGCCTTTTGGCTTTTCGTTCTCCAAGAGTATACAGCCTCACTTTCCCATTTTATTCGATACAAAAAGGATACATCAATATTATACGAAATGCAAGGCCCATGCAACACGGTCAAATTCAGAGGAATGTACAAAGAAGCGAGGAAGTTTTTGTTAAGGTACACAAAAAAACACCGTGCGGTGTTAAACCACACGGTGTTGAAAGCTATTTGGTAAGCTAAATTACTTCAGCTCGACCTTAGCGCCGACCTCGGCCAGCTTCTTCTGGATGTCCTCGGCGTCAGCCTTGGAAGCCTGCTCCTTCAGCTTGGCGTTCGGGGTCTCAACCAGCTTCTTGGCCTCCATCAGGGAAGCGCCGGTCAGCTCCTTAACGGTCTTGATGACCTGCATCTTGTTGGCGCCAACGTCAGCCAGGATGACGTCAAACTCGGTCTTCTCCTCCTCAGCGGGAGCAGCAGCGCCGGCGGCAGCGGGAGCGGCAGCAGCAACAGCAGAAACGCCGAACTCCTCGCAGTAAGCGTCGATCAGCTCTTTCAGCTCCAGAACGGTCAGGCCCTTGACGGACTCGATGATGGCAGTAATCTTCTCAGAAGCCATGGTAATAACCCTCCAATATCAATGGTTTTTGTTTGTTTCAGTTTTGTGTTAAGCAGCGGTCACGCAGCCATTAGGCAGCGGGCTCCTCCTGCTTGTCGGCATAAGCCTGCATTGCAACGGCCAGACCAGACAGAGTGCTGGTGAGGGCGCCTGCAAACATGGACAGCATGCCTTCGCGGTTGGGCAGCTTTGCGATGGCGTTGGTCTCGGCAGCGTCCATGACCTTGCCTTCCATGAAGCCAGCCTTCACGACGAACTTCTTGGACTTATCGCCATCCTGGTACTTGCACAGGATGCGGGCAGCGGACATGGGGTCTTCTTCGTGAGCAAAGGCAACAGCAGTGTCACCCTTGAAGTTCTCAGCCAGGCCCTCCAGGGAGGTACCCTTGACAGCCAGACGCAGCATGGTGTTCTTCACGACCATGTAATCAACGCCTGCCTCACGCAGCTCCTTACGGAGCTTGGTGTCGTTCTCGACGTTGATACCGCCGTAAGCGACGACGCAGCCGGAAACCGCACTCTCAAACTTTGCCTTCAGATCAGCGACGTAAGCCTGCTTTTCAGAAAGAATCTTTGCACTGGGCATTCGGTTTCACCTCGTTTCAAAAACTTGTATCGAAAGCCGGAGCAATGAAAAAAGCCTCTCTCCCGCGCACTGCGCCGAGAGAGAGGCATAAAGCAACTTTACGCACGTTTCTCGGCAGGCGGTCAAACTTTACACTGGACTCCAGCGCCTGCTGTCTTAAAAACAGCATGATTATAATACCGCAAACGTGCGGCGTTGTCAAGTGCTTTTTTGAATTTCTGACAAAATTTTTCTGTCACCCG
>OHZB01000149.1_pt1 | contig 21135 bp, 18 predicted proteins | sample 1580351 | NCBI WGS metagenome assembly OHZB01 (sample SAMEA3882512, study PRJEB24775) | human gut metagenome | biome: human-associated habitat; feature: intestine environment; material: feces | place: Netherlands | collected 2009/2010 | reverse complement strand
GCTGCCGGAGCGGTGCTTAAGCCGCAAGGCGGGAATTGTGCGGTGTTGCCTTATGTTTTTTATGGGCGGTATCAGTATCTGCTCCATATTGCCGCTTTTACCCTCTACCCCAAAATCTGCACTGAATTTTTTCTCTATCCGCAATCACGGGGTTTGGCATTGTTTTGTTCCGCTTCAGCCTGCTTATACATAGTCAGCCCCCCGGCTAAGCCGGGTGGCTTGCGGAAGCCCTAAGGTGTATCTGAAAACAAAGAAGATGGCGGATATTTCGCAAACACAAGCAGGATTTTGCGTGTGTAGAATAGACGATATTTTCGACGTTTCAGATGGTCAAAATTCCGGTTCCCACCGGCACCTCCAGCAGTTTGCCGGAGAAATGTTCCGGGATACCGGACAACGCATTTTCCAGATAGGCATCGCATTCCGCCTGATTCATATCCCAAACCAGGCGGCACACCGCTTTTCCGCTCAAGGTAGAGCAGGTGATCATGCCATCATAAAAATTGTTGCCGCCTGTCAGCCGATAGGCGCTGCGAATCGCTTCTTTTCGCTCCCTGTTCACTCCTCCTGCACTATTTCACCGCTTTTTTCACCATAACGCACAGACAGCCCTATTTGGCTTTGTGATTCTTCATCGCGACCGGCGCCTTCTTTTCCTGCTCCCGACCAGAAAACCGGATCTTCACAATCTGCATCTTCATCATTCCATCACCGACTTTTGCCAGAAATCGGAAAAAGCCGTTGACGGAAGGGTCTTTCAGGTCGCTGTAACCCAGCATATAGCCCCGGCTGGACACCTGCAAACGGCTGTCCCACGGGGAAAGCTCGCTTTTCGCATCCGAAACGGCAAAATACGCCCCCACATCCTTGATCTTAGCCGTCTTGAGCCATGTTTTTGCGATCATCTTCACCGCTGTCCGATTGGCCGCATCAAAGACCAGAACCCCGCCGGGGAAAGCATCTGCCATCCCCTGCACCAGTTCCCGGACCTGCTGGGTCAGGAAGTAATAGAACACCCCGGAGGCAAAGAACACCGCCCCGCCGGAGGCATCGATCTTGTCAAACCATGCGGGATCTTTCAGGTCGCAGGGGATGTTTTGCTCCCGCTCCCCGGCGGGCAGAAGCTGCTGCCGCAAGGCGATCACATCCGGGAAATCCAGATTGTAGATTTTACAGCTGCCGTTGTCGCAGGCTCTGCCGGTGTTATCCAGCCCGCAGCCCAGATTGACCACTGCCGCGCAGGGGTGATTTTTCAGGTACGCCTGCACTTCAAAGGCAAGGTCATTCTGCCGCATGGCGACCTCCAGCGCACCGAAACGCTGCATCAGGCTGCGGGAATTTTTCTCTGCCTCTGAAAAGTCGTAGTCGATCTGGTCGATCAGACGCACCGCCGTTTCGTCCCGGTAAAGGTTCGGATACAACTCCGTACACAGCTTCCGGGAATACAGCGGGAGGATCAGCGTCTCCTGCACGGTGTTTTTCTCAATTTTGTATTTCATAAAGACAGCTCACTTTCTGATAAAGGGCAGCTTCGTGCCTGTTATTCTGCTTTCCGGCAGACAAACCATGCCATGCTTTTCAGATTTCCCCTATCCACATCCGTATACATACCTTCCAGCCGCGCCTTCAGGCTGGAAACCGTCTCATAGGGCGGCGTGAAGAACCCCGTCTTTTCATATATGTGCCGGACAAACCAATCCGACTGCTTGCACTCTCCCGCCACATAAAAGCAGCCGCAGAAGGTGCCGCCGGACTTCAGCACCCGAAAGACCTCCCGATAAGCAGCCTCTTTGTCCGGGAAAGCGTGAAAGCCATTCAGCGACAACACAATATCAAACGCACCGTCCGCAAAGGGCAGCGCCCCTACATCCCCCTGCCGGAAGGTCACATTTTCCAGGTGCAGACGTTCCGCCTTTTCCTGCGCCTGCCCCATCATGTCCGACGAGTAATCGAGGCAGGTAATATCCGCTTGGGGCAGCGTTTGGTAAAGCGACATGGTCAGAATGCCGGTCCCCACCGGCACCTCCAGCAGCTTACCCGAGAAGTTTTCAGGAATACCTGCCATTGCCTTTTCCAGATAGGCGTCGTTTTCCGCCTTGTTCATATCCCACACCAAGCGGCATACCGCTTTTCCGCTAAAGGTTGAGCAGGTGATCATGCCGTCGTAAAAATTGCTGCCGCCTGTCAGCCGATAGGCGCCGCGGATCGCTTCTTTTCGCTCCATAGGGGTTCCTCCTCATCTTTCCGCATTACAATCGCCCTTCTGATGCCGGATGGTTCACCGCTGCATCCTATTTCTGTGCCGTGACGCAAAGCCAGTTTTTTCTTTTGTGTATCTGAATATTTTGAAAACCCACCTGCTCTAAAAACGCTTTCAGTTGGCTACCCTTGTAGATGGTCATGCCGCCGATGATCTCCGTCCACTTTTCGTCCTTGTCCGTGTCACCGCTGCTTTCGTTGCAGATGAGAAATGTCCCGCCGGGCTTCAACACCCGCCGGACTTCCCGAAGGCACTGCGGCAAATCCGACCAGAAGTAGACGGTTTCAAACGCGGTAACCGCATCAAACCAATCCTTTGCAAAGATGATATGTTCCACGCTGCCCTGCCACACCGCACAGCGCCCTTTCTGAATGGCAGTCCGGTTTAAATTCCGGGCTTTCTCTACGCTGACAGCAGAATAATCCACACCCCTGACGATACCTTGCGGGCATTTTTTCAGCAGCCTTTTGATATTGGCGCCTCCTCCGCAGCCGCAATCCAGCACTCTGGCATCCGGCGCAAGCTCTAAAAAGCGAAGCCCCCACCGCGCCACGGGACTGTGTCCCAGATTCATCATAGCAACCATAATTTTCCCGCCAAAGCCCACAGGCTTGCGGGTGTTTTCAAAGAACGACATATCACACCTCCGCTTTCACGCATTCAACATAGGTCAGCGGAAAAGATGCCTTTAGTACATCGCTTTTCCGCACAGCCCAGCCATTTTGCTGCAGGAAGCACAGGTATTCCTCACTCGTCCACCTGCTGTGTAGAGGAAAGCCCGCCAGCTTCAGGAAAAAAGCCTTACTATTTCCGAAAAAGGAGTTTTCTGCGTGGGTGAAGGTAGGCGTGATCAACACGCCGTCATCCCTCAGTACACGATGAATCTCGGCAAGGGCTTTCTCCGGCTGCGGTACGATGTGCAGGGCGTTGGACACGATCACCACCTCGAAGGACTCGTCCGCATAGGGCAGACAGAACATATCCTGCACCGAAAAGTACAGCTTGGCAGAGTGATTCCTGCGTTTTGCCTCCCGAATCATTTCGGCAGAGGTATCGCTTGCCTCGATATGCGCCGCCGCGTTTACAATGTTTTTAGCAATCAGACCCGTGCCGGTGGCAAGCTCCAGCACTGTTTTGCCTTTCACGACCGGACGGATCAGTCCATACATTGTTTCGTATGCCGCCCTGTCTTTTCGCATAAAGCGGTCATACCGACCTGCATTTCTGTCCCAAAAGTTCTTATGTTCTCGCATTGTAATCCTTCCTCCTCGATGTAAGATTCAGCAAACCGATACGCATACGCTTCTGGGTTAGAATTAACTAACGCATCCATTTAAGAAAAGCCGCATTTCTGCGGCCTTTTTGCTTATTCAAATAACTTACTGCAGGCAGTGCCTATCAACGTCTTTTATTCACCGAGGATAAGTTCCACTCGATTTTTCCCTTTCGGGAAACGTCCGGGGTCATTTTTGCACCGTTGCAGCGGCATTTATCTTTATTTTCACATTATACCGCGCTTACTTCTTTTTTGCAATAGGTTTAGTATTCTATTTTGTACTTTCCAAACGCAGAGATATGCTTCTTTTTCAGTTCACGAATCAACATCTCAACCTGTACTCCTGTAAGGAATGGTGTTTTGATTGTCGATGCCCAATAGAAATTCCGCTTCAAAATTGTTTTAATCTCATTCGGAGAAAGAGCAGGCAATGCTTTAACATCTCCATTGAAATTTTCCGGCACAATCATTCTGACACTATGATATTTTTCATTACCCACTTCCGTTGGTGTGTCTGTAACTATCTGTCCAACTGCAATAATTCCTCTTCCTTTGGAATAAAAAAGAGCATAGTCATCTTTGCGAAAGCTGTCGATATACCGTTTGGCATCTCCATATGCCGCTATTTTGTTTCCGAGAATCATCTCGGATTCATCTGTATCTGAATACGAGATATTCGTATCAAACATGATTCCTTTACACGCAGAAAACTTCAAACGATTATTTTCTATTTCTGTCAGAAACTTCACCCAGTATAAAACATTCTCCGGAATGATATGAGACTTATCCGGATTGATCGCAAATTCATAGATAACCGTTGGATCTGCTACTTTCACATTTGAATATTTCTGTGCATTCTGAACGTTTCCATCTGTTGTAAGCAAATACACTTCACCATTCAGGCTGGAATAAAATTTTGCTCTCTCCATCCCGCCCCATGCCGCTCCGTAGTGCGCAAAATCCGCATAATTGCTGGGTTTTTGAAACTATTTATCATCCGTCTTGTGTCCTATTGGGCCGTCCGCTTCACTCGAAAAGTTGTATAAAAATTGTAGTTGTTTGTAGGCGTATTTTTTTGTGAAAAAGTGTGTCAACTCCAAAATGTCAAAAATTGGATAAATCTTCCACAAAAAGGACTGGCACATTGTAGAGCCATGAAGAACATCCCTGATACTGTTTCTTTATCGCTTTTAGCCTATATTATAAGGTATCAATGCTAAAACTGCGGAAACCAGCAATGCACAAACTGCTTATTTGCAGCTCATACAAATATGAGTATAACCCCATCAGTTATTCAAGTCAACATTTTTCAATGAACTACTTGTCTGCATAAAAAACTAGGAGGTTCACTATGCCAGAATACCAACTTCAAATCAAACAAGTGGTAGATTACCCACGATGCCGGATTTATCGTGAGTTCATCCACAAACTGATCAACGACCGGAGCATCCGCATAAACGGAGGCTCCGGCCTTTTTCATTTTACTGTACTTTGCAGCTATGCAAACTTCCGCACCTCATACCGCCGTATTGACGGGATCAGTTATACAGTCTCGCCCGGCGAATGGGTGTGCACCGTCAAGGAACTGTCTTGCTGGTTCCGCACCCGCTTTCATCGGCAGGCGCTGTCCATGCTGGATACCCTTCAGAAGCAGCACTTGATTTCCTATACACTGCTGGGCCGTGGCAATGTAGTCAAATATAAAATCCTCCACTGGGCCCGCCACAATTCCGCACTGGAGTACAATGCCCCTTGCCAAAAGGATACCGGTTTTTTCTTCCTGCCAGTCTCTGTTGCCCTGGAACTGGTCAGCTCTGCCCGCTGCTCTGAAATGGACATCGTTCTGGATCTGTGGGTATCCGCTGTCTACAACGATACGCAGGTGCAGGGGTCAGAGGTCGGTCCGGTAGCCTACTTTCGCAATGGTACAGGAAACCCGTTGGTCAGTTATACCGAACTCTCCTGCCGCTGGGGGCTGTCACGCGCTACTGTATGCCGGATACTGAAAAAGCTGGACGGTCTTGGGTATATCTCTATCATGTCGTTTCCCGGCCGGCATGGAAGCGTGATCTACCTGCAGAACTACCTGTCCACCATGTTTGAGATTTCTGATGTTTTAATCGACAAGGAGGAAGTTGCCATGACCTTAAACATTCATCTGGAGCTTCCGGAAACTGCTGAAACCGAAGAGAGCCATTCTATCTCTGAGCATGAGGTCATTGTTTCGGATGCACTTTCCAGCGTTTCAAAATCGCACATTGAAACGATACTCCGCAAGATGGCTGACATCCTATCTACGCAAGGGATTTCCTGCTTTTCTTGCCCGCTCTCCCGCTATAAGTTATATCCCTTATCGGACGACTGCTGGGAAGAGTTGATTCCGCGTGCGCGAGGGAAATCTACAGTCCACTTTGGTCTGACCATCCTCTGCGGCACAAACACTTCAATCGCCACTTTTGAACTTACACTCACTCCCTCTGAGGAGCACGAAAATAGGAGGAACCTGAAATGAGAAAATTTGTTGAACCTGATGTTGCTGATAATCCCCTGTACCATGATACCTGGAAACTGCTGAAAAAATACCGGGATGTTGTGTGGAGCCTGGAGCTTTCTGTCCAGCATGTCCGTACCAAGTTTGAGATTGAGTATGGCACCTCCATCGAAGATTTTCTGGATTCAGTCTATCTGGCCGGCGCCGATCTGGCCGGAAGTGACATTGAGCATCATGCCAAGTGCATTGAACGCAGCCACAAAATGCTCAAGCTGCTGGATTCCGCAGTCGAATTGCTGCGTACCAAGCACAAAAACGGTGAGGCATATTACTGGCTGCTGTACTACTCCTTCCTCTCGCCGCAGCAGCTCAAAAATGTTGAGGAAATCATCGAAACCCTGCGACCGCATATTCGTGACATCAGTTTCAGAACCTACTACCGCAAACGCCGGGAAGCTATTGAAGCCCTCAGTTCCGTCCTTTGGGGCTATACCTCCAAGGACAGTTTAGACATGCTGGAACAGTTCTTGCCAGAGACAAAATCACCTTCCGGACAATCGGGCAAATAATTGGCACAATTCGGGAACAAAATTGGCATGGTTCTGCTCTTTCAGTGTAAATACCGATGTGTTAAACTGAATATGCTCAAACTTGCACCCAAAACCGAACAGGACAGTAACGGCACCTTTCATCAGGGTGCTTTTTTGCTGCCCAGATGGCCGCCCGGCCATTTGAAAGCCCACATTTGTTTTGACAGGTGTGGGTTTTTCTGTTCCCTATTGAGCATCAAAAAATCATTCAGAATTGGAGGATCGCAAATTGAAGAAAACGAAAACCCCTCAAACTCCGCAGCTTCAGGAGCCGGATACCCAGTCCAAGCGCAGGCTTTCGCTGCCCAAAGTGGCTTACAGCGCCTTCCTGTGTGTGATGATGTCCATGATATTCTGCCAGCCGGCTTATGCGGCAACAGATGTATGGACCAAGGCCAAAGAGATCATGCAGGATGTATACACCCAAATCCTTGCCATCTCCACTATCGCCGCCATCGTCACTGCTTCGGTAGCCTTGCTGCTCATGAACTTCTCCCGTTCCGGACGGACGGTGGATGAAAGCCGCGCCTGGCTCAAACGAATCTGTATCACCTGGGCTATCCTCAATGGCTTGGGCTTTATCATGGCGTATGTGACGCCGCTCTTTAGTGGCGGACAATGGACAGGCTGATTGACCGTCTGACTGCTCGCCGGAAAGGAGGCTTGCATTTATGGGCATTTTAGACGGCATAGTGGAATGGATCGCAGAACAGGTAATGGCCGGTCTTGATCTGGTGACCACATCGGTTTTGGGTGCGCTGGGCTGTGATATGGCTGTATTTCTGCGTTATTTTCCCGCAGCAGAGACTATGTACTCTGTTTTCGTGGCTCTGGCAATCGGGATCATCCTGCTCAACTGGGTCTGGCAGTTATTCAAAAACTTCGGTCTTGGCGCAGGTGTGGAAGCAGAAGACCCGGTAAAGCTGAGTATCCGTTCCGTTATTTTTATCCTGCTGACGCTCTTTTCAGATGAAATCGTCAATATTGTTCTTACCATCGGCGGCACCCCCTACCACTGGATCATGGAGTCCGACCTTCCTGCATTAAGCTTTGCAGACTTCAATTCCGTGATGCTGGTCATCATCGGTGTGTGTGCCAATGGGGCTGTGGCGCTGATTACCTTGATTTTGGTTCTCATCCTGGCCTGGAACTACCTAAAACTTCTGTTCGAGGCAGCCGAACGGTATGTGCTGCTCGGTGTACTGGTCTACACGGCTCCTGTGGCTTTTTCTATGGGCGCCAGCCAGACCACAGCAAACATCTGGAAATCCTGGTGCCGGATGCTTGGCGGTCAAATTTTCCTATTGGTCATGAACGCCTGGTGCCTGCGCCTGTTCACAAGCATGGTGGGGTCCTTCCTTGCGAACCCGCTTTCGTTGTAAGGAGGTCTTATCCTTGAAGAAACTCAAAAAAATTTTGTTTGCGGCCTTTACAGTCGCAATTCTCTCCTGCCTGCTCTGCCAGCCGGCTTTTGCCGCTATCTCCGAAAGCGATGTGCAGGCTCAGGTAGACGCTGTGGGAAAAGAAGCCGTTTCCGGCAATGTGTTTATCTGGTTTCTCTGTGCTATCGGCTTTCTCAAAGTCGGCCAGAAAATCGATTCCTTCCTCTCCAGTCTTGGTGTCAATGTAGGACATACCGGCGGCAGCATGCTGGCTGAGGCTATGATTGCTGCCAGAGGCATCGGCGGCATCAAGAACTTTTCCAGTCACCACTTTGGCGGCGGGAGAAACAGCAGTTCCACCAATGTCAACTCAAACGGTGGTAAAGGCAGCGGCGGCTTTGGAGCAGGGTTTGCCAGCGGCGGTCTTGCTGGAGTGGTGAGCCGAAAAGTCACAAACAGCGCCATCAAAACAGCCACCACAACTCCCGGCTCCAAGCCTTCCGGTCTTGGCAGTCTTTTAGGCGATGCTGCAGCCGGAGGGATCGGCGGCCATATGTACGCTTCTTCCGTCAGTAAGGGCGGCAATTTTGCCAACAATGTAATCGGCAGCGTAGCCACTGGCAGTATCAGCCAAATGGGTTCCATTTCCGGTGAAAAAGCCGCCGAAGCCCTGCACTCTTACATGGGATATGCGGCACTGGAATCCGGAGCTGAAAATGTTCCGACCTTCCAAAATGTCGAAATTGGCGGCGGCCGCATCACCGGCACAGAAGTGACTGCGGAACATCCCGAAGGCATCTCCTTTGGTATGTACCACGCAGACCAATATGTTGCCCCGGAAGGCCAGTACACCACCGTTCATGCCGTGGATGGTACAGCATGGTATAAGCAGTACGCTGTGGATGCTGTTGACAAATCGCCCTATATGGCTCCTGACGGTTCTATCGCCTTCAACGAGTCCATTGTCAAAAAGCTGCCTCCAGCCCCGAGGAGAAAGGACAAGATATAAATGCCAGAAGATCAAAAAAGCAGTTTTTCCGAAGCTGTGGAGACCGGCGCCTCCGCAGCGCATACCATCCGCGGTGCAATCAAAACCGGAAAAGCTATTTCCTCCGCTGCCAAAGGCGCTGCCGCAGGCGGTCCTTACGGTGCAGTTGCAGGCGCAGTGTGGGCAGGCCGGAAGCATATCGGAAAAATCATTGTGGCAGTCATTGCCCTGCTTATGCTGCCGGTATTATTTGTTCTCATGCTCCCCGGTCTTATTTTCGGCGGACTGACCAATGCCTTTTCGCCATCTGACCCCGAAATTCCGATTTTGAATAGCAAAACAGCGATTATTGAGAACGCCAACGAGATCACCTTTACCCTCAACGGCATCTTGGGCGAGGCACTGGATGATGTACTTGCCCGGATCGAAGCTGACTTTGCGGCATCGGGAGCCGACCATATGGAGGTCAAAAATGCTTATTCCGGCGGGCCTATTTATAACGCCAACCTGTTTATTTCTCAGTATTGTGCAGCCAAAGACAAGGATTTTGAAAGCATTTCTCTAAATGACCTTGCCGCCACCCTGCGGGAAAACAAGCAGCATCTATATTCCTACACCAGCAAGCAAGAGATTCGTGAGAGCACCGTGACCGATCCGGAGACTGGGGAAGAAACAACAGAGCCAGAAACATGGATGGTCTATACTGTCCGTTACAACGGTGAGTCCTATTTTTCTGATGTTGTATTCCAGCTTACCGATGACCAAAAGGAGCTTGCAGCCGATTATGCCTCCAACCTAAGCCTGTTCTTGGGCGATGGTCTGCTGCAGAATCTGGAAGCGTGGACCGGAAACAGCATCACCTCTCTGGGCGATGTTACTTTCACCGATGGGATCACACCTGTTGTTTACTACAATCAGCTGGATGAACGCTATGCCGGTAAAGCATATGGTACGGACAATATTGGCGGTTATGGCTGCGGCCCTACCGCTATGGCAATCGTGGTGTCCTCTCTGACGGACGATATGGTTGACCCTGTGGAGATGGCCGAGTGGTCTTACAACAACGGCTACTGGTGTAAAAGCAGTGGTTCTTACCATGCGCTGATACCTGCCGCCGCTGGGGAATGGGGGCTTCCGGTTTCCGGCTGTACCACTGCGGAACCACAGCGCATCACAGACGCACTGGCTAATGGTAAACTGGTAGTAGCAATCATGTCTGAAGGCCACTTTACCTCTTCCGGTCACTTCATTGTCCTGCGTGGCGTAAAAGACGGCAAGATCATGGTGGCTGACCCTGCCAGTTACACACGGAGCGAACAGCTCTGGGATCTGTCCATTATCTTAAATGAGGCCAGCCGGCGCGCTGGAGCTGGCGGTCCGTTCTGGATTATCGGCTGATGTGCCCGCCCGGCTTCGGAAACGAGGTTAATCATGAATCATAAAATCGACCGAGATACCTACATAATACCACCGAATTTCATCGAGTCAGGCACCTTCTTCGGTGGTATGTTCAAAGCCCGCAATGTGATTGAAGCCGGCATCCTGGCATTTGCCATTGGTGTGCCGGTTTTTTCATTGCTCCCTCTTAGCCTGACTGCCCGTATCATCGCTTTGTGCCTGACCGCACTGCCAGCAGCATTGGTGGCGCTTATCGGAATTTCCGGTGAGAGCCTTTCCTCTTTTCTGCTGATTTTCATAAAGTACCTGCGAAACCGCCGCATTATAGGCGGTAACAGCGCAGAAGATGCGGTTCCGGCGGCAGAGCATGGCGGCAAGCATATTAAAAAGAAGGTACACAAGCCCGACAAGGCTCCCAGACGGTCACGGCGCTCCGGCAGAGAGGATTTCCCAGCGGAGTTTGATGAAGTTCGTAGCTACGAGATCCGCCAAAAACTCCGTCCTGTGAAAAAGCAGAAGCCTGCCAAGGAGAAGAAAGCCGCCAAGCAAAAAAAGAAGGTCTCCAAGGAGCGCAAAGTAAAACGCCCTATCCGCACTCAGGAGCCGAAGCCCGCCTGCCTTAACCCGGTAGCAGATTATCTGCCGATTTCCAAAATTGAAAACGGCATCATCTACACGAAGGACCACCGCTATGTCAAGGTCGTCGAGGTAGTACCCATCAATTTTATGCTGCGCAGCGCCCAGGAACAGCGGAACATCATCTATTCCTTTGTGTCCTACTTGAAAATCAGCCCCATCAAGCTGCAAATCAAGGTACTGACACGTCGGGCAGAGATCAACCGCCATCTGGATACCGTTCGGAAGGAGATGGAACAGGAGACCAATGAACAGTGTCTGCTCATGCAGGAAGACTACCTCCAGTTCGTTCAGCAGATCGGTTCCCGTGAGGCAATTACCCGACGTTTCTTCCTGATTTTTGAATATGAGCCGTGGAGCAACACCAAGCGCTCTGATGAAGAAGGCGAGGCAATCAATGCCCTGCAAAGTGCAGTCCATACTGCTACCAACTACCTCCGTCAGTGCGGTAACGAGGTCATCGTTCCGGAAAACTGGGATGAGTTCACCGTAGATGTCCTCTATAACCTGCTCTGCAGAAATGAAAGTGCTGTAAAGCCGCTCTCCGTCCGGGCACAGGAGGTTGTGGCTGAGTACCTTGCCAAAGGGCGCGACAGTGAGATCGACCATATCCCTGCCACCGAATTCTGTGCGCCAAAAAGCATTGACTTCACGCATGGTCACCATATCTGCATTGACGGTCTGTATTATGCTTATTTGCTGGTGCCCTCTGATGGCTACAAAACGCAGGTTCCAGCCGGCTGGCTCAGTCTTATCGTCAATGCCGGTGACGGGATCGATATGGATATGTTCCTCTCCCGTCAGCCCAAAGAAACCATCATCCAGAAAGTCGGACAGCAGCTGCGTATCAACCGTTCCAAAATCAAGGACGCCAGCGACACCAACACCGACTTTGATGACATTGATGGCGCTATCCGAAGCGGGTACTTTCTCAAAGAGGGCCTTGCCAACAACGAGGACTTCTACTACTTGAATCTGCTGATTACCATTACTGCCTCCAACGAGGAAGACTTAGAATGGAAGGTCAGCGAGATGAAAAAGCTCCTGCTCTCACAGGACATGAACGCCTGCACCTGCCATTTTCGGGAGGAACAGGCGTTTTTATCTGCCCTTCCATTGGTGGCAATGGAAAAGAAACTGTATGAGCGGGGTAAGCGCAACCTGCTAACAGGCGGTGCCGCAAGCTGTTATCCCTTTACATCCTATGAGATGTGTGATGATAACGGTATCCTGCTGGGTGTCAACAAGTACAACAGTTCCCTTATTATCGTGGACATCTTCAATTCTGCGGTCTATAAGAACGCCAATATGTCGATCCTTGGCACGAGCGGAGCCGGCAAAACCTTTACCATGCAGTTGATGGCGCTGCGAATGAGGCGGAAAAATATCCCCATTTTCATTGTTGCGCCCCTAAAAGGCCATGAATTCCATCGCGCCTGCTCCAATGTGGGCGGCTCCTTTATCCAGATTTCACCGGCCAGTCCCCACTGCATCAATGTCATGGAGATTCGGCGGGTAGACCGCTCGGTGAATGAACTTCTGGACGGTCCAGGCATCCAGTTATCTGAACTTGCAGCAAAGATCCAGCAGCTCCACATATTTTTCAGTCTGCTGATCCCCGATATGTCTCACGAGGAACGACAGCTTTTGGACGAAGCCCTTGTTCGTACCTATAACACAAAAGGCATCACTCATGATAATGCCTCTTTGGAAGACCCTGCAAAGCCCGGCCAGTACCGTGAGATGCCGGTGCTTGGTGACCTGTACGAAATTTTGAAAACCTCCAAGGAAACGATGCGCATGGCCCACATCCTAAACCGTCTGGTAAACGGAAGCGCCAGCACCTTCAATAAGCAGACCAATGTTCGGCTCGACAACAAGTACACTGTTTTGGATATTTCCTCCCTCACGGGAGATCTGCTCACCGTAGGTATGTTTGTGGCGCTGGACTTTGTTTGGGACAGAGCCAAAGCCGACCGTACAGAAGAAAAAGCCATCTTCATCGATGAGTGCTGGCAGCTTCTATCCGGCGCCGGTGCTGCTGGTGTAAGATTGGCTGGCGATTTCCTTTTGGAAATTGCCAAAACCATACGCGGTTACGGCGGCGCCTCGATTTTTGCAAGCCAGGATCTTGCCGATTTCTTTGACCTTGACGGCGGCAGATTTGGTAAGGGCATCATCAACAACTCCAAGACCAAGATCATTCTGAATCTGGAGGACGACGAAGCCCAGCGGGTACAGGAAGCCCTGCACCTGTCCGATGCTGAAACAATGGAGATCACTCACTTTGAAAGAGGTCACGGTCTGATTTCTACCAATAACAACAATATTATGGTGGAATTCAAAGCCAGCCCTCTGGAAAAGGATCTGATTACTACCGACCGCCGCGAGCTGCGTGAAATCGTAGAGCGAAAACGCCGTGAACAATCCACATCTGCCGAACAGCAGATATAACAATTTGAAGAGCGAGGTGATTCCCATGTGCAACTTTCCTGCCAGACGCCGCTATGCGTCTGCTTTGCGTCTGCATTACGCCTAAAAGCCAGTTTTGCCAACCAGATCATCTTTTGGCTTACACTGACTGGCTTTCCTTCCTATTTTAATGCGTCTTGAATACGCCTATATTACGCCATTGGAGGTGATACCCATGAAGACCAGGGCTGAAATCTATGGAAATGAAGCTGCGGCTCTGCTGCGGATCGTCACGATGTATCCCGGTCTCAATATGCAGCAGCTTCTTTGCTTTCACCCTGGCAAAGAAGAAATCATCAAGACCCTGCTCTCCCATCTACAAAAGCAGGGCCGTATTTTTCAAACTGATACAGGCGGTTACTTTCCGTCTGGTTGGGCAGCAAAATCAGACAACTCCCTGATACGGGCTGCCTGGGTACTCTTGGATTTTATCGGGCAGGTGGAATACCATGCTCCCGGTGATTTTCCGGTCAAGCTTATCTTCTTTGCAAACGGTGAACTATACGAAATCGTCTACGCAGCTTCCGGCCAGGAGGCCCTGATCAACCATGCGCTTCGGGATGACCGCAGCGGTGGACGCCGCATCATTTTGGTCGATAATCCGGAAGACATTCGCCGCATTGACTGCCCTGGCATTTCCGGTTTCTGCACCGTGGATGCAGCGGGCCAGGTGCATTACTTTAAGAAAACAGGAGGAACTTGATTGGAACGAAAAATCATCTCACACCGAATCGGAAGCATTCTTGATGATATATCCCGTTTGAGCAATGCTCTTTACGCGATGGATACCACGGATATTCAGCGCTATCCGGACAACTATGAAGTCTTATCCACTGATGCCGCCCTGCGGGCAGAGAAAATTGCCTGCAGGCTGCGGCATTTGATATATTCCAGCACCACCATCCGCAAAGGCGATTACCTGACATCCGCCGGTATTGTACACGGAATTGAGGTTGTCTATGAGGACGGTGTACTGGAGGTCACCCTGCCTGGTCTGCTCCCAAAACGCAAGCAGAGGCAAAACACTGAGTTTCTGCTCGACCCGTTCTACTTCTCATTGGAGCAATACGCCAAAGAGCATCCCATGCCCCGCTTCAGCGATTGTGTGGTGTGCTTTACGCAGGTTTATGACCAGTGCCTTCCCACCCGGCGTATCCGTGACTACGACAATCTGGAAGAAAAGCAGCTTCTGGATGTCCTCTCCACCTTCGTCATGGCTGACGATACCGGCCTGCTCTGCGATGCCTACAACACCGCTGCGCTGGGCGAAAAGGACTGTACCAGAATCAGTGTCATGGAAAAAAAGCGGTTTCCCGCCTGGCTTGCTGAGCATGAAAACACCCTAAAATCCATCTCGGATTTTTGAGCATTTTCAGCCATTGCTTGTCCGACCTGCCGCAACATCGTATTTAGCCCCGGATTTCGGGGCTTTTTTCTGTCGTTACACCACGGATTTTTACCGAAGTTCCTTGCAGTCTCGGTAAAAGCCACACACCACAAGGAGGTGATCACTTGGGAAATTCCCACAGCCAGACACGATGGCGTACAGGCTTCTCTCTCTGACTGCCATCTCCGGCGAGTTCCCCACAGACCAGCTTAACAGACTTCCCGGCAGTCCATATTATCTGGAGTCTGTTGTCACTGCACTGAAAAAAGACGGGCTGCTGCGTACCTATTACCGGGATAAACTGCGCGGCTACCGTCTGGGGCCGCGAGCCAAAGCCACTCTGCTGGAAAGCCGGCCGGACAGGTTTGCCAGCTACCTGACAGGAGATACCGACACCAACCGTTTGAAATGCGAAATTGACCGAAGACTCCGGCTACACCGCCTGGCAGAAACCTATGTGACCATGGATAATGCGGGTGTATGTGTGTATCGGGATGAAAAACCGGCAATTTTTGCGCCGGATGGTTACGCTGACGGCAGGATTGTCTATCCTGCTTTTTTCAGTTCCAGAGAAGTGAAAGAAATGGGGATCGACACCACGAAGATCCGCAGTTCCCGCTCCACTGGAATACTCCTTGCGCCCTCCGGCATCTTCGTGACCTACAACAGCAGCAGCGCCCTGATGAAGTGGCGCTACAAATCGGAAATGCGGGTCAAGGCATTGATTTGGAGCGTAATCTGCCAACAGCGCCTGTCCCCACAGTTTCGCCATGAGGATGTTCATGGACTGATTCTGGGCAACAGCATGGATCTGGCTTACCAGATTTTGACCAGCACCGGAGGACGCAAACATGATTTCTTCATGCTGGATGGCAGCTATGAGCATTTTCTTTATCTTACCAACGACCATCAGGGGGAGGTGATACTTGCACTGCTGTGCGACCCTGGGAAAACTGCGGAGCTGGATCGCATTCTGCTCCAAGGTCTTACTGCGAGGCAGCCCGGACTGGCTATTGAGCATGACGGCATTTCACCGGATGGCTCACCAGTCCTATTTGGCTATTTCTGCGATCTGCCCCGCATCGCACGCTTTAACACCTCTCTCGAACTATCCGAGCGCCCGGGCACACTGATCTGCTTTGACTTCCAGGCAGAGGTACTTCGCAGCTACTGTGGTTCCCGGGTGCGCTTCCAGACCATTGATTTCACAAAATTCGAGGGGAGGTTATTCCCATAAACAAGAAAAAACTGATCGTGAGCCTGATTGCAGCGCCCTTTGCCATTCTTGCAATTCTATACGCAGGCGGCTTTCTGGCACAGCTTTTGGGTAACTATGCAACCTGGAAACAGGGCGGCGGTATTCCCGGCGATGGTACTTCACCGCTGGCCGCTTCGCCCGACTTCCTTCTCTGCCTTTCCTCTGTGCTCCGACCGCCTTATGGCGTGTATGGCATTTTGATCTGCATTGGCTTGTTAGCAGTGCTGCTCATCATGGTCATGCGCATGGGATATGGTGATGCCGGCGAGTATGATGAAGACCGCAATTTCTCCTACTCCGCCAAAGGCACTTATGGAACCTCCGGCTGGATGTCCCGCAAAGAAATGTCCGGCGTACTGGATCTGGTGCCCGATCTGCGCAAACACAAGGGTGTTGTACTGGGTATGCTGGATGGCAAAGCAGTCTGCATACCGGAAGATACCAGAATCAACAGTAATCTGGCAGTCTACGGCGCCAGTGGTTCCATGAAAACCCGTTCGTTTTGTATGAACCGTATCCTTCAGGCCACTGTCCGAGGTGAAAATGGCGCCGGAGAATCGTTGATCATCTGCGATCCCAAATCGGAATTGTACGAGAAGTCAAGCGAATTTCTCCGCAGCCGGGGCTATTGTGTCAAGGTATTCAACCTCGTTTCGCCTGAAAACTCAGATTCCTGGTGTTGCCTTGCCGAAGTTGAGGGACAGGAACTAATGGCCCAGCTTTTTGTAGATGTCATCATCAAGAACACCACGAACAACGGCAAGAGCGACCATTTCTGGGATGCCTGTGAGATGAATCTGCTCAAGGCCTTGGTACTGTATGTGGATCAAGGCTATGCGGAAGAAAACCGCAACATTGGCGAAGTCTACCGGCTGCTGACTCTCAATGGGGAATCCCAACTTGACACATTGTTCGAGGCGCTTCCTTCCACGCACCCTGCCAAAGCACCCTACAGCCTGTTCAAGCAGGCCAGCGACACAGTGCGAAGCGGCGTGATTATCGGTCTGGGCAGCCGCCTGCAGGTATTCCAGTCTGAGCTGATCAAAAAAATTACCGCTAAGAATGAGATCGATCTGGAGCTTCCGGGTCAGCAGCCCTGTGCCTACTTCCTCGTTACCAGCGACCAGGACAGCACCTTTGATTTTCTGGCCTCGCTGTTTCTATCTTTCTGCTTCATCAAACTGGTGCGATATGCAGACCACAACTGCGAGGGCGGCAAACTGCCTGTGCCTGTCCATATCCTTGGGGAAGAACTGACAGCGTGCGGCACGATCCCCGACCTCTCCCGCCGGCTCAGCGTAATACGCTCCCGGAATATCTCCATGTCCTGTGTGTTCCAAAATCTCGCAGGATTGCAGAACAGATACCCGCAGAATTTGTGGCAGGAGATCATTGGAAACTGTGACGCGCAGTTGTTTTTAGGCTGTACAGACCAGCTTACTGCCGAATTTATTTCTGCCAGGACAGGGCTTGCCTCCGTAGCAGTATCCAGTAAGTCCAAACAGCTGGGCACCTGGCGTATCTCCAACTATACACCGGAGTTTCGTGAGACCTCTGGTGTTGGAAAACGCCCTGTACTTACTCCTGATGAAGTCCTGCGGCTCCCGCTGGATCAGGCGCTCATCATCATCCGTGGCAAGAAGGTTCTGCAGGTAGACAAAATGGATTACTCCAAACACCCGGAAGCCAAGTACCTGCGTTCCTGCAAAGCATCTGCCCATGTACCGGAATGGCGCCGCTTGGAAGAAGAAGCCGCCAAAACACCGCAGCCCGCGCCGAAACCGGCTCCTGCAGCAAAGAAACCGGCAAAGCGCAAAGCCACCAAACCGGCATCCCCCACGGATAAATCACCCAAAGAGGCTCCGGCCCCCAAATCTGCCGGTACGCCGGAAGGCATTATCACCACAGACAAGGATTCCATCCTGTCTTAAACAAAACTATCAAATTCATAGGAGGTTTTAATCTATGGCAACCAAGAAAAAAGAACTTCTGGAACAGGAGGCTCCTGTTACCGAAACCGTTATGTCGGAAGGCGAAACTCTGCCGGCCGATACTGCTCAACCTGAATCCCTTCCTGCTGACGCTGGCGATGGTCTGGATTTGAACGAACTGCTGGGGCAGATGGATCAGCCCCTGGAGGACACCTCTGCCGAAGATATGGCTGAAGATCCCCTTCCTGAACTCACCGAGGAGGAAATGTTCGGGGATACGCCTGCTGAAACAGACGATCAAAGCGCTGCTCCCACTGATATGCCGGAAGACTTTGATGTGCAGCCGCCTGATGTTTACGAAGATAACGCCGACGCTGTGCAGGAACCCCCTGCATCTCCCAAGCCCAAGCGTACCAGCCGAAAGAAGAAAGAAGCTGCTGCTCCTGAAGAAACTGTCACAGAGGAAGTCCCTGCCGAAACAACAGAGTCGGCGGATACAGCCGACTCTATTCTTGATACGGAGGAACCTGCTGTGGAGCCTGATGTTCCTGTCGTGGAAGAAGCTGCCGCTCCTGCCCCTACTCCTTCTCCTCCCCAGCGCCAGCCCCGCCCCCAGCGCGGCGAGGCCCCCGTCCTTACCATCCGCAGCCGGGATGATGTCGAGACTGCCGAAGACCGTGATGATGTAATCTGGCATGAGATCCATAATGCCTACCGCACCCGCAAGATCATCACCGGCAAGCTGGGCGGCATTGAACAGCTGGACAACCGCAAGACGGTGGCAGTTGTGGATTACAAGGGGTTCCGTGTCATTATCCCTATCAAGGAAATGATGATCAATCTGGGCCGCAGCCCTTCCGGTCAGGAATACGCCGACCTTATGCTGCGCCAAAATAAGATCCTTGGCAACATGCTCGGTGCTGACATTGACTTCATCGTGCGTGGTATCGACTCCAAGACCCGCAGCGTAGTTGCCAGCCGCAAGGAGGCCATGCTGCGCAAACGCCAGATTTTCTATCTGGATACGGATGCTGCCGGTATGTACCGTGTCTATGAGGGCCGCATCGTCCAGGCGCGTGTGATTGCAGTGGCTGAAAAGGTTGTGCGCGTGGAAGTTTTCGGCGTTGAAACCTCCATCCTTGCCCGTGACCTTGCCTGGGATTGGATCGGTGATGCCCATGAGCGTTTTTCCGTAGGCGATGAGGTTCTGGTCCGTATTCTCAGCGTGCGGCGCAACAGTCTGGAGGACTTGGGCATCAAGGCTGACATCAAGAGTATTTCCGAGAACACCGACAGGGACAACCTGCAGAAGTGCCGTATCCAGGGCAAGTATGCCGGCCGTGTCACAGATGTCCACAAGGGCGTTGTCTATGTGCGCCTCTCCAATGGCGTCAATGCGGTAGCCCACTCCTGCTATGACTACCGGATGCCCGGCAAAAAGGACGATGTATCTTTTGCCGTCACCCGTCTGGATATGGAGCGGGGTGTGGCCGTAGGTATTATCACTCGGATCATCCGTCAGAACCTGTAAGCAAAACAATGCCAGGGGAGCAGATAAACCACTGCTCCCCTGGCTAATTTTTGTCCACAGTTTTGTTTCATATTGCACTTACTCAAGCGCAAGCAATACCTCTCCGAGTTTCTTCCACTGCTCTACCACAAAATCAAAAGACAGTGTATCTTCTTCCGCAAAAACATAGTTACGTTGCATATTCTGATAGTCCTTACGAAGTGCTTCATTATCAGAAAACCCTCTGAGCAACTGAAAATCAGAAAACTTCTTTTCCGCCAGATCACTGCCTGTTCTTCGGGTCTCTTCCAGTCTTTTATATCCCAGCATCTCAAGGAATATCTGCTGATTTTGAATCATTTCCTGAATCTGCTTTAAGTCGAACATGACACTGACATCGTAAAGATGTTTTGCCACATCAAAATACATTTTACGCTCATAATAGAATTCAGCAGCAAAAATCTTGTCGGCAAAAATCCTCTCTAACCGAATCGTGTTAATCATAAAAGGGACAACATCATATTGTGACCGAAGAATATTTCGCTGTTCTTCGGTGGCATAGGTGTAAAGTATCGGTTCAATTTCAAGTGGTGTAAAAGGCTCGCTGACAGTAAAAGATGTACCTTCTACTTTGACATATCCAAACCGTTGGAGCGGATCATCCGTGTCAATGCCTACAAGTGGAGTGTAATCATAGACAGTTGTGATACTACCTTTCCGATCATCTTCGAGATCCTTTCTGGATGTGCGTGGCAAGGCCTGATATTTCTTTGTTGCCATCTCCAGCCGTTTCTTAGCCTGGCTGTTACTGCAATTATCGATGCACACCGTCAAGTCAATATCCTCTGAAAACCGGCGGATACTTTTCTGTGCTTTATACAGGGCTGTTCCACCTTTAAAATAGGCTGGTAATGTTACCTGTTTCCCTGCCAACTCCCTCAACAGTAGCGTAACATAATAGTCCTTCTCCAAAATATCAGCCCGAATGCTACTATCCTCATGGATTAAATTGATAATATTCAAAAAAGCAAATTTATCCTCGTGCAGTTTCATAACTACCCTCCAACAAAATGTCTATGGTCCGAAGCAAAGTTTTTTGCCCATAATATTTTCTGGCCATCAGAATCAACATCTCAGTTTTCAATGTAAATTCCTCAACAGTAGCTCTTACCACATCAATCGGCTTTGCAGTATCTACTGGCGCCATATCCAGTTCTCTGATTGCATCCAAAATTTGCAGATATCGAAAATTTCCAGAATTAACTACAATAGGCGGTTTCCGAATCTCAATCTGCATTCCTTCGGGAATTCGTTTTGTATGCAGGTTGGTTGCAATGCATCTCCTTTTTGGCATTTGAGAAACAAGACCAATACGATTTAATGCAGACAACCCTGTTTCATATCCAATTATCTCGTTTTCTTTCCGAAGTAACTGCTTACAAAAAAGTGTTTCTTTATCTGGAGTATAATATCCAAATGCTGTTTTTACTCTCCTGCAGTAAATTCCTTTGGTTAGGCGCATAATCTGCCCCTCTTTTTCAAGCCGAGCCATATTT